>JAEEGL011956637.1_pt1 | contig 17833 bp, 14 predicted proteins | sample 9134231 | NCBI WGS metagenome assembly JAEEGL01 (sample SAMN16246548, study PRJNA631951) | gut metagenome | biome: gut microbiome; feature: rumen; material: fiber-attached | host: Bos | place: Iran: Karaj | collected 2018-10 | reverse complement strand
ATTGCGAACTGTCTGACACTCTTATACTGCTGTAAGATTTCTTTTTTAAGAATCTCCGCCTTTGTCATATCGTTTACCTCCTTACTTCTTTTTCTATCCTTTTGCAACATCAAGTCTACCACATAGACGTTTTTTCGTCATTCACTTTTTAAGGGAATTTTCCGATAAAAATTAAGCGGGTTTACCAATACTTTTTTGGCATTTTAACGAAAATGTAACCGGTAACAAGAATTTGCGAAAGTGTTCACACTTTTTTCACAATTCGTTGCTACAATAAAGACTTTATATCGATAACAACGCTTTTTCGCACATCGCAGATTGCACACAATTCGTATTTATTTGAACGAAAAAACAAACAGTGTTCAAACACTGTTTGTTTCTGCATTTGCGTAATCCTCATCAGCGCAGATGGCGTCTATGCTCACTATCTGCCGTTAACTTCTTCTATTCTATTGGTCAAAAATGCTATAACTTCATTGTAGATATCTTTCGGAATACTATAAACTTTATGTACATTTCCCGCGCAAACAAGGTCAACTGCGCCCATTTTCTTCTTTACTTCCACAACATCTTTATACTGGACGACTTCCTTTTTGAAATCCTTCTCGCTGCTGAATTCACATCGCTCTGCAAAAAGGCGCAATATCCCTTCCTTTAGTCCGGAAGTAACGCTGATCTCGTACTCAGGATCATCCTCTCCAAGCATGATATCAAAGCCCTTCTGGCCCTCACTGGTGACCATGACAGGAGGCGTGATCTTGGCATCACCAAAGACCTGATCATGCTGCTTCTCGTCAACTTCAGAGACGTTGGTCTCGATAAGACCGCTCAAAGAGTTATAGTAAACTTTTATGGAATAGTCCGCCCCAAGCAGGAGCTGGATTGACTTATTCCTTATCTTGTGTCTGAACTTTAGTGTATGGAAACCGGCCCTTGCCGTGAAGTAAATCTTGTTGCCGGGTTCCACCTCATAATACGATGTATCGTCAACAAAGAGCATCATTGTTCCACCGCTTAAGCTCCTCTGGCCGGTGCAGACTATCTCAATAAGAAACTCCTTGCCGTCTTCGTAAAGTTTACCACCACAGAATGGGCAGAAATTGATCTTTGTATTCACATTATCCGGAAGTGCTTTTTTACAATTCGGACAGTTCATCTGCAATTCTCCTTGCGTCATGGTTGTAATTCATGAGTTCATATTGAGGTTCGCCCGGATCCCATATCCACAAGCCTCCCGGGACAATACATCTGCCTATCTGACCTCTGCTGACAAACTCATGCTCAGCAATAACTATGTCAAAAGAGTTCTCGGGCCAGGGAAGTCTCGCCGTATTCAGCTCTCCATAGATACAGTCATCCGCTATTCTCTTTGCAATTGCAGCCGCGAAAGCACTGTTACAAACCCCGGCCACATAAATGTTTTTGTCCACGCTCTTGATATATGCCGCGTTTGCGCCAAAGCCGCAGGTAAAGTCGATCACCCTGATGGGCTTAACTCTGTCTTTTGCCACCTCCAAAACCTTCTGGCAGGCCTCTTCCCAAGGAAGAGAATAATCCCAGATATCAAAGCCCCATTTCTCCTTGAACTTTTCACGGCCCTTTTCCATGGCATCCCGATGACCTTCAAATCCGCCGCCACCATTGTGATAAACAAAGCTGTTCTTACATATATACTGTTCAAAGCCCGCCGTAGCAAGCCTTATGCCAAGGTCATCATCTTCAAAATATCCCGGTGAAAAAACTTCGTCAAAAACCTTCCCATCCTGGAACACGTAAGACATTGCATCCCTTGACAAAAGGAGTGCAAAACCGGTGAGTCTGAAGGCTTTCTTATATGGGTTTCTAAGAAGAGTTGTCCTTGAAGCAGCATATTCCTTGAAAATCCTGATAGCCTCCTCAAAGGGAATCAGCTTATGCCACCTCTCCTCCGTGCTCTCAACCTTTTTCCAAACATCCTCTGAAAGCCAATTTGCAAATTCACCTTCGTTTATTTCCTGGAGCGATGCACTGTTCGAAAGAGGTCCTGTGGCGCCAACATTTCTGTTGTCATAAAGTCCCATGCGAAGCCAGAACAGAGCTCCATCAGTAAGAGCCGCATCGTTGTTCAGGAAAAAGATATCATTACCTGCGTCGCAATAGGTCGCGCCCAGGTTACAGCCCTTGGGGAATCCCAGGTTTTCATCACTTTCCACCAGTTTAAACCTGTAATTTGCACTGCTTTTCTTTTCCCTAAGAAAATCCAGAACTCCCGCTTCCGTAGAGTTGTTGTCCACCACAACAATCTCCATGGCGTTTTCCGGCACCGTCTCCTCGATGGAAGCGATGCATTTTCGCAGCATCTCCAGGTCGTTGTAGGAGAGGATCATGATACTTGTGTTTCTGACTCTCATCCCCGGAACATCTTTTATCTCGTCAAAAGAGCTCTCTATCACCGCACGATCATCGTCATTTTTGCAGTAATGGAGAGCCATTTCCAGACATAAATAGGCCCAGTTTACGTTAATGGTTCTGTAATACAGGGCGAGCATATAGTAAAGTTCGTAGTTGGTAGGGTCGTAAGAAAGCCCCTTTGAGATCGCGTCAAATTCAGCGCTGCTGTCAGCCAGCGCCTCCCAGATCGTAGCTTCCAAAACGCACAGCTGCGCTTTTTCGGGCGCAGTTCTTTCCTCCAGGTACAGGTACTCTTCCTGGAGTTCAAAGAGAGCATTATTAAAATCGCCCTGATTAAGGCATTCTGCCAGTTTTTCGTACAACGTTGGTACTCCAATCCTGCTGCAAATATAGTCTAATAATACTAATAAGATTATACCATATTAAAACTGTTCTTCCGTGCACTCAGCAGCTTCACGTTCGTAGTCTGCTGCCTGCTCATCATTTCCAAGTTCCTTGTAACACTTGGCTATGGCGAGCCTTGGAAGCTCCCTGCTCTTTCTAAGATCAAGAATACTGCTGCACTCGTAAGCAGCGTTATAATACCAGACTATGGCTTCGTCCAGGTCTTTTTTGCCGAAGTAGAAATCGCCCAGCTCGTAGCACATCTCACTGGACATCTCACTTATTGCGTCTTTAAGGGAATATTTCAAAAGAGATTCCGCATCATTCTCAATAACCGCAATGTGGGCAAGGACACAGCTGGCCTCCTTTATCTCATCAAGATTCCTTCTGGTATCAAGGGCTGCGCTTTCAAAGTATTCCTTGGCCTTGAGGAAGTCCTCTTTTTCCCCTGCCATGAAGAGTTCTCTGGCGTACATGCCATGAAGCCTTCTGGAAAGGCGTCGTCCGTCATCGACAGCTTTTCTGAAGGAAGCCAGGTCTCTTCCAGCATGGTTTTCTTTTGGTTTATGAATAATCTCCACGTCGCAGTCGCAGACCACAGGCTCCAAGGAAACCTGCTCATGTATGGGATCAACCCAGATAAATTCCCTCTGCCTCTTAAAAAGCTTAGGGCGAAGTTCTCTATCGTAATTGTACACAGTCCTGAACTGAAGCTGATTGCAGTAATACATCTGAACCACATCCACATTAAGGTCACCGATGTCCTCTTTGAGCTTCAAAAATCTCTGCCTGTTGTCCTCATCAAGCTCCTCATCTGCATCAGCCGCATAAATATAATCGCCGGTAGCCAGTGAGAATGAGAAGTTTCTAGCATCGCTGAAATCTCCGGTCCAGTCAAAATGGTATACGGTGGCACCTTTTTCTTTTGCAATCTCCACAGTTCTGTCTGTAGAGCCGGTGTCAACAACGATCATCTCATCAACTATTCCCTTAAGGCTGTCCAAGCACCTTCCAAGGCAATCCTCTTCGTTTTTTACTATCATGCAAAGGCTTATGGTTACCATTATTTACCTCCGGATATCATGCGTCATGAAGATGGTTTTGGTTACAGGGCAATACATATTTATCTAGATTAATGTTAACGTTTTATCATATATTTTTCAAGTTTTTGATGGTGTGCTAAAATGTATCACATGAGACTTTTATCAAATAAATCAACAATTCATATCGCGGCCTTTATTATAACGATCTGTACAGTTGTTGCCGGCTGTGGAAAAATGTCAGATCCGGAGAAGGCCGTCCCCTATGATGGTCTGAATTTCGTAAAAGAACTGGAATTAACTGAGGCAGGTCAAAATCCCGAAGAATATGCATCGGGCGTTGAAGTCATAAAAAACTTTGACACCAAGCTCAGCGTTCCTACTTACATCACAAAAGTTGATGATATCTACTTCATTGTAGACTGCTACCACAATAGGATCATCTACTCTGAGAGACTGGATGTGCCACTTACCGAATGGTACATCATGACCAGCAATGTTACTCAGCCCCACACACTAGCCAGCGATGGCACAGTTTATCTTGTAGACGACACAGAAAACAACAAAATACTTATTTTTGAAAAAATCGATTCAAAATTTATAAACACTCAGGTTTTATATGATGTCGGAACAAGACCTCACTATTCTGTTTATGACGAGATCACCGACACTTTCTATGTCTGGAGTTCCAAGACCGGAGAGCTGTACTGTCTTCGTCATACGCCTGACAGTTCCAGGATGTATGTTACCGACATCCGCAGCATTCCTGTACTTAACGGAATCTACGTAAGATCTTTTTCCATTATTGACGGCGATATTTATTTCGTTTCAGGGGTATCTGATACAGGAGAAAAGGGCAAGATTTACTGCTGCGACCTCGAGACGCTAGAGATAAAGAAGACCTATGATGTTCCCGACGAACTGGCCGGAATGGTTCAGATCACCAGGATTCAGGACTATTACTACATTTCAACTTCGACGGATTTAAGCGGCAGCCAGGATCACGCCACACTTATCCGCACCAAAAAACTTGAGAACCTGGCATCAGCCGACTACGAGGATATCTATTCCACGTACTTCATCGGAGGCGGAACTCCCTACTATATTTCATGTGTAGACGACACCTACTATCTGACCGAACACCGACTGATGGATCACCAGATCTGGAGCTTCAAAGTCACAAAGAACAAGATCACCGATGTACAGACAGTGTACTAAAGGGCAGTTCGGCAATCAGCGGGAGATGCTCTTCATCTCAACGACATCGGCATCTGTTATGTCCTTTGTGCTGTATCTGGCTTTCTCATATAACTTATAAGCAGCTGCATCTCTTTCAAGGGAAATCTTCTCGATTTCGGAAGGAGTGTTGCTGCTTTTTATTTCCGCAAAGTTTCGGCCCCGCTCCACGTATTTAACAAACATAAGCCTTATTCTGCCTCGCTTCGACAATCTCTCCAGTAAGGATATGCTGTCCTTTTTTGTTCTTCCAAAGGTATTCTCATTTTCGTTTTCCAGCGGGCTCAAGAACTCTTTTTTATCGCGATTAAGCCTGTCCCTGATTCCAATCCTTGATCCGTTGAAATACTTGTAAAACTGCTTGATAAGCTTGATCACAGCATAGACTATGAACACAGCAACTATAAGCGCAATTACCCAGAAAAGCGCATTAAGGATCTCATGCCAGATTGAATTGTCCTCTGCGGGTTCCGGCAGAAACTGTCCAAAACCTCCGCCCATGGGCTCAGTCTTCTCGATTTCGGTTTCTTCCACTGGTTCAAAATGAAAATGGGAAAAGAGCCAGCGAAGGAAGCGGATGATTGCGGCCTTCAGGGCATCCAGCAGTTCTTTTCCGTAGTCAAGGGCAGTACACAAAAGCATGCCCACAGCTGCCACTGCAAGCGAGATTCGCAGCATAGTGCCGTTGTTCTTGCGAATCTGGTCATGGGGCACGAAATCCCCGTCATGATATGTGATAAGGGCGCCAATAACCTGCCTTGCGTTGTAGTAGATAACAACAAGGATTCCCCATGCTAACTCCATCAAAAGAACCACTGCCTCAGCACTTCTGGTCCTGGTAACCTTACAGAACAAAAACAGTCCTATGAAAAACAGCGCTTCCGCAATATCGGGATAAAACCTGCCCTTTCCGTCAACCCTGGTGTATATTCCAAGGATTGTCGCAATCAACATAAAAATCACAAATAGAAAGGTCAGCACCTTCCAGATGTAGACTCCGCCAATCTCCACCCGGGAAATCGCCTTTGATGCGGTGTAAATTGAGGAAACTGCTGCCACCACTGCCGCTATACCCATCAAATGGCACAGGATAAACAGGATCAGGTTACCCACGAAATCCTGTATAAGTTCAGAAACAAGCACAAAAGCGGAAAGAACAAGGCATGCCAAAACAAGGCTCCCGTTTAATGGGGCGCCCAGGCCTGAGCTGATAACCATAGACAGCGAAAACATTAACAGCAGATTATTCAAAATCCTTGTAATCTCAATCCTTTTATTCATGAATCATCCTTACAAATTCTATCCTGTTATCCGTAGGCGCAGCATCATCCATGCTTCGGGTCAATGGGCATATCCACATAAGCTTTCCCTTCTTGTCCGTCAGCTCTTTTGCCGCGCTTAATGAATCGTCTCTGCGGCTGGTTGCAATGTAAAGATAGGTAAGCTGCTGACTGCGGTTTTTGGAAAGTTCGTCAAATACCAGATCTGACATGCTCGCAGCATCACCCTTTGTCAGGTCTATCCTGGCCAGGGCTCTGCTGATATTTACTATGTGGTCCGCAGATGCGCCGGCTTCCAGGGATATGGTCTCTCCAGTCACCTTGTCTTTGCCGTTGGTCAAAAGAGATACCGGCACATTCTCGTTAATGAATGCCTTAGCGAAGGTCAGCGCGTAGCGGATACAATCCTCCAAAAGCTCTGTCTCAAAGAGAATTCCCGGTTCGTCAATGTTAAGAACTATCATGACTTCAGGGCTTGCCGTGTAGTCGTGAAGGTTAACCTTAAGGCCGCCGGTCTTGGCGCTGGCTTTCCAGTTTATGTCGCCCATGGAGTCCGTCGGGGCATAGTCCCTGATGCCTCTGAAGGTGAAGTTGTCTTCAAAGAGGAACCTCTTGGAGACCACCTCTCCCATCATCTGCTGGAAGGGAAGCTCTATCTTGTGGCCAGACATCTCCTTGGGGTACACGTACATTTCGGTGTTCTGATCTCTCGTGGCATAGTGAATATCAGGGCTGAAAAGATCTGACGCCACCAGGCTCGTGCGCAAGATGCTGTAATAGCCTCTTTTTTTGCAGTTAAGAATCAGTTTTCTGGTTACTCTCTCGTAGAATCGAAGGCTGAAAACATCCAAAACATTTACCCTGTCAGTGACAGAGCAGTTACTGGAATCGGTAAAATCAAGGCCTGTATCGGTCTGGAAGTTCACCTGCAGAATGTGCAGCGGAATGAAGTTTCGGTTGGTGATGACCTCCTGCAAAAAAGCGTCGTCACCCTCTGTTACTGCCCCCTCCGTGAAGTCCAGCTTCACTGAAAGGCCACGTTCCCAGTACTTATTGAAGATGTACCGCTCAGCCATGAATAGAAGAAAGAGCACTATCGGAATCAAAAATATTGGCATAAGTACTCACTTTCATGCTTGTGCTGAAAAGGCTGCTTCACTGGGCACGGGCACCTCGTCTAAGATGCTCTCGATGATCTGTCGTGCGTTGCCGCTCTTACCATAGCCGCCGGAGATAATGAGACGGTGAGCAAGAACAGGAACTGCCAGCTTTTTGATGTCTTCGGGAACAACGTAGGTTCTGTCATTTGCGTAGGCCAGAACCTTTGCGCAGTACAGGAGCGCAAGGCTTCCTCTTGGACTCACTCCGGAAGCAACGTCATTTCTCTTCCTTGTTGCCATGATTATGTCGGCAATGTATTCCTGAAGCTGCGGATGGACCTCAACGGCACCGGCCTCTTTTCGCATGGTCTCAATATCTCCAGGTAAGACTATCGGCTCAAGACTCATAAGTTTGTCCTGCTTGTCACCATTTATAAATCTCTTCAAAATCTCCATCTCCTGCGCCTTGTCAGGAAGGCCCATGGAGAGCTTCATCATGAATCTGTCCAGCTGCGCCTCCGGGAGAGGGAATGTTCCGCTGGTCTCAATCGGGTTCTGGGTAGCGATTACAAAGAAAGGCTCCTCCAGCTTTCTGGTGACACCATCCACTGTGACCTGTCTCTCCTCCATACACTCAAGAAGTCCCGCCTGAGTCCTCGGAGTCGCTCTGTTTATCTCATCTGCCAGAAGAATATTACAGAAAACCGGTCCCTTATTAAACACAAACTCGCCCTTATCCGCATGATAAACGCTAAGTCCGGTAATATCAGAGGGCAAAAGATCCGGTGTAAACTGGATTCTGTTATAGCTGGCATCAATAGATCTGGCCAGAGCCTTAGCCAGCATGGTTTTTCCGGTTCCCGGTACATCCTCAAGAAGCACATGGCCTCCGGCCACCATAGCCACCACCGCCATCATCACGGTATCATCTTTGCCAACGATTATCTTTGAGACGTTTTCCCTTATGCTTTGTATCTTATTCATGAGCTTCTCCCGTCAAATTCTTATCTATTTTGGAAACTATGTTAATTATAATTGAGTTTATAGAAAATTTATACTTCCTATATTACGTTTTTATTAGTACAATGAATAGTGAGGGGTAATTTACAATGAGATTGTTTTCTAACGCCAAAACGTTAATCGAGCTATACAAAGATTATCGTACAATGACTAAGGACGACCTGGAGGACTTCTATCAGTCCAAATGCGACTATTACCAGAACTACGTTGGTATTAGTCTTTTTGCCGGTGTCTTAATATCCATAACCTACATATTTTCTGATTATCTGCTTAATGGAAGTTACATTCCCACGCTGATTCCCAGATTTTCCATTATAATTCCGTTCATAATCTTTATGCTTGTCACCCACTACAACACCAGCAGGCGTGTGACAGTATTTATGGACTATTTCCTGGCTCATTGCGTTGTGCTGGTAACCATATGGGCAATTTATAATCTGGATATCAAGACTCACGCCAGTGAAGGTTTCGTCATCATGAATCTGATTTTCCTTACCGTTGGATTCGTGGCAAGACCCAGGGAAGTGCTTTATTCCACTCTTATTTTCTGGCTGGAAATACTGATTTCCCACGGTATTAACCACTACGAAAATATAGACATCATCCTTGCGCTGGAAATACCCTGCGGAGTTGCTGTTATAGCTTCCCATGCACTACTTATGCTGTTCTACCTGGATCACTTCAGAGTTCAGCAGAAGCTGGAACTGGCTATGATAACAGATCCCCTTACCCAGGTTTACAACAGACATCTTCTGGAAAAAATAGTTACGCAGAACGCGCTTAAAGATATTTCCGGCCCGGTTGCCATTGCCATGATGGATATCGATTATTTCAAGCAGATTAACGACGATTATGGCCATTACACAGGAGATCTTACACTTCTATACATCGGCCAGAAACTTTCCAAAGGCACCCACGACAATGATTATGTAATCCGCTATGGCGGTGAAGAATTTGTAATCATCTTGAAGAACTGTGACGTCAACAACGCCTGTGCCCGAATGGAGCAGTTCAGGCAGGAGATTGAAACGGCAGCCGACGCACCAGTCAAGTTCACTGTATCGGTTGGTGTCTCCCGCTACACCGGAGACTTCTCCAAGTCTATCCAGAATGTGGATAACGCCCTCTACAAAGCAAAAAGTACCGGCCGAAACAAAGTGGTTGTTGTATGAGATAAAAAATAAGCGGAGCTTAGCTCCGCTTTATTTTTTACCATCATGCATTTACAGGTGGATGGAGATCCCAGTCAGGGAAACAGTTAGCAAATCCCTCAAGATTCTGTGAAAGAACAACCTTCTCCATCTTGGCCACATCGGCGTCGACCTGTCCGAACATAGCCTTGACTGCATATTGAGAGCAATTTTGACCGTGCAAAGCCCAAAGTAAAAAGCGCAGCTCTCGATGATGAGAACTGCGCTAGGGTTTTGGGCGTATAAATTTATTCTTCGGATGTGTCTCCAACTGGCTTGCCGCCGGTTGCGAGCCACTTAAGATATGCATTGATGAATGGATCAAGGTCTCCGTCGAGAACGCCGTCGGCGTTGGAAGCCTTAAAGCCTGTACGTGTATCGTTTACCATTGTGTATGGCTGAAGGACATAGGAGCGAATCTGGCTGCCCCAAGCATTGTCCATTACTTCACCTCTGATGCCTGCAAGCTTGGCTGCCTGCTCTTCCTGCTTCATGATAAAGAGCTTGGCCTTCAGCATCTGCATAGCCTTGTCCTTGTTCTGGAACTGGGATCTCTCATTCTGGCAGGCAACAACTACGCCTGTAGGAACGTGAGTGATACGAACTGCGGATGAAGTCTTATTGATGTGCTGACCACCGGCACCACTTGAACGGTAGGTGTCGATCTTAAGGTCATCAGGATTGATCTCGATATCAATATCCTCTTCGATATCAGGCATTACATCGCATGATACGAAGGATGTCTGTCTCTTGGCCTGAGCATTGAATGGGCTGATACGAACAAGTCTGTGTACGCCATGCTCTGACTTAAGAAGTCCGTAAGCGTTTGTTCCTGTGATCTGGAAAGTAACAGATTTGATACCTGCCTCATCACCATCAAGAAGGTCGAGAACTTCTGTAGTAAAGCCCTTTCTTTCTGCCCATCTTGTATACATTCTGTAGAGCATTGATGCCCAGTCACAGGCCTCTGTTCCACCTGCACCTGCATTAAGTCTAAGGATTACATCATATTTATCATATGGCTGATTCAAAAGGTTGCTGATACGGATGTTCTCAAGAGTATTCTCGAAATCATCAAGCTCAGATCTGATCTCAGCAGCCATATCGTCATCATCAACGCCCTCTGCATTCTGCATATCAATGAGGTCGATGATGTCAGTGTACTGATTGTTGAGCCTTTCGATATCCGCTACCAGGTCCTGCATATTCTTAAGGTCCTTGGTCTTCTTGTTGGCCTTCTCTGCATTGTCCCAAAATCCCGGCTCTTCCATCTCACGGCTAAGCTCTTCAATTATCTTCTTCTTTGTTCCAAGGTCAAGAGATGCTGTAACTTCCTTCAAAGTATCCTGAAGATTCTGAATCTCCACCTTCATCTGATCTAAAACTACCATCTTATTCTCCTAATATCTTTACATAACGATGAGCGATACGGATTGCTCCGCTTCGCTCACCAATTCACTCATTATACCCTGCCGTGACAGTTCTTGAACTTCTTGCCTGATCCGCATGGGCATGGATCGTTTGGATAAACCTTGGCTTCCACTCTCTTAACCGGAGCCTTTGCCACAGAATCATCCTTGTTTGTTCCTGTAACCTTCGCAACCTGCTCACGCTCTACCTTCTCGGCAATATGAACGTGGAACAAAAGTCTAACTGTATCTTCTCTGATGGCCTTAGTCATGTCATCGAACATCTCGTAACCGGCCAGCTTGTACTCAATCTTAGGATCTCTCTGACCATAAGCCTGAAGTCCGATACCCTGACGAAGCTGATCCATATCATCGATGTGATCCATCCACTTTCTGTCGATAACCTTAAGAAGGATTACACGCTCAATCTCACGAATTGTCTCAGGCTCAGGGAACTCAGCCTCTTTTGCCTCGTAAAGCTTAACAGCCTCTTCCTTGAGCTGCTGAGCAAGGCCTGACTTGGTCTTGGTCTCGATACGTCCTCTAGTGATCTTCTTAAGAGGAATTGTAGGTAAAAGAAGTTCATTGAGCTCGTTAAGATCCCAGTTATCAGCATCTGACTCCTCGCCCACAACTGTCTCAACGTCTGCCTCTACTATATCAGTGATCATCTTGTAGATAGAATCACGAAGTGACTCTCCATCCAGAACCTTCTTACGCTCTGCATAGATGATCTCTCTCTGCTCATTGTTACCCTGGTCGTACTCAAGAAGGTTCTTACGAATTCCATAGTTGTTGGACTCGATCTTCTTCTGTGCTGACTCGATAGCCTTTGAAAGAGATGAATGCTCAATTTCCTGTCCATCCGGAATCTTAAGGGCATTGAACATAGCAATAAGTCTCTCTGAACCAAAGAGTCTCATAAGGTTATCTTCCAGTGAAAGGTAGAACTTGGATTCACCCGGATCTCCCTGACGACCTGCACGTCCACGGAGCTGATTATCAATACGTCTGGATTCATGTCTCTCAGTACCGATGATCTTAAGACCGCCTGCTGCCCTTGCTTCCTCATCAAGCTTAATATCAGTACCACGACCGGCCATGTTGGTAGCGATTGTTACAGCGCCCTTTCTTCCGGCTTCAGCAACGATTTCAGCCTCCATCTCATGGAACTTGGCATTCAGTACCTGATGCTGAATTCCGCGCTTTCTAAGGAGCTTACTGATCTCTTCTGAAGACTCGATAGTAATAGTACCAACAAGAACAGGCTGCCCCTTCTCGTGAGATGCTACAACTGCATCACAGATGGCGTTCAGCTTCTCTTTCTTGGTCTTATAAACAGCGTCCTGATGATCGATACGGATTACAGGCTCGTTGGTAGGAATCTCAATAACATCAAGTCCGTAGATATCACGGAACTCTCTTTCCTCAGTGAGGGCTGTACCTGTCATACCACACTTTTTGTCGAACTTATTAAAGAAGTTCTGGAATGTGATAGTTGCCAGGGTCTTGGACTCACGTTTTACCTTCACATGCTCTTTTGCCTCAATAGCCTGATGAAGGCCGTCTGAATAACGACGTCCCGGCATTACACGACCTGTGAACTCATCGACGATAAGTACTTCATCGTCCTTGACGATATAGTCGTGATCCTTCTGCATGAGGTTGTTGGCACGAAGGGCAAGGATAATGTTGTGCTGAATCTCAAGGTTCTCAGGATCAGCAAGGTTCTCTATACGGAAGAAACGCTCAACCTTAGCAACACCCTGGGCTGTAAGGTTAACGATCTTGTCTTTCTCATTTACAATGAAATCACCGGTCTCTTCTCTCTCAACGCCCATGATGGCATCCATCTTGGTAAGGTCTTCCATGTCCTCACCTCTTGTCATCTGCTTGGCAAGAATATCGCAGGCCTCATAAAGCTTGGTTGATTTGTCACTCTGACCGGAAATAATAAGAGGAGTACGAGCTTCATCAATAAGGATTGAGTCAATCTCATCGATGATAGCATAGTTAAGGCCACGAAGAACGCACTGTTCCTTGTAGATAGCCATGTTATCACGAAGATAATCAAATCCCAACTCGTTATTGGTTACATAAGTAATATCACAGTTGTAAGCAGCTCTACGCTCCTCAGAAGTCATGCTGTTAAGAACAACACCAACAGTAAGTCCTAAGAACTCGTGGATCTTACCCATCCACTCAGCGTCACGCTTTGCAAGGTAATCGTTGACAGTAACAACGTGTACGCCCTTGCCTGCAAGAGCATCAAGATATGAAGGAAGTGTAGCAACGAGAGTCTTACCTTCACCGGTTCTCATCTCGGCGATACGTCCCTGGTGGAGGATAACGCCACCGATAAGCTGTACTCTGAAGTGTTCCATTCCAAGAACACGCTTGCCGGCCTCACGAACTACCGCATAAGCCTCAGGCATGATATCATCAAGGGTCTGTCCATCAGCCAGTCTCTTCTTGAACTCGACAGTCTTGGCCTTAAGTTCATCGTCTGACAGAGCCTGCATCTGTGGCTGCATAGCCTCGATGGAATCTACTGTAGCGCGGATACGCTTAAGCTCTCTCTCACTATGTGTTCCAATAATCTTATCTAAAATGCTCATTTCTTTTATCTCCTAAAAAAGGGCATAAAAACCCCTTTAATTAAAGCAAAGTTCAAAGCACATTGTAGCAGATTCGACTTGCCTTTTCAACCTATGGATAAGAAAGCCATAGTTCAAGTGATTACAAAAAAACGACCCAGACCGATTGGATTTGCAAGCAAATCCAATCGGTCTGAGTTCGTATTTTTATTGTAATCACATTGATTCTATTGCTTGCTTATAAAAGCGTTACACAATAACAACTTTGTTCTTACCGGTGTTCTTCGCTTTATATAAAGCTTCGTCTACGTTCTGCAGGGTCTTGCCGTAATCACCGTTATAGGCTGATACTCCAACCGAGATAGTGAATGGAATCGGTATATCTTTTGCATTCTCAATATCTCTTCTGAACTGATCCATACGGTTGCAGGCATCACTGACTTCGCAGTTTCTTAAGATAATTACGAATTCCTCGCCGCCATAACGGATTACATAGTCGTCTTCATGGACCTCATGAGACAGTTTCTGACCCATGTACATAAGCGCCAGATCGCCGGTATAGTGGCCATTATCATCGTTGATCTTCTTGAAATCATCAATATCGACCATTGCTACAGCTATATGCTCATCCGGAGATATATTTTTAATTGAGTTATCGGAAATGATCCGGTCCAAAAGATGTCTGTTATAAACCTGAGTCAGGGGATCGGTGACCATAGCCTGCTCAAGTTTCTGATTGACCTTGTAATGATCAAAATAGAAAGCGCTCATGACGTAATTAACAAACATAATACCGAGGATACATGGTATTTCAAGCGCTAAGATCTGTTCGTAATTGGTGTAATGATTAAAGAGGTTGGTAATGAAGATTTCGATAATAAACACTGCTCCATTGATAATAGTATCTCTGGTAGTTGCTACAAAACCAATCATCAGCCATATGATGTTAACTATCAGGATTCCCGTGATTGAATTGCTGTTATCAAGCAGATTATAGGCTGTCCAGGAGGCTGCAACACACATACCATGGCCAAGGAAGAAGTCCATGAAAATCATCGTACGGGTATTTCCTCTGAAATGCGTAACCAAAAAGAAAACAGCAATAAATAAAAGAACTGACAGTCTGGGAATAAGCGTCGGCCACACGCTGCCGTTTATCATGTAATCGGAATAGATAAAACATATAGAAGTAAGAGAAGCCACAACAAGACTCAGCTCAACGATACCCTGATAATACTCACACTTGGATTTTTCAAAATCCGCTTTATCATCAGGGCTCATTGATCTTAATTCTTTTAACAAAGATAATATCGATTTTACGCCGCTAATTATTCTCATACGCAACCTATGAAAATACTTAAATACTAAAAAATGATAGCTGCTAATCAATATTTTATCAAATTTTCGATAATTATCAAAGAACCTTTGAAAGAAAGTCCTGAAGGCGCTTACTCTGCGGATTTTCGAAGAATTCCTTAGGAGTATTCTCTTCCAGGATCTTACCCTCATCCACAAAAAGGACCTTAGTGGCAACTTCTCTTGCAAATCCCATCTCGTGGGTAACGACAACCATTGTCATGCCATCGTCTGCAAGCTGCTTCATAACGTCCAAAACTTCTCCGACCATCTCCGGATCAAGGGCTGAAGTCGGCTCGTCAAACAGCATCATCTCCGGATTCATGCAAAGTGAACGCACAATAGCGATTCTCTGCTTCTGTCCGCCGGAAAGAGATGCAGGATAGACATCTGCCTTATCCAGAAGGTTTACACGCGCTAAAAGCTCTGTCGCTTTCTCTTTTGCCTCCTTCTCAGTCATCTTACCAAGCTTAACAGGAGCAAGGGTAAGGTTCTGCATAACAGTAAGGTTATTGAAAAGATTAAAGTTCTGGAAAACCATCCCCATTCTCTCGCGTACCTTATTGATGTTCACGTTTTTGGCCGTGATATCCTCGCCGTCAAAAATGATCTGACCGGAGGTTGGTTTTTCCAAAAGGTTAAGGCATCTTAAGAATGTACTCTTTCCGGAGCCTGAAGGTCCGACAACTACAATCTTTTCGCCCTTATTTACTTCATAATCGATGCCGTTCAGGACTCTGTTAACTGTTCCGTCGGCATCCTTAAATTCTTTGCACAAATTCTTAACGGTTATCACTTCTGCGCATCCTCCTTTCAAGCGTTGCAAGGAGCAGTGTAAAGATCTTGATGACTATAAAATAGATAATAGCCGCGCCGATCAGTGGCATAAATGCATCGTAAGTTCTTGATGCCACCTGATTTGCTACTCTTGTTAAATCTGAAAGGCTAACGTATCCTACGATAGCGGTCTCCTTGATAAGAGTAATGAACTCATTACCCAGTGGAGGAATGACATTCTTGATAGCCTGAGGCAGAATGATGTACCTCATTGTAGCAGCCTTGGAAAGGCCAAGGGATCTACCTGCTTCCATCTGGCCCTTGTCCACAGCAAGAATACCACCACGGACGATCTCAGAAACATAGGCTCCTGAGTTGATGCCAAAAGAAAGAGAGGCAACCAGTATTCCATTGTTGGAGGAAGCCATAACGATGAACCACATAATAAGTAGCTGCAGTACACTCGGCGTTCCTCTGATGATATCCACATAGACAGTGGCAATCACCGACGCAATTGTTGGCTTACCGTCTGTATCTGTGGTCAGCTTCATCAGCGCCACGATAGTGCCTATGATGATACCGAGAATTCCCGCAAAAATGGCAATCTCAATAGTTATCCCAAGTCCGGTAATATACAGTTTCCATCTTTCGCCTGTAATAAAGGCTGCTACAAAACGTTCGTACAAAGTCATAATTTATCTGTTACTCTCCAATGTAATCACTAACAAGCTTGTCGTATGTGCCGTCGCTCTTAAGCTCTTTAAGCGCATTGTTGATCTTATCTGCAAGCTCTGTATTTCCCTTAGGAAGGGCAATTGCATAGTTCTCCTCTTCAAATCCGAATGCAGAACCATCGATGACATCAACCTTGTCTGAGAACTGAGCACCGAATACTGATGCTGGATTCTTATCAACGATAACACAGTCAACACGTCCGTTGTTAAGATCGTTAACAGCATCTACAGCTTTATTGTAAGCTGAAATGTCTGCACCTTCAATCTCATCTGCAATAAACTCACCTGTTGTTCCAAGCTGAACACCGATCTTCTTATTCTTAAGATCATCTGCTGTAGCGATATCCGATCCCTTAGGAACAATTACAGCCTGAACAGCTGAATAATATGAATCTGAGAAATCAACAGTCTGCTTTCTCTCTTCAGTAACTGTCATACCGGCAATAGCAACGTCGATCTTACTTCCGATTGAGGATACAAGAGAGTCAAACTCCATGTCCTGAATCTGGACATCCATGCCGATTTTCTCACCGATTGCCTTGATAAGAGCAATATCGAATCCATCAGGGTTTCCGTCATCACCAACATACTCAAATGGTGGAAATGCAGCGTTTGTTCCAACGATAAGTGTCTCTTTTGCAGCGCCTGCAGCATTATCAGCACCTGCAGTCTCTGCAGTAGCAGAACTTCCGCATCCGGCCAGGGTGCCGATCATCATCATTGTTGCTACTACTGTAGCTACGAGTTTCTTCTTCATAATATTCCCTCCTGCGTTATGCATAAAACTTGTATAAATATACATCTTTTGTATAAATATATCAGTATTACAAAATTAATGCAAGCACTAAATTAATAAAAATCAACTTTGCTATAAATAATGGCATAAAATGTATGTCAAATCTCAAAAAAGAGCGAGAGCTCATCGGCCCTCGCCCTATACTTTACTTGTTTTCGCGCAGACAAACACAAACATTTCGCCTGCTAACACATATTAATATTTCTGAGCAGCTTCTTCGCCGTTCATGACTCTGATAGCGCCCTGTGCCAGAGCAAGGAGCTCGTCCTCACCGGGATATACAGTAACAGGTGCGATCCAGTCAACGCGCTCTTTGATCTTGTCTGTGATAACCTGGCCGTAAGCAATTCCGCCGGTAAGGATGATCTGGTCAACCTTGCCCTTAAGAACTGTAGCGCAGGCACCGATGTTCTTGCAGATCTGATAGATGAATGCGTCACGGATGAGGTTAGCCTTCTCGTCGCCTTCCTCACACATCTTGTTAACTTCTCTCATGTCGTTGGTTCCAAGGTAAGCGTTAAGT
>JAEEGL010061489.1_pt1 | contig 17833 bp, 12 predicted proteins | sample 9134231 | NCBI WGS metagenome assembly JAEEGL01 (sample SAMN16246548, study PRJNA631951) | gut metagenome | biome: gut microbiome; feature: rumen; material: fiber-attached | host: Bos | place: Iran: Karaj | collected 2018-10 | reverse complement strand
TTATCGAAGGGTTGACGGCCTTGACCGAACCTCTGAGCTTCGGGATGTTATCCGTCTCGGGATCGACCCTGTTGAATATGACGGTATCGCAGTATCTGTAGTAATCTGCGAAGAACGTCTGCATGTTCTTGTAGTACTCTGCATATGTCGAGCAGTCCACAACGACCACAGCTGCAGCCAGCGCCCATCTCTGAGGCACATCGACCTTCTCGAAAAACTCCGCAGGGGACACGGATCCGTTCCACTCGATAAAGACCAGATCGGGCTTGTGTCTTGCTTCGATGTCAAAGGTAAGTTCCTTTGTCACGCCATCGGCATCACAGTTGATGATGACCGGGTCGGCATTCGGGTAGTTCTCGGCAATGTATTCTTCTTCGCCTTCTTCAGTATTGATGACCACCGCTTTGTGGCCTCTGAAGTTCTCGCCGTCGAGCCAGGAACAGATAACGGAGGTCTTACCGCTGTCCAAGAAACCCGTGAAAAAATAGACCAGACAATCGTCCATGAAATACACCTCTTTTTACGTGTACTATTTTGTCCCCTAATTGTTATTATTTCAAGTAAAAAAAAGTGTAAAATCAGTCAGAGAATGCTCAAATGCAGGTGAAAGCGTGAATAGTGTCAAAATTGGTGACATTAAAATAGAAAATCCCATATGCCTTGCCCCGATGGCAGGGTTCAGCAGCCTGCCTTTCCGCATAATATGTGAAGAGATGGGGGCCGCTTTCTGCCCGACGGAGCTCGTGTCTGCCAGGTCGATCAAGTACAACGGCGTTAACAGGAGTGCAAGATACAGCAGGATAGACCCTGCAAGGGAGAAGATCCCCGTGGTACAGCTTTTCGGGAGCGACCCGGAAGACTTCCCGGTAGCGGTGGAGAAGCTCATTGCAGATCCCAGATATGAGGGACTTAAGATAATCGACATCAACATGGGATGCCCAGTACCGAAGGTCATCAAGACAGGTTCGGGGTGCGCCCTTATGAAAGAGCCTGCAAAGGCGGCAAAGATAGTCTCGGAGACGGTAAGAGCTTTGCATGAAGCCGGAATGAACATACCCGTCACGTGCAAGACAAGGACCGGTTTTGATGACCGCGACAAGGGCGGTCCGGACTTTGTCAGAGGCCTTGCGGAAGCAGGTGCTTCCATGATCTGCATACACGGAAGGACAAGGCCGCAGATGTATGCCGGTTATGCCGATTACGATGCCATCGCAAAAATGGCGGAAGCCGTAAGACCGACCGGCATTCCGGTGTTCGCAAACGGCGATATCAAGGACGGAAAGTCTGCACTAAAAGCACTGGAAAGGACCGGCGCAGCAGGCATTATGGTGGGCCGCGCGGCAAGGGGCAATCCGTGGGTATTCCGCAAGATTACGGCAGAACTCGAAGGAAGGGAATTCACTGAACCTTCAAGTCTTGAAAGAAGGCAGATGCTTCTTCGCGAACTAATGGAAAGGCGCGAAGAAAATGCCGACTGCGAAGAAGGTGCCGTGGTAAGGGAATACAGATCGGTGATGCCGTTCTACATAAAGGGAGAAGAAGGTGCCGCAGCTCTCAAACGCGCTCTGTGCAATGCTTCTTCCATCGACGAAGTAAAGGAGATATTGGAACTTTGACTGACGTAATACTGACGATAGTAACGCTGGCTGCAGGATGCCTTGTGTGCTTTGCGGGATACAAGTTCTTCCGTTTGAGCCTTGCTCTCGTGGGCGCGGCGCTGGGCTTTGCGGCCGGAGTGCTGCTGGTGAACTACATTGCATCTTCAGGGGCCCAGCTGCCTGATATAGCGCGCATCGCGGTCATCGGAGTGTTCACGATCGGCTTCGGAATAGGTGCATTTGCACTTTACATGAAGGCGCTCATACTGGTCAGCACGCTTGCTTGCGGATACTGGTTCTACACTGATTACAACGGGATGCTTCCTGAAGATCTGGCAGGCAACAAACTGGTCCTCGCAGGGGTAGGTCTTGCCGCGGGCGCTCTTCTCGGTGTCCTGGTCTACTACGCACAGAAATGGAGCATCAGTCTCCTGACGGCACTCCTCGGTGCGAGGATACTTTCTTCCGTCATATCGCCGCTGCTCTGGTCCGGGTTCCTGTCGGGGTCTGCCGTCGGTTCATTCGAAGAGACGGTCCTTGGCGGAAACTTCACGGGAGACTACGTGCTCACGGCTTCTCTGGTAACTGTTGCATTGGCCGGAGCTGGGCTTGCGATACAGCTCAAGACATCACGAAAATAGTTCAGATATTGCCACAAATTTCATTTGACCTTAAGTAAAGGACTTGTTATCATACACCTATACACGTACACGTGTTTTAAAAGACAATTTTCTTAATCTATCCCTTATTCCATGTCGAGGGCACTCCGAGTAATTCCGGGGTGCCCTCGGTAGTTATGGACTATCAGTTTTGTGAGGGATCACATGTTATTTCAAAATCAACTTTTGCTGCAAGATCTGTTCCCGGGAAAGAGATGTTTACCGAAGCTTTTCCGGGTCTGCCCATGGATCTCACATAGATACCGCCCATACCGCCGTTGATATCGGCAAGATCGGGTCCGAGGATCTCAATATCACCGGAAACCTCCAACTCAGCCGGTCTGTTAAAGTAGGATACGACATTGCCGTATTCGTCAGTGACTTTGATCCTTATTGCAGCCACGTCATATGTTGAGTCTTCGGTCAATTCCGTCTTTGATACATCAAGGCTTAAGCAGAGTTTGGATACAGTGCATTTCGTTACGGATTTAACCACTTTGCCGTCCTTGATCGCATCAAATCTGAAGGTTGTTGCCTTGCCGCCCCAGTTACCGACATATTTGGCAAAGAGGGCGTATGCCGTCTCGAATTTCATCTTGTATCTTGTCATGGCTTCGACCATGGTAAGCTTCATCTTGAGAGGCATGTTTTCCATGCCGTAGAGTGCCGTGAAATTCAGAGCGTCCTTTACGATCTTGGCCTGCCTCGGAGCAAAACCTTCGCCATCTTTTATCATGTCGCCGATATAGTCGTCTATAAGCATCGGAGGCGAGATAAGATTCTTGAAAGAAGAATCCTTCCCTGTGTATTCCTTGATAAAGACATCGTTCTTATACATCTTTACGCTGTCGCAGTTCGAGAATATGAATATCTCGCCTCTGTTGCCTGCAGGGTGGTCTCCGATGTCCATGGAAGAACTGATCTCCAAAACGGGTTCAATGTCCTTGTTCTGGCTTGCATAGACACTTGCGGCGAGCTTCGGATTTCTGAACATGTCCATTACGCCGTGATAGCAGATCCTGTCTCCTGAACCGAAATCCTTATGTGTGTTGTAATCGAACATACACCAGCCGAACGAGCCAAGGATGTCGTCATGAGACATTACACTGTCAAGGACATTGCAGTGTCTTATTGCATGTTCCTGTCTGTGGAGTTCGTCGTCGAACGCCTTTGTCGGATACATATGGCCGTTATACTCACTGATGAAGTAAGGCTTGCTCATGTCAGATGTGACTTTTTTCTTCGGCTCACATCCTGCAGTCTTGCCGTCGTGGCTGAAATCGTTAAAGGCATATACATCTTCCAGCAGGGAACTGTTCTTGATATATCTGACACCCGTCGTCTGTCTGTAGGGGTCGAGGTCATGAGCAGCCTTATTTGTTTTCTCATACAGCTCATCGCAATCCAAAGACTCATTGATCCTTACACCCCACAGGATTATCGAGGGGTGATTCCTGTACTGCGATACCATTTCCTTCGTGTTTACCACAGCCTGGTCTTTCCATGCATCGTCTCCGATGTTCTGCCAGCCGGGGATCTCGGTAAATACGAGAAGGCCTAACTCATCACATCTGTCGATAAAGTGGTGGGACTGCGGATAGTGTGAAGTCCTGACCGCATTAAGACCTAACTCATTCTTAAGGATATCGGCATCCATTCTCTGCATTGACTTCGGCATGGCATAGCCGACATAAGGCCAGCACTGATGGCGGTTCAATCCTCTGATCTTGATCTTCCGGCCATTCAGATAGAATCCGTCGGTCTTGAATTCCGCAGATCTGAATCCGAATCTTACATAATAAGAATCTCCGCCCGACAGACTTACCGTCAGTTCGTAAAGAACCGGTGATTCAAGTGTCCAAAGTTCTGCTTCAGGCACTTCTATCTCTGCATCTTTTCCGCAGGGGCCTTCGAAAACGATCTTACCGTCACGGGTATCCGTAATCTTTGCCGCAAGCTCACCTTCACCTTCGACATCTGTCTGTATGCGGACCTTTTTATTCATGCCGGCATAAACGAAAACATCGCGGATAAAGTCATTCTCTTTCACATCAAGATGTACTTCTCTGTAGATACCGCCGTAGGTCATGTAGTCGATGACAAATCCGAAAGGCGGCACATTAAGCGTCTCGTTACTGTCGCACTTAACAGCGATCACATTATCTCCGCCGAATCTGAGGTGTTCGGTAAGGTCAACGGTAAAAGCCGTATATCCGCAGGAATGCTTTGCTGCGAAGAGCCCGTTGATAAAGACTTCGGCATCGTGGGCAACTGCACCAAAAGTGACGAAGACCTTCTTGCCTTTCCATTCTTCGGGAGCCGTAAATGTTTTTCGGTAACACGACACCATCTGGTACTCGTGCGCATCGAAATAGTTCAGCGGGGTAACCTTAACGGTATGAGGGATCCTGACATGCTGCATGGAACCTTCGCCCTCATATGCGGGCTCCACCATCTTCTCGTCGTACTCGGGTGACCACAGCCAGTCGTTATTTATGTCTATCCTCATATGTGAAGTCCTCCATTATCCGATCTTTTCCATCGTATAGATCCTGGAACCGTAGTCAGGATAATATCTCATGTTCTCGTTATAACCGCCGGATGCAAATGCGCTTCTCAAATGAATACCGGCATACATCATCGCATCACCGTACATATTGTGTTCTTCAGTCTCGGAATTCATCTTGTAGAATCTGGCGATAGTCCTGTGCTGAAGACTGTCCTGCTTAACATGGATCGGAGCAACGTAATTGATCAGTCCGCCGAACTCGCGAAGATCAAATTTCAGCTTTCTTCCCTGTATGTGATACTTCACATCCTCATCAAGTCCTGTGGGCTTTAGAACTCCCCACTGTGCGTTCGGGTGGGTAAACATCTGCATGACCATCGATACCGCGCGTGTCCTGTCAGGTGAGACAACCGTCCAGGCGATATCATTTCCGGGAAGCGGTTCAAGAATGCTGTATCCCGGAGCCCCCAAAGGATCACCGTCACATGATCTTGAGTTATTCATGGATAACGAACGGTAGAACCTTCCGAATTGCATTACGTCGCGCCATTTTTTATACATTGCGATCTGTGCTTTAACAGCAGCAAAATCTTCCTTGCTCATGTCGTTAAGATTGCACTCATATCCGAGCACTCCGAAAGATGCAACATTGAATCTTGTCTCAATGGGAGTCCTCCTCAATGTCTGATGGTTGGGACAGTCAGAGACATGTGCAGTCATGGTCGACATCGGATAACCATAGCTGTATCCGTTCTGGATTTCCGCCCGGCACCCTGCATCTGTATCGTCACTTGCCCATATCTGAGGAAAGAAGCACAGGATTCCCAGATCGAATCGGTTTCCGCCTGATGCACATCCCTCAAAAAGAATATCGGGGAACTTCTTTGTCAGTTCTCTCATCACGCGGTAGAGTCCGAGGATATATCTGTGTGTTACCTCGCCCTGCCTGTCAGGCGGAAGAGACCTCGAGAATATGTCCGAGAAGTTTCTGTTCATATCCCATTTGACATAAGATATCTCGGCAGAAGAGAAGACGTGGCTCATTACGCGGATCAGATGATCCTGAACTTCTTCCGAGGCGAGGTCCAGTACCATCTGGTTCCTTCCTTCGGAATGATCTTTGCCCGGTATCTCCATGGCCCAGTCGGGGTGTGCAAGATACAGTCCGCTCTCGCGGCTTACCATCTCGGGCTCGACCCATATGCCGAAATCAAGACCTAAAGCACGCACCTTATTGCAGATGCCCTTTATGCCTCCCGGCAGTTTCTTGGTATCGGCAAACCAGTCGCCCAGCGAAGTGGTATCGTCATTTCTCTCGCCGAACCATCCGTCGTCCATGACAAAGAGTTCGATGCCTGCTTCTTTAGCTTTCCTTGCCAGTCGAAGAAGCTTGCTCTCACTTATCTTGAAGTAGGATGCTTCCCAGGAGTTCAGCAGAACTGGCCGAAGTCTGTCTTTCCACGGACCGCGCAGGATGTGCTTTGACACGAAGTCGTGCATCTGCCCGCTCATTCCGTTGTATCCCATTGAGGAATACGTCATGACCGCTTCCGGGGTCAGGAAAGACTCTCCTTTCGATAATTTCCATTCAAATGCCGTCGGGTTGATCCCGGATAAGAATCTAACTTTTCCGAACGGACTTTTTTCCACTGACTCATAGTGATTGCCGCTGTAGATGAGATTGAAGCCGTACACATCGCCGTATTCCTCGTTACTGCCGCGCTTTGAGATCATCACGAAAGGATTGGCGCGGTTAGAGGAATTGCCGGTAAAAGAAGAATTGACAAGGCGTGCGGAAGAAACTGACATGTCAGTCTTCTTCATCTCTCTTGCCCAGGCACCCGTGAAGGTGGTGAACACGTAATCTCCGGGATCAAGATCCAACTGAGTGCTCATGATCTTTCTTATCTTGATGTCGCCGTCGCCGTCGTTGAGCAGACGTGCGGTCCTGGTGATAACATCAGTGTCGGAATAGACGCAGTAGATCAGTTCAAGTCTGACATTATTATCTTTATCGGTCAGCTTGAGAGTGAGGACTTCAGCATCGTCTCCGTATGAGGAGGGAAGACCTTCGCTGCCGCCGTCTCTGCCTTTGCTTTCCTCATAGCCGGAATAAAGAAAATCGGATGTCATGCTCCCGTCGGAATTGACCAGTTCAATGAATGCCTCTCTTACATCACCTTTGCCGTAAGAACTCATCTCGAGTCTCATGTCATCCAGTGAGTAGTTTCCGTGTTCTTTCGAATACACAACTGATGTGCCCGGGGCGAATTCATGCTGCTCAGTAAGACCGTCCTCATCGTCAAGACGGATCTTCCGACCGTAATAAAGATGCTCAACGTGTCCTGAATCCAACACCTTCATGGCATATGTCGTATGACCGGAGTTCAGGATAAACAGAGGAAAATTATCTCCTTTTACAGTGATCATGAAAATCAACTCCTTGTCTTGAGTTCGCTTGCGATCTCTTCGAGTTTCTTGTCAGTCAGGATGTACTTTGACTTGAATATGAACAACGCGATTACGAGTACGACGATGGGCGCAAGTGTCATTACCAGACGAAGGCCTACAAGGGCACTCGTGTCTATCGTCTCGACGACATTGTTCCTTATGGCGGATACTTTCTCGAGCAGGGCGCTGAGATTCATGTCCGTATCGCTCTGCTGCTGGATATTAAATACGGTAAGGCTTAACGAGGCTACGAGCGCTGCGATTCCCGAAGCGAGCTTTACGACAAATGTCTGCATCGAGAAAATGACGGATTCGTCTCTTCTGTTGTTCTTGAACTCACCGTAGTCTACCGTGTTTGCAAGGAAGATCGTAACGATTACGTTCAGTATTCCGACTGCCGCCATGATGAAGAATCCCGGAACAAAATACGGGAATACACTCTTAAGGCCTGCAAGAGCCATGAACAGCAGGATCACATAACCACCGATCGCTGCGAAAACGCTGATGTAGAAGATCTTCAGGGTGTTGAACATTTTCCTCAGGAGAGGGAACAGGATCATCATCGCAAGGATCTGCATGCCGCCCGCAAATGTGTTGAACAGTGTGTAGCTGCCCTGCCAGCCGGAGCCGCCGAAATCGTATTTGAAGAAATATATCAACAGATTCGATGTGATATAAGTTGCCGTGTTGATGAGAACAATCGTTATTACGATGGTCATCGCCTGATCGTTGCTGAGGAGGGCCTTAAACATCTGCTTAACAGAAGGAGTCTCCATGTCAACGGAAGATTTCTCTTTGATGCAGATGCAGGTGATGCCGATGAATATTACGAACAGCACGCCGATCACGATGGAGAAGTATTTGAAACCCAGTCTCTCAACTTCCAAAGTGGAATTCATGGTGAGATCAGCGCTTATGGAATCGCTTGCCTTGATCGCTTCAAAGCTGTCGTGATCGACATAGAAAACAAGGCCGGCTTCTCCGGCCGTCTCTGAATCCATAACGTATTCCACCTTGGAAGACTCTGCTTCTATGCCGTTTACGGTAAACTCGTAATTTGTGTTGTCGTTATTGAAAACATAGACATCACCGAATGCCCTCTCGGAACCTGTTACCGAGACGGTTACATCCGTCTTATCCTGATCGTATTCCAGGACATTTGCAGTGGGATTTCCGTCGCTGTCCAGCTCGATTACAAATGTCTCGATCTTTGTGTCAGCTGAATTGAATGTCTTTGTTATGTTAGTCGTGCTGTTGGCTGCAAGTGCGGAACCGATAGCTGAGACAGCCATTACCGTTATTACCGTAACAAGGGCAGAACCGACGCCGGCGCAGGAACGTGCCAGCGCTGAGAGACCTTCTCTTTCTTTGCCGCCCTGTGTAAATGCGGGGATCATCGACCAATAGGGGATATCCATCATCGTATAGGTGACGCCCCAGAGTATGTAAGTGACTGCCGCGTATGCGATAAGGCCTTTTCCGTCGAGAGACGGCGGAGCCGCAAACATCAATATGAGGATGACGGCATTTGTGATCGTACCGATCAGGAGCCAGGGACGGAATTTACCCCAACGAGTCTTTGTCTTGGCAACGATGACACCCATGATGGGATCGTTGAATGCATCGAAGACACGCGCGATAAGAAGGATTATTCCCATGGCGATTGCGCTGGTCTTCATGATGTCCTGGAAATAGTAGAGGACATAAGAAGCCGAAAGCATATAGACCATGTCTTTACCGACGGCACCTATTCCGTATGCGATCTTTTCTTTACCGGAAAGTTTCTTTGTTGTTCCCATAATCTGTCCTCCTTATCAGGAAGCTATCCCGCAAAGAAGAATATCCACGACTGTATTTAAGTAGTCGTTGTATCTTCTCTTGCAGCCTTTCATAACATCTTGCTCAAAGCATCTTTCAAGAGATGCCTCCATCATTATCTTGAATATGCGAAGATCTGCTTCTTCCTTGATGACACCTTCTGCCTTGCCCTGTTCCAGGAGCGCGAAGGCCGGCTCCCATCCGCTCTCCAGACGTCTCTGGAGTTTCTTATATACTTTCGGGTACTTGTCTTTAAGCGGATGGAGTTCCTGGAAATTGATATTCCTGTAACTCTCAGGCATGGCAGACAGGAACAGCCTTATCTTCTCAATCGTTGTATATTCATCTGAATCAAGGATCTCGCTCTCCCTTGCCTTTATATTGTCAAAGACATAATCGACCATCGTATCGAAGATCTCATCTTTACTTGCAAATTCCTTGTATATGGTTTTCTTGGATATCTTAAGTTCATCGGCAACATCATCCATGGTGAGCTTTAAGCCCTTTTTGTTAAAGACTTGGATGGTGCCTTTTAATATCTTCTCTTTTGTCTCGTTGATCATAATCCGTTTTCTCCTTGGAAAACTCATTCTGAAAATCCGGTTTCCACCCTAATCATATCAGGGAGTGAGTAAAAACGGCACTTTTAATTGGAAACCAAATTGACAAAATTAGTTTCCAACTCTTGTGCAAAATATGCATATAAATGTTTTGGGAAGGCAATCTATAATCAGGCTAAATAACAATGACGGAGGTCTGTCATGCTTGATCTGTCTGCAATTGATTTTAAGGATATTTATTGTACGGATGATTCTGCCGCTTATCAGGAAGACAGATACCGTGATGCTGTAGAAGCATTTGCCGAGACCTTCCGGGGAGTTAAGCCGAAGGCCGTGTTTTCCGCTCCGGGCCGAACGGAAGTCGGCGGCAATCATACTGACCACCAGAGAGGGGAAGTCCTTGCGGCATCGATAAACAAAGATGCGATCGCGGTCACTGCACAGGCGGACGGTAAGACGGTACGTGTCTTAGCCGACGGATTCGGCATGACTGAGATCGATCTTGATGATCTTACCTTGCGCGAAGAAGAAAAGGGTTCGACCGCTGCCCTTATCCGCGGCGTGCTCGCAGGACTCAAAGATTCCGGTTTTGTGTTGGGCGGATTCGATGCATACATAACAAGTGATGTTCTGATAGGTGCCGGGCTTTCTTCGTCTGCTGCATTCGAGACCCTTATCGGAACGATCGTATCAGGTCTTTACAATGACATGAAGATCGATCCCGTAACGATCGCAAAAACAGGTCAGTATGCCGAGAATGTCTATTTCGGGAAACCGTGCGGTCTCATGGATCAGATGGCGTGCTCTGTCGGAAATCTTGTACACATTGATTTTGAGGATCCTGAGAATCCCGTAGTTGATAAAGTCGATTTTGATTTCTCACAAACGGATTATGTTCTCTGCATTACTGATACGAAAGGTTCTCATGCTGACTTAACGGATGAATATGCTGCCGTACCCGGCGAGATGAAGAAGATCGCATCGCTTTTGGGTTGTGACACGCTCCGCTCAGTAACTTTTGAAGACATCATGGACAATATTGAGATGCTTCGCGGAAATGCCGGCGACAGATCAGTATTAAGAGCAATTCATTTTGTAAATGAGACCCGCCGGGCAGCAGATGAAGCTGATGCCCTGAGACATAACGACACGGACAGCTTCATCAGGCTCGTCAAAGCCTCGGGAGATTCTTCTTTCAAGTATCTTCAGAATGTTTATACCAATAAAAACGTTACTGTTCAGAACATGTCTTTGGCACTGGCCGTCAGCGATACGATCCTGTCTTCTGATGAGGCATCAAGAGTACATGGCGGAGGGTTTGCCGGCACGATCCAGGCGTTTGTAAAAAAGGAAAATGCTGCCATGTATCAGGAACATATGGACAAGGTCTTCGGACACGGTTCCTGTGAGATATTGTCCATACGAAAATACGGCGGTATCAGAGTTGTCTAAGGAGCAGCCAAATGATCAACACATACATAACTGAACTCGTGAATTATGGGATCGGCAAAGGGCTTATAGATGAACTTGACCGTATCTGCATCACTAACAGGTTAGTTGAACTGATGGAACAGGACGAATACATCAGCCCTGACACAATCCCCGCCGAAAGAGATCTTCATCTTATCTTAGAAGACATGATGGATTGGGCGTATGCGCATGGAGTAATGAAGTCGGATACCGTTGCGGCGAGAGATCTCTTTGACACAAAGATTACAGGGATCCTTACACCGCCGCCTTCCGTTGTAATAGGCAGGTTCAGTTCACTCATGAACGAATCATCACAAAAAGCAACCGACTGGTACTATGAGTTCTCGAGATCGACAAACTACATCCGCACGGATCGCATCGCAAAAGATCTGAAGTGGGTCGCTCCAACGGAATACGGCGACATAGACATAACGATCAATCTCAGCAAACCCGAGAAGGACCCGAGGGACATCGCCGCTGCGGGAAAAGCTAAGAGCACTTCGTATCCCAAGTGCCTTCTGTGCCGCGAAAACGAAGGCTACGCAGGTACGATCACTCACCCGGCAAGACAGAACCACAGGATAATTCCGATCACATTGGATGGGGATGAATACTATCTTCAGTATTCTCCGTATGTCTACTATAACGAGCACTGCATAATCCTTAACAAAGAACATATTCCGATGGTGATCAACCGTTCAACATTCAGGAAACTTCTGAGTTTTGTAGAGCAATTCCCTCACTACACTGCAGGTTCTAACGCAGATCTTCCTATAGTCGGAGGTTCGATATTGAGCCACGATCATTTCCAGGGAGGATGCTATACCTTCCCCATGGAGCGTGCGGGATACAGACGCACATTCCGGATTCCCGGATATGAAGATCTGACTGCAGGGATAGTCGATTGGCCGATGTCGGTGATAAGGCTTCAGGGCGACACGGCAGATCGTCTTACCGATTGTGCGGATATGATACTTGGTAAATGGAGAAGCTATACTGATGCGGATGCTTTCATCTTTGCCGAGACCGAAGGTGTTCCTCATAACACCATAACTCCGATCGCACGCAAGAATGCTGAAGGAAGATTCGAGTTGGATCTCGTGCTCCGCAACAACATTACGACAGATGCACATCCGATGGGCGTGTATCATCCTCACGCGCAATACCATCACATCAAAAAGGAGAACATCGGTCTTATCGAAGTCATGGGCCTGGCGATCCTTCCAGCCAGGCTGAAAGAAGAGATGGCGCTTCTCGAAAGTGCGATCTTAGACGGAAGCGATATCCGTTCTGTCGAGGCAATATCCAAGCATGCGGACTGGGTCGACGAATGGAGATCAGACTATGATCTCTCATCACCGGATAAAGTGTCTGATGCCATCAAGACCGAGATCGGAAAGACCTTTACCAAGATCCTTGGATGTGCCGGCGTGTTCAAGAATGAAGACGATATGATGAGATTCATCTCAACACTTTAATCGACCCTGTTAAGACGTTCACCTTTAATATATGCACCGATGTTGTCGGCGGCTGCCTGAATTAGCCTCTTGCGTGTCTCAACCGGAGCCCAGGCAATGTGCGGAGTTATGAATGTATTCGGTGCTCCGAGGAGCGGGTTATCGGGAAGCATCGGTTCGACCGATACGACGTCTGCGCCGAAGCCGGAGAGCTTTCCCGAATCGAGAGCTTTGCGCACTGCGGCTTCGTCGATAACGGGTCCTCTTGAGCAGTTCAAAAGTATCGCACCGTCCTTCATAGCAGAGATGCGTTCTTCGTTTATGAGTGCGTTTGTCTCAGGCGTTAACGGGCAATGTAAAGTGACGACATCAGCGCTTGCGAGACCTTCTTCCAAAGGCAGCATCTTAACGGTATAACCTTCCACTTTTTCTTCTGAAGAATTCAGGTTGTGAGGCGTGGAAGACACGTTCATTCCGAGAGCCGAAGCGATCGCAGCGACCCTGCGTCCTATCTTGCCGAATCCCACGATATGAAGGTGCTTTCCCGCGAGCTCTATGAGGGGCGCTTTGAAGTAACTGAACTGGGGTGCGGTGACCCACTCGCCGCTCATTACGGAATCCGTGTGGAGACCTACCCTGTCGGCGATCTCCAGGAGGAGTGCGATGGTCATCTGGGCGGTCGCGAATGTCCCGTATTCAGGCACGTTCGTTACTGCTATACCGCGCTTTCTGCAGGCTTCTATATCGACCACGTTATAACCGGTCGCCAGGACCCCGATGTATTTGAGATTTGGAAGCTGAGCGAGCGTTTCGGCGTCGAACGGAGTCTTGTTGGTTATAACGATCTCCGAGTCTTTTGCGCGTTCGATCAGTTCATCAGGCTTTGTCACGTCATAAGCCTTTACATCACCGTATTTTTCGAGCGGGGACCAGGAGATGTCTCCCGGATTTGCTGCAAGTCCGTCAAGTACTACGATCACTGTATTTCCCTCCAGATATTCTAATTTGAAATCATTTTATAGTTTTTTGGCAAAGTATGGTAATGTTTTATAAATAAACAATATGGAGGGCGAGGATGTATTTACTTTGCTACGGCAGATCCGATAAAGCAGAGAAAACGATCAAGAGCATTCTATCCGGCAATCAGGGAAGGCGAATCGGCAGCACGGAATTCTTTGCTGCTGACATAAGCAGTCCCGAAGGCGACACGGTGTGCCTTGTCATGGTCCTTCCTTTGGAAGCGGCCTGCAGCATCCTGTCCAGGAACCTTTCGTCCGACCTGTCCGGAGTACCCGTTATTTGCGTATCTCCCGACGGTAAGTTCGTCGCGGCACTCAGATACGGAAGCGCGCTTCCCGCAGACATGACTGCTGCGGTAGGTTCCATCGCAAGATCTCTGGGCGGATCCTGCTTTACTGATTTCGGCAGCATCGCGGATATCGCCAAGGATCTTTCCGTGGTGACGGAATCCGTACCCGTAACGATAAGCGACAAGGATCTTTACGACAAGGTCAATGCCCACATCAGGAGCGGCGGACGCGTAAGCATCTACAGCGACCTTCCGTTAACGTTCGAAGAACCTGTCCTGGATTCGATGGTATTTGAACTTCACAAATACTCACAGGAGATGCACGAAGACTTCATACAGAAATACACTGAGCGTGACTCTTCTTCCGAGGGCAATCCGTCAGTGTTCATAACCTGCAGAAAGCTTCCCGGAGGCGGCAAGGGAAAAGCACTTGTTCTCACGCCCAAGCTCGTCTGTATAGGCATAGAACTTAAGTCAAAAGCTGACCCGCAGTATGCTGCAGATACGGTCAGGTCTTCTCTCGAGAACCATCTCATAGATCCGAGGGCAGTCTCCGTAGTCGCAGTATCACAGTCTGCAAGCCAGAGCGAGGCAATAAGGGCTGTCTCCGACATGCTCGAAGTGCCCGTCGTATTCTACGAAGGAAGGGAACTTGCCAACGTAAGGCTTCCGCTCAAGATGACATTTGCCCCCGAGCACGAATCGGATACGGCAACATCCGCGGCTTACCTGGCATCATCCGGAGGAAAGATATTATTCAGGAGAAGCGGAGGAGCTTCGGGAGTCATATTCTCGGCTGCTCTGCGCAAGGGAAACATAAGCATGACAGATTAAGAATGGGAGGGAATCGATATGAAACGTTTGGGTAAGAAAGCATTCAATAAGAGCATTGCGGCAGTCACGGCCATAGCACTTTGCTGCTCGTGTCTTCTCGCAGCCTGCACGGTCGATTATGACAGACTGAACGACGGCCTGTACTCGATCGGTAAAGGCGTATCCGATGCTTACTACGGCAATCAGTCAAGCACAACGACCGGCGGAAAGTCCGTTGCTGCCGAAGCACCCGAGCCCGAGGCAACTCCGACACCCGAGCCTGAGGAAGAGCCGGAAGCAACTCCTACAGAGGAGCCTACCCCTACGCCGACACCAAAGCCTACGCCCACTCCGACTCCCGAACCGGAACTTCAGAGAGTTGATTTCTCCGAGCTGACAGAAGAATGCATCGGAACAGACTTCGTTGTAATGATGGAAGAATTCGCGGAGAGCGACAACACCGGCAATGAGGAACTCCTTGCAACTTTCTCCGGTGAGAGAATGGTTATCTCCGATAACTCGAGCGAAGCTGTCCAGACTGCGATCAACATGATACTCGACGGCTTCTATCAGGAGGCAGCAGGTTACTATACACGTTGCTGCGCAGATGCTGAAGCAGCTTATATCCTGGCAGGCGCGCCCGAAGCGCCCGCTTCTGTCACGGTTGATTTTGATTACTCCGATAACGGCAGAGTACTGTCTGTCGTCATGAGCTATACCGTCATCGGCATTGACGGCGAAGAGACGGTAAAGACCGAATATGCAAGCTTTGACATGCTTACCGGTCAGTATGTGACCACGGCAGCCATCGCTAATGATGTCACTGAACTCGAAGGCATTCTCAAGGAAAAACTTGCGGACGACGTATCTTCTCTGCCTGACCAGATCGGCGAGACAGAAGACGAGAAGGAAGCAAGAGAAGACCTTGAAGCTGATGATTTCAGCGAGATCTTCATCGCTGCACAGCAGCCCGGCGCCGGTACCACGACAGTTACCGTCTATGGAACTGCTGACGGAAAGGTTTATAATACTGCAGTGAATCTTAATGACTATGCGCTCTATCTTAACCGCTACGGAACGCAGCTGTTCTTCGTAGAGGGATAAGCGGGTCTTACAGGAGAGACGGATGGAAAGAAGAAAGATCGAAGCTTTGCTCATGACGCTGATCGTAACGGTCGGCGTCACTGCCGGTTGCGGCAAACCGGATGTGACCGATCCTTCCGATGCCTCTGCTCCGTCAGTGCCTGAATCATCTGTTGCCCCGTCAGCTCCCGAGACTGATGTGACCGAGCCCGATCCGACGGAGACGACCGAACAGGTTACCGCCGATGATTTCAATGAGCTCACCGTGGCAACGAATGTCACCGACGAGGACGATACTGTCGTTATCTACGGCTGGTACGACGATGAGTTCTCTTATCTTGTCGATACCTATGCCCCCGATGTCGACTACGATCTCGTGCTGTCGGAATCAACGGCATATACAGCAAAACTCGATGCCGTTCTTGCGAGCGGCGATGTGAATGTCGCTCCGGACCTGTTCGTCTGCGAAGCGGCTTACGCAAAGAAATACCTTTCTTCCGATTACACCATCCCGGTAAACGATCTGGGCATCTCATACGACGAGTTCGCAGGCAACATGTTCAGTTATACGACCATCTGGGCGACTGACAGTGACGATGTCATCAAAGGTCTTACATGGGAGGCATGCCCCGGCGGAGTATGGTACAACACGGAACTTGCCCAGGAGTATCTCGGTACGAGCGATCCTGCCGAGGTGGGACAGTATTTCGAGACATGGGATGCATTCCTGCAGACGGCAGAAGACGTTAACGCGGCTTCCGGCGGTACGGTAAAGGTGATAGCGGATCCGGAAGACATCTTCATCCCCTACCTCGGTTCCAGGACAGAGAAGTGGGTCACGGACGGCGCGCTTACGTTCGAACCCGTGATGGACGACTACTTCGACCTCGCGAAAACACTCTACGCAGACGAGCTTACGTTCTCCACGGGACAGTGGACCGGCGACTGGTTCGACGGCGCCGAGAACGGCAGTGTCCTCACATACTGGGGACCGCTCGAGACAGCTTACATTCTCGGATTGAACGACGATGACAATGCAAGCTACGGCAATTGGGCGCTCACATCTGGTCCGTCCGATTATTACTGGGGCGGCACGTGGATGATGGCTTCCAAGTACTGTGACACCAAGGCGTCCGTGGCTACCATAATGAGGAATATTGCGATCGATAAGACAAACCTTGAGGATATGGTTGCGAACGGAGGAATGTTCGTAAACAACGTCGAGGTCATGACCAATGCCGCGAATGATTCCAGCATCGCTCCCGAGTACCTCGGCGGACAGAATCCTTATCCGATCCTGCTTGATACGGCACTGAGGATAGACAATTCCGAGATAGGCGAAGACGACGCCCTGATCAACAGCGCTTTCGATGCCGCAGTCAAGTCTTACTGCGAAGGGAAAGTGTCTACGATAGATGATGCCAAGGCGGATTTTGAGGCAACGCTCAAGGATTTCGGAATTGTCTGAATCCCTTGATTTATTTGAGCAAACGGTTGCATTTGTAAAGTTTTGAAGACCTCCCCCATAAGCACTTCGAAGTGTTGTAGAATGAAGTTGCTTTTCGATTTATTACTCTCATTTTTACGGAGGAATTCTCTATGAAATTCGGACATTTTGACGACACCAGAAAAGAATATGTCATCAACACTCCCAAGACACCTTATCCGTGGATCAACTACCTCGGCAACCAGGGCTTCTTCTCCCTGATCTCCAACACTGCCGGCGGCTACAGTTTCTACATGGATGCAAGACTGAGAAGAATTACGCGTTACCGCTATAACAACGTTCCTCTCGACATGGGCGGACGTTATTTCTACATCAACGACAACGGAACAGTCTGGAATCCGGGCTGGTCTCCGGTCAAGACAGAACTTGACGAATACGAGTGCCGCCACGGTATGGGCTACACGATCATCAAGGGTAAGAAGAACGGCCTTACGGCTGAAGTTACATTCTTCGTTCCCCAGAACTATGACGGTGAAGTTCAGCAGGTCGTTCTTACAAATGACAGCGCTGAAGCAAAGGAATTCTCCATCTTCTCCATGGCAGAGTGGTGCCTCTGGGATGCACAGGATGACTGCACAAACTTCCAGAGAAACTTCTCC
>JAEEGL013147016.1_pt1 | contig 17834 bp, 15 predicted proteins | sample 9134231 | NCBI WGS metagenome assembly JAEEGL01 (sample SAMN16246548, study PRJNA631951) | gut metagenome | biome: gut microbiome; feature: rumen; material: fiber-attached | host: Bos | place: Iran: Karaj | collected 2018-10 | reverse complement strand
TGCATCATCTGCGCCCTGGTTTCCCTGATGGTCGGCAGTTCATGGACCACCATCGCCACCATCGGCGTCGCCCTGATGGGCATCGGGAAGGCGGAAGGGTTCAGCGACGGGATCATCGCCGGCGCCATCATCTCGGGCGCCTACTTCGGCGACAAGATCTCTCCCCTGTCGGACACCACCGTCCTGGCCTCCTCGCTGAACAAGGTTCCCCTGTTCACCCACATCCGCTACATGCTGGTGACCACCGTCCCCTCCATCACGCTCACGCTGATCGCGTTCTTCGTCATCGGGTGGCTGCATCCGGCCGCCGACGCCGACACCATCGCCTCCTTCAAGGACGCCCTGTCCTCCCGGTTCGTCCTTTCCCCCTGGCTGATGATCGTACCGCTGGCCACGGCCGTGATGATCGCCCGGAAGATGCCCGCCCTGGCCGTCCTGGCCCTGTCCACCCTGCTTGCGGCGGGCGCGGCGCTCGTCTTCCAGCCCGGCGTCATCCGTGAAATCGGCGAAGCCGTCACCGGCCCCGTCTCTTCCGCCCGCATCCTGCTCGCCGGCACGATCGAGACCATCTACAACTCCGTTTCCATCCATACCGGCAACGCGGAAGTCGACGCCCTCGTCACCACGCGGGGCATGCTCGGCATGCTGAACACCGTCTTCCTGATCATCTGCGCCATGTGCTTCGGCGCCAGCATGCAGGCCAGCGGGATGCTCCGGCGCATCGCCTCCCTCCTGCTGCCCCTCACGCGCAAGCGCGCCGGAATCGTCGCATCCGCCGCCACGACCGGCACCCTGCTGAACGGCATCGTCTCCGACCAGTACCTGTCCATCATCCTGACGACCAACCTGTTCAAGGACACGTTCAAGGAGCGCGGCTACGAGAACCGCCTGCTGAGCCGAACGGTGGAAGATTCCGCCACCGTCACTTCTCCGATCTTTCCGTGGAGCAGCTGCGGCATGACGCAGGCGACAATCCTGAGCGTACCCACCGTGGCGTACGCCCCCTTCTGTTTCTTCAATATAATAAGCCCGATGATGAGCATTTTCATCGCCATCATCGGGTACAAGATTTTCAGGAAGGAAACGGCTACTTCTCCTTCTTGAGCAGGTCGCGGATTTCCTCGAGGAGCACCACATCGTCCGGTTTCGGCGCCGGAGCCTCGGGTTCGGCCGGGGCTTCCTCCTTCTTGTGCATCTTGCTGATCGCCTTGATGCAGAGGAAGATGGAGAAGGCGATGATCAGGAAGTTGACCGTCTCCTGGATGAAGTTGCCGTAGTTGAGCGTCACCGCAGGCTTGACCACTTCGTCGCCCGCCATGACGGCCTTGTGGATGACCGCCTTGAGAGAAGTGAAGTCGAATCCGCCGATCAGCGCGCCGACCGCCGGCATGATGAGGTCGTTCACCAGGGAGGTGACGATTTTACCGAAAGCGCCGCCGATGACGACACCCACCGCCATGTCGATGACATTGCCCTTCATGGCGAAGTCCTTGAAGTCGGACCAGAATTTTGATTTAGCCATAATGTATTGAAAATTAATGAGGAAGTTGCGATAAATCCTGCAGGAAAGCCTCCGCCTCCGACAACGTCTCCAGCTTGCCCACGTCCACGAGCCGGAGCCGGGGCGGGACGACGCCGATGACCGGATGCCGGGCGCACTCCTGCAGATAGAAGTCGATGACGGAAAAACGCCCCGACCAGCCGTCCTCGTCCATGACTTGGAAAATGTCCCGCCCGGCGATATGGATGCCCGCGAAGGCCAGTTTCCGCAGTTTGGACACGTCCAGCGACGGATACGGGCTCTTCACCTCGCCCGTCGCCACGTTCGTCCAGCCCGCCAGGCGCATCTCCCCGTCGAAGAGGAGGTAGCGCTGCGTCTTCCGCTCGCTGACCAGCAGGGTGGCGAGGGCGTCGGGACGCGCCTGGGCGAGGAACCAGTCCAGGTCCAGGTCGGAGAGGATGTCCACGTTGTGGACCAGGAAGGGCGCTCCCTCCAGGTACGGGCGCGCATGGGCGATGCCGCCGCCCGTCTCGCGGAGGAAGTCCCGCTCGTCGGAGATGTGCACGCGGATGCCGAACGCTTCCTGCTCGCGGATGTAGCCGATGATGGAGTCCGGGAAATGGTGCACGTTGACCACGATTTCGTCCACGCCCGCCGCCTTCAGCCGGCGCACCACATGGTAGAGCAACGGCTTGCCGCCGACCGGCACCAACGCCTTGGGCAAGGTGTCCGTCAGCGGGCGGAGCCGCGTGCCGAGTCCGGCGGCGAAGACGAGCGCTTTCATGTCAGAGGACCTTTTCAATGTCCAGCTCCCGGTGGGAGACGGTGATCTTGATGTCGAACTTCTCGGAGAGATGGGCCGCCAGCCGCTCGGCGCAGTAGACCGAACGGTGCTGTCCGCCGGTGCAGCCGAAGCAGACCTGCAGGTGCGTGAACTTCCGCTCAATGAAGCGCTTGACATGGGCGTCCACCAGGAAAAAGACATGCTCAAGGAAGCGGGTCACGCCGCCGTCGTCCTCCAGGAACCGGATCACTTCCCGGTCCAGGCCGGTGAACTGGCGGTAATGCTCGTACTTGCCGGGATTGTTGACGGCGCGGCAGTCGAAGACGTAACCGCCCCCGTTGCCCGTGTTGTCGACGGGGATGCCTTTCTTGTAGGCGAAACTGAAGATGCGGACCTCGAGCCGGCGGTCCTCCGCAATCTCGTTGAACTGAGACATGGTCGTCAGTTTCGTCAGGATTCCGTTCAGGTAGGGATAGTCGGTAAACGGCTTCTGCAGCAGGCGCCGCAGGTTGCCGAGGGCGAAGGGCACGCTGGCAAGGAAATGCGGCTTCTTTTCGAAATAGCCGCGGAAACCGTAGGCGCCCAGCACCTGCAGCGTCCGGAAGAGGACGAACAGGCGGAGACGCTCCTCGAAGGCCGCCTCGTCGACGTCGGTATACGCCTTGAGGGCGGTGAGGTAGGTCTGCACCATCTTGCGGCGCAGCGACTCGGGATACCGCGAGCGGGCCTGCCAGACGAAGGAGGCGACGTCGTAGTAGATGGGGCCGCGCCGGCCGCCCTGGAAGTCGATGAAATACGGATTCCCGTCCTTGAGCATCACGTTGCGCGCCTGGAAGTCACGGTACATGAACGTGTCGCCCATGTCCAGCAGCAGGTCGTCCTTCAGCCGCTCGAAGTCGTTCTGGAGCAAGACTTCGTTGAACTCCAGGCCGGTGGCCTTCAGGAAGCAGTACTTGAAGTAGTTGAGGTCGAACATCACCATCCGCTCCCCGAACGCCGGCTCGGGATAGCAGACCGACCAGTCGATCCCCTCCGCCCCCTTGAACTGGAGCTTCGGCAGAAGGGCCATCGTCCGGCAGAGCAGTTCGCTCTCCATGGAACTGTACTCGCCGCTCTCACGCCCGTGGGAGACCGCCTGGTAGAGCTGCTCGTCGCCCAGGTCCTCCTGGATGTAGCGCATGCGGTCTTCGCTGACGGAGAGCACCTTGGGCACGCGGATACCTTTTTCCAGGAAATGCCGGCTCAGGTAGATGAACGCGTTGTTTTCTTCGAGATTCGTGCCGACGACGCCGACGATGCTCAGGTCGCCGCCGCGCAGGCGGTAGTACCGGCGGTTGCTGCCGGAGGAGGTCAGCTCGTCGACATCGGTCGCCGGGCGTCCCGTATATTGTTCGAACAGTTTACGGAGTTGTTCCATGCAGAGATCGGTCCTTTCCCACAAAATTAACAAACTGTTTCATTATTTGCCAATTTCACACAAAAAAAAGATGGCCGCGGACGGCCATCTTCCATTATAGGAGAGTGTTCCGGGGATTACAGCTGCTCGAGCGCAATCGAAGGATTGACAGTCACGTTGTTGTAGTTGTAATTGTACTTCTTGGCGAGGGTGCCGTACATCTGGCCCAGGACCTCGAGGTAGGGCTTGCCCTCCACGAGGGTCATCTTGTAGACGGTGTCGTCCACCTTGTAGAACTCCATGCCGTCCAGGGTGATGGTGTCGTAGTCGTCGGGAAGCTCGGAGACCAGGGCACCAGCCGGAGGCACGATCACCTCGTATTTCCCGCTCTTTCCGACGATGTAGAAGACACCGTCCTGATAGTAGTACGGCTGGTCGGCGTACGCGTAGCTCTGCACGAGGCCGAGGCGGTCCGCCAGGGTGGCGGCATCGTTCGCGAGCGTCGTATTCAGGGCCACGGAACGGTTCTGCGCCGCGATGGTGGCGTTGTTCTGGGCGATGATACGGTTCTGCTCGTCGATGATGCGGTTGTTCTCGTCAATGGCACGGTACTGCCGGTACGCATTGCAATAATAGGCAAAGCGGACGCTGGAGAAGACCAGGTTGGAGACCGCGATGTCGACGGTGACACCGAAAGGAGGACGGCAGATGACGTACCAGCCGCCGTAAGGGCGGTACCAGATTCCGTCATAGAAGCAATACTCGATTCCCCAGTAGGTGTAGCGGCGGTAGCGCGGAGGGAGATAGTGGACCCGGTATCCGAAATAGTGCGGATGGTGGCCCCAGAAGTGACCGGGACGGTCATAGGTCAGGAAGTCACGCTCGCGCGGAGGGATCCGGTGGACGTTGCGGTCGTCGCCGATCCGCAGGAAGTCGTTGCGGGTCTCGGGAGCCACGCCGTTCGCGGCGCGGGCGCCGCCACGGACCTGGTCGTTGACCGTTCCGAGCCCCTCGCGGGTGGCATTGCCGACGGCGGAGCGGGCTGCGGCCTGCTCACGGGCGGAAGTGCCGGTGCTGCGGGAAGCGGAACTTCTCGAGGAAGCGGAACGCTCGCGGGAAGAAGCGGCGGCATTCGCACGCTCGTTGGACTCTACCGGCCGGGCGACCCGGCTGGAGGAGCTGCGGGAAGAAGACGAAGTGCCGCGGGCGGCGGTACCCGTCGAGCTCCGGCGGTTGTCCTGGCTGGAAGTCGTCGTGGCAGGGGAAGTGGCGGTCGCGCCGCTGTTCCGGGTGCTGGCGGAAGACGTGCTCCGGGCGGAGGAAGAACTGCGGGAGGAAGACGAAGAGCCGCGGGAGGCGGTACCCGTCGAGCTCCGGCGGTTGTCCTGGCTGGAAGCCGAGGTCGCCGGCGCCGCGTTGCGGGAAGAACTCCCCGAAGTGCTCCGGGAGACGGAGGATCCGCTGCCGCGGGCGGCGGAGGAAGAACTCCGGCTGCCGACGGAAGACGTGCTCCGGCTGGCGGAAGACGTGCTCCGGCTGGCGGAAGACGAACTGCGGGAAGAAGAAGAGGAAGCGGAAGATCCGCTATTGCGTGTCGTGGAGGTGCTCCGGGAGCCCGAAGAACTTCTGGACTGTGCGTAAGTGTCTGCAGGTGCTGCAACCATCGCCAGGGCGACTATTGATGCGGCTGCTATGCGAATAATGTTTTTCATAATATATTGGTTTTAGTTTGTTATGGATATAAGTAATACTTTCGGGAAAGCTTCTTGAAGGAATCCACGTCCCGGCACCACCGGTCGAGGATGTCTTCCACTTTCAACCGCTTTCCGAATTGAATCCTTACATAATCCGTACCACAAACTTTATCGAACATTGAATTCCGCCCTGCAGACAGCTTGAAGGGGTTTTTCTCGGGATACAGTTCGTTGACGGCCTGCATCACGTAGAACTGCGTGAGCGTACAGACGGCTGCCTCGAAATCGGTGTAATGATACTGGACGCCATGGATCAGCTTGCCCGCCATCGAGCCCGAGAAAGGCTTGAAATGGATGGTGCGGAAGGCGACGCCCGGCAGGCCGTAGCCGTCGAGCTTCCGTTTCAGGGCGTCGGCGTCGATCCACTCCGCGGCGAACACCTCGAAAGGCAGCGTGTAGCCGATGCCGATGTTCAGGTATCCCTGGAACTCGCCCGCGATGCCGGCGGACGGATAGTTCACGGCCGACTGCGGATACGGGATGTTCGGCGAAGGGAGTACCCAGGGCAGGCCGGTGTCGGGGTAGCGCATGTCGCGCCGCCATCCGGCCATCGGAATCACGGAAAGCTTGCACTTGAGGGGCGGTTCGTTCCCTTTCTCTCCGCAGTTGAGGCCTTCCTCGTTGATGAGCATCGCCAGTTCGCCCACCGTCAGTCCGTAGATGTACGGGATCTTGAACTCGCTCACGAAGGAATGGAAGCCGTCTTCCACCAGGCAGCCTTCCACCTTGTTCCCGCCGAGCGGGTTCGGCCGGTCGAGGACCATCACCTCCACGCCCTGCTCGGCGCAGGCACGCATCACCAGGCCGAGGGTGCTGATGAAGGTGTAGGAACGGCTGCCGACGTCCTGGATATCGTAGACGACGATATCGAGCCCGGAGATCATCTCCGCGGTCGGCTTCCGGTGCGGGCCGTAGATGGAATAGACGGGCAGGCCGGTGACCGGGTCTTTCGTGTCGGGCACGTAGGAGCCGGCGTAGGCGTCGCCCCGCACCCCGTGCTCGGGCGCGAAGAGTTTTTTCAGCTGGACATCCGGCGCACTGAACAGGATGTCGATGGTGGAACGGAGGTTCCGGTCCACGCCGCTGGGGTTGGTCACCAGGCCGACGCGTTTGCCGACGAGGCCTTCGAATCCGCGGGATTCCAGCACTTCGATGCCGGGTTTCACCTGCGCGGACGCGGCGAGGCTCAGGACAAGCGCCGACGCGCAAGCAATGTGACGGAGACAGTTGCGAAACAGCATATCATTACCATAATAAAGAATCCGACATAGCCGAGCCACTCCTGCAGATAACCGGCCACGGTGCCGGGAAGCAGCATCGACAGGGCCATGAAGCCCGTGCAGATGGCATAGTGGGAGGTCTTGAGCGGACCTTCCGCGAAGCGCATCATGTAGACCGTGTAGGCGGTGAAGCCGTAGCCGTAGCCGAACTGGTCGAAGACGACGCAGGCGCCCACCGTCCACAGGGAGGAGGGCTGCACCGCCGCGAGGAAAAGATAGACGGCGCAGGGCAGCGCGAGGCTCAGCGCCATCGGCAGCAGGCAGGCCTTCAGGCCGCGGCGGGCGATGTCCAGGCCGCCCAGGATGCCGCCGAGCAGCAGGGCCACCACGCCGGCCGTTCCGTAGACGATGCCGAACGCTGCCTTGTCGAGACCCAGTCCGCCGGCGGCGGCCGTGTCGCTGAAGAAGGGATAGAGCATCTTCACCGAAAAAGCCTCCGGAAGGCGGTACAGGAGCATGAAAGCCACCGCCAGCCAGATGCCGGGCTTGGTGAAGAAGGAGCCGAAGGCGCGCCCGAACTCGGAAAGGACCTCGCGGCCCGTCTTGCGCCCGGCCGTCCGGTCCTCCGCAGGACGGGGCAGCAGCAGGGAATGGTACAGGGCGATGGCGGCAAGCAGGCCGGCGGTGAGCACGAGCGTCCACCGCCATGCGGCGGCGACGGAGCCCGTCCGATTCTCGAGCAGGCCGGCCAGGACGACCAGGACACCCTGTCCGAAGACCATCGCGATACGGTAGAAGGTATTGCGGATGCCCACGAACGCCGACTGGCGCTTCTCGTCCAGCGCGATCATGTAGTACCCGTCGGCGGAGATGTCGTGCGACGCCGAGGCGAACCCGGTGATGACGAAGAGGATCAGCGTCCAGGTGAACGGCGATGCGGCCGGCAGGGTCACCGCCAGGACGGCCACGGAGGCCGCCATCAGGACCTGCATGGTCACGATCCACCAGCGCTTGCTGCGGAAGATGTCCACGAAGGGGCTCCAGAGCGGCTTGATCATCCACGGCAGGCCGATGAGGCTGGTCAGCAGGGCCAGCGGGCCGTTCTCCATGCCCAGGTCCTTCAGGATGATGATCGAAATGGTGTTGACGATGAAATAAGGAAGGCCCTCCGCAAAATAGAGCGTCGGGATCCAGGTCCACGGGGACCGGCGTACGGATGATGCGTTCATGCGCTGGATAGGATTAGGCTTTGGGTTTCAGGTGGATCCGGCCCGCGGCGCGGTTCAGGGCGTCCCACCAGCGGGCGGGCAGCAGCCAGTGGAAGAAAACGATGGCGCCGGCGGCCGTCCCCATCCGGTACCGGGCCCTGGGGCGGCGGCTTTCGACGGCCCGCACGATGGCCCGCGCGACGGTTCCGGGCTTGGCGAGCCGGCCCGACCGGTACACCGTCCGCATATTGTCGGCCATGGCGAGGGCGGTCTCCTCGTAAGCGGTTCCCGCGGACGTTTCGGCCAGATGGTCGGCGGCGATGGGCCCCCAGTCCGTTCCGATGGCGCCGGGTTCGATCAGGACGACATCGATGCCGAAGGGCTTGAGTTCCATGCGCATCGCGTCGCCGAGGGCCTCGACGGAGAATTTCGACACATGGTACCAGCCGCCGTAGTAGATGACGGCCTTCCCGGCCACGGAGGCGATGTTGACGATGCGCCCCGAGCGGCGTTCCCGCATGGACGGGATCACCTCGCGGCACAGGGCGGCCAGCCCGAACACATTGACTTCCAGCTGGCGGCGCGCCTCTTCCATCGGAACGTTCTCGATGGCGCCGAAGGAGCCGTAGCCGGCGTTGTTGACCAGGACGTCGATCCGTCCTTCGGCCGCCAGCACCTTCGCCACGCCGTCCCTGACGGAAGCCTCGTCCGTCACGTCCATATAGAGCGGAACGACCCCGTCTTCCCGCAGGGCCTCCATCTTCGCGATGCGCCGCGCCGCGGCGTACACCCGGTGGCCCTTCCGGGCCAGGGAACGGGCGGCGTCGAAACCGATTCCGCTGCTCGCGCCCGTAATCAGGATCACTTTCATGGCTGTCATCATAATCCCCAGCGGTAAACGCGGACCTTGTAGATGTTGATGTCCGTGATCCGGATCGTCCGGTCCTCCTTTCCGGACGCAGCGTCGGAACGGTGGCGGACCAGGTAGCTGGACCAGGAGTAGTCTCCCTCGGGCTCGGTGGCGTCCGTGTACCAGACTTCGCTTCCGGAGGGATGATGGTTGACGGACTTGAGGGCCGTCGAAGCGGCGAAGGCGCCGAGCGGGGTGAACTTGCCGGACGGGATGTCATAGAGCGCCGCCTTCTTGCCGGCCAGGAGCAGGGTGTTCCCGTTCACCTGCGTCACATCGTGGACGCCGGTCACATAGGAAGACGTCTTCACCGACTTGTCGAGGACCAGTTTGTCCCCTTCCAGCTTGTAGCTGTCGAGCTGGCTCTTGCCGCCGACATACAGGCGCTCGGTCGCGGAATCCCACACCACGCCGTGCGCGGAAGCGAAAGGCGTGTCGCAGAGGAGTTTGCCGTACGAGGAGGCATCGAAGAGCTGCACCTTGTCGCCGGGATCGGTTTCCGAACCGGTTGAGCAGCAGACGGCGATCCGGTTGCCGGGCAGCAGTTCAGCGGAATGCGCGTTCTTGGATTCCTTCGAGTACCAGAGGATCTTCTTGGTCTCGATGTCCAGGAGCACGGCCCAGTTGTAGGAAGATGTAATCAGCAGTTTCCGGCCGCGGTCGACCGGCTTGCAGTCGTCCAGGTGGTTCAGCCGCGACGCGTCCAGGTGCAGCGTGGATGCCGCCGTGGTGGCGTTCCACTGCCAGAGGACTGAAGACTTGTAGCCGTTGGCGGCGGCCGCGTCGGCGTCGATCAGGTAGACCATGTTGCTGCCGCATACGAGCAGCAGCGTCCCGGTCCGGGCGTTGATCTTGTCCAGGACGGAGACGTTCGTCTCCGGTGTATTCGTTTGTGATTCAGGACCTTCCGCCGACGACTTCCCGCACGAAAAGACGGTGAAAGCCAGCAGCGTAAGCAGCAGTGACTTGCCAAGAATAGTCTTTTTATCCATATCGCAGTTCTGTGGTAGACTAAACAAATATATGCATTTTCTTCCAATAGACCGTCGGTTCAAACCTTTTTCTCCGGAAGAAGGCAGACCGGCGCCGGTATTCCGCCGTCCCGGTTTTTTCCCTATCTTTGCCATCCGGACCGGATCCGACCGGCCGCAAACGCCATGCAAGACCATATCGAAATACGCGGGGCGAAGGCCCACAACCTGAAGAACATCGACGTCGACATCCCGCTCGGGAAGATCGTCGGCATCGCCGGCGTGTCCGGCAGCGGCAAATCCTCCCTGGCGCTGGGCGTGCTCTACGCCGAGGGATCGCGCCGCTACCTGGAATCGCTTTCCACCTACACCCGGCGGCGGATGACGCAGGCCTCCCGGGCGATGGTGGACGACGTCCGCTACGTGCCGGCCTCCCTGGCGCTCCACCAGCGTCCCGGCGTGCCGGGCATCCGGAGCACGTTCGGCACGATGTCCGAGCTTCTGAACAGCCTGCGCCTGATGTTCTCGCGCCTGGCCAGCCACCGCTGCCCGAACGGGCACTACCTGCCGCCGACGCTGGACGTGGCGGCCGAGCGGGCGCTCGTCTGCCCCGTCTGCGGAGCCAGGTTCTACGCCCCCGGCGCAGAGGAGCTGGCGTTCAACAGCCAGGGCGCCTGCCGGCACTGCGGCGGCACGGGAACGGTCCGCACAGTGGACGAAAGCACCCTCGTCCCCGACGAGCGCCTCACCATCGACGAGGGCGCCGTCGCCCCGTGGAACTCCCTGATGTGGTCGCTGATGACCGACGTGTGCCGCGCGATGGGCGTCCGCACAGACATTCCCTTCAAGGACCTGACACCGGAGGAACGGGAGATCGTCTTCCACGGCCCCGCCGAGAAGAAGCGCATCCTCTACCACTCCAAGACGACGAACCAGGCCGGCGAACTGGATTTCACCTACTACAACGCCACCTATACGGTCGAGAACGCCCTGTCCAAGGTCAAGGACGAAAAGGGGATGAAACGCGTGGAGAAGTTCCTCAAGGAGGAAAGCTGCCCCCACTGTCACGGGACGCGGCTCTCCGAAGCGGCCCGACAGCCGCTTCTGCGCGGGATATCACTCGCGGACGCCTGCAAGATGACCCTGTCGGAACTGATCGTCTGGGTGGACGGCGTGCCGGCCTCCCTGCCGGAGCCGATGCGGCCGATGGCCGAGCGGATCTGCGAGTCGTTCCGCGACACCGCCGCGCGGCTCGTGGACCTCGGACTCTCCTACCTGTCGCTGGACCGGGCGGGGAACACCCTTTCCACGGGCGAACGGCAGCGCATCCAGCTGGCCCGCGCGGTCCGCAACCGCACGACCGGCGTCCTGTACGTGCTGGACGAGCCCTCCATCGGGCTGCACCCGGCCAACCTGGCCGGTCTCACCGGCGTGATGGACGACCTCGTGGCGGACGGCAACTCGGTGGTGGTGGTCGACCACGACCCCGAGGTGCTCAAGCACGCCGACTGGATCATCGAACTGGGGCCCGACGCCGGCGCGGGCGGCGGAAGGATCATCGCGCAAGGGCCCGTCGGGCGGATCGCCGGCGACCCCGCCTCAAGGATCGGCCCGTTCCTCGGCCCCGCGGCGAATCCGCTGCCGGAACCGGTCCGGGACCTCTTCGGCGCAGGCGCCATCGAAATGGAGACCACCGGCATCCACACGGTCGGTCCGCTGAAAGTCCGCTTCCCGAAAGGGCGGCTGTCCGTCGTCACGGGCGTCTCGGGCTCCGGGAAGACGACCCTGGTGCTGGAAAGCCTGATTCCGGCCCTGGAGGCCCTGACCCGGGGAGAGAAACTGCCCGCCCACGTCCGGTCCGTTTCCGCGGAAGGGATCCGGCAGGTGAAACTGATCGACGCCTCCCCCATCGGCATCAACATCCGCTCCACCGTCGCCACGTACGCCAACATCCACGACGAGCTGCGGAAAGTCTTCGCCCGCACCCCCGATGCGCATGAAAGCGGCTGCAAGGCCGGCGACTTCTCCTACAACACGGGATCGCTCCGGTGCCCGACCTGCGACGGCACCGGCAGCATCAGCCTCGACGTGCAGTTCCTCCCGGACGTGGACATCCCCTGTCCCGACTGCCACGGCTCCCGATACGCCCGCAGGGCGTTCGATATCCGCCGGAAAGGCGTTTCGCTGCCCGAACTGATGGCGCTGAGCGTGGAAGAAGCGCTGACGGCCTGCGCCGACCTCGGGCTCATCCGCGACCGCCTGCAAGTGCTGCACGACCTGGGGCTCGGCTACCTGACGCTCGGCGAAGCCACCCCCGCACTCTCCGGCGGCGAAGCGCAGCGGCTCAAGCTGGCCAGCGAGATGGGACGCGCCCAGGGCGACAGCGTCTTCGTCTTCGACGAGCCCACCATCGGACTGCATCCCCTGGACGTCCGGACCCTTCTGGAAGTCTTCCGGCGGCTGATCGCGAACGGCGCCACGGTGATCGTCATCGAGCACGACCTCGACGTCATCTCCCACGCCGACTACATGGTGGACATGGGGCCGGGCGGCGGCAGCGAGGGCGGACGGATCGTCGCCGCCGGCACGCCGCGCGAAGTGGCCGGCGACGCGGAAAGCGTCACCGCACGGTTCCTGCGCCCGGGCCGTTCCTAGCGGCCGAGCAGCCGGCGGGCGGCCGGGGTCAGATAAGGATCGATTTCTTCCAACGGAAGGGTGAACGACGGCATGCCGTCGGCGTAGCAGGCGATCTCGTACTGCTGGTAGACGAACGTCAGCCCGTCGGCGTCGGGATAAGGCGTCCAGGCGGGCAGCGGGATGACCGTCCCTTCGATCTGCAGGCGCTCGCGCAGCGCCTCCTCCGTCATCGGCTCGCCATATGCGCCGTAATAGGAAAGCAGGCCCTTCACGAGCAGCGGCTGCAGTTCCTCCACGCGGGAGGTGTCGACCATCTCCCGCACCAGCGAACCGTCCTTCCGGTCGAAGGTGAAGTACCCCTGCCCGGTCAGCCCGCCGTGGGCGCCGCCCATGTAGATGTACGACTGCGAGAGGAAGACGAGGCGGTCCAGCGTGTCGGAGACCTGCTTCAGGGCGTAGTCGTAGCCCCAGACGGGCATATCGTCACCGTCCTGCACGTACGCACGCCGCTCCAGGGCGTCTTCGCGGGCCATCTCCGCCAGTTTCGAAAAGACACTGTCGCGGTAGTAGCCCAGGAAGGCTTCCGTGTCATCGTCCTTGCCGGCGAAAGGCGGGAAAAGCCGGCCGGGCTCGTACAGGGTGACGCAGCCGAGGGATTCGTCCAGCACCGACAGCAGCGCACGCCGCACCGCGCCGGAGACCGCATCGGAAGAATCCGGCAGGTCCGCGGAGATTGACATTCGCGCGAACTGCGTGGAATCGGCATACTGGTAGTGACGGACGGCCAGCGGGGCGGAAGCGGTCTGGCGGCAGGATACGAAGCCGGCGCACAGGAGCGCGAAGACGGCGGCGGAAGCCATTGGGAAAATCCGGTTCATGTTCTGATCTTGATTGACGGACAAAGGTACGCATTCGCCCGCTCTTCTCCAAGACCGTTGGATTATTGCCGGAGAATCCCTATCTTTGACTTTGCCATAGGTAACACGAAATACATCCCCATATGAAAGATTACACACGAAGAGAATTCATCAAGACCGGCGCGGCGCTGGGCGCCGGCGCGATGGCCTTCACCATCGTCCCGAGCCACGTCCTCGGCAAGGCCCTGGGGCACGTCGCCCCCAGCGACAAGCTGAACATCGCCGGCATCGGCATCGGCGGCGTCGGCCGGCGCAACCTGGCCAACATGGCGACGGAGAACATCGTCGCCCTCTGCGACGTGGACTGGGCCTACGCCCAGAAGACGTTCGGCGACTACCCGTCCGCGAAGCGCTTCAAGGACTGGCGCGTCCTGTTCGACGAGATGGGCAAGGACATCGATGCGGTGCTGGTGGCCACGCCGGACCACACGCACGCCGTGATCGCCGCCCATGCGATGACGCTCGGCAAGCACGTCTACGTGCAGAAGCCGCTGACGCACTCGGTCTACGAGGCGCGCCTGCTCACCCGGCTCGCCAAGAAATACAAGGTGGCCACCCAGATGGGCAACCAGGGCAACTCCTTCGACGACTGCCGCCAGCTCTCCGAATGGATCTGGTCCGGCGTCATCGGCGAAGTGACCGAAGTCCACTGCTGGACCGACCGGCCGATCTGGCCCCAGGGCCTGATGCAGCCCAAGGGCGGCGTCAAGGTACCCAAGACCCTCGACTGGAACCTCTTCATCGGCCCGGCCGAGATGCGTCCCTACGACCCGGCCTACACGCCGTGGAACTGGCGCGGTTTCTATGACTTCGGCACCGGCGCCCTCGGCGACATGGCCTGCCACATCATGGACCCGGTCGTCATGGCCCTCGGCGTCAAGTATCCGACCAGCGTGATCGCCAGCTCGACCCTGAGCAACCTCTACTCCCCGCCCCACGCGGAAATGATCACCTACACCTTCCCGGCCCGTCCGGCCAGGGGCAACGTGAAGATGCCCGAGCTGAAGGTGTACTGGTACGACGGCGGCCTGATGCCGCCCCGCCCGGAGGAGCTCCCCGACGGCGAGATGATGGGCGACTCCAACGGCGGCCTCATCTTCGTCGGCTCGAAGGGCAAGATCATGGCGGGATGCTACGGCCTGAAACCGACCCTCCTGCCCCGCTCGGCGATGGACTACTACAAGCAGCCCGACCCGGTCATCCGCAGGGTGCCCGGCGGCAACGGCGACATCTGGAGCACGAACGCCCACGAACAGGACTGGATCCGCGCCTGCAAGGAATCCCCGGAGAACCGCGTCGAGACTTCCTCGAACTTCCAGGTCGCCGGTCCGTTCACCGAAATGGTGGACATGGGCGTGCTGGCGGTCCGGCTCGCCGGCCCCACCGGCCTGCACCGCGAACTGCAGTGGGACGGAGAGGCCATGCGGTTCACCAACATTTCCGACACCGACAAGATCCGGATCGTCAACTACGACGATTTCAAGGTCATCGACGGAGACCCCCGCTTCGACCGCCGCTACGCCGAGTTCAGCGCCAAGGCCCTGGCCGAAGAATGGGTGAAACACACCTATCACAACGGCTATTCCCTGCCCGACATGCCCGATGAATAGCCTGATGAAGACCTTCTGCCGCATCCTGGCGGCCGCCGCGGTGGCGGCGGCCGCCATCGGCTGCGGACCGAAGCCGTCCGTCGCCGAACGCCACGGCTGGAAACTGGCCGTGCAGTCGTACACCTTCCACAAGTTCACGTTCGAGGAAGCGCTCGAGAAGACCGCCAGCCTCGGCGTCAAGTACATCGAAGCCTTCCCGGGGCACCGCCTCGGCGAACGCTGGGGCGACCAGGTCTTCGGTTTCGGAATGGACGAGGCGACACGGCGGGAAATCCTTGACCTGGCGGCGGAAAAGGGCGTGAAGATCGTCGGATCAGGCGTCTTCGTCGCCGCCGACGCCTCGCAGTGGGAGCAGGAGTTCGCCTTCGCCCGCGCGATGGGACTGGAATACATCTCCGCCGAGCCTGCGATGCAGGACTGGGACCTCGTCGAGCGGCTCTCGAAGGAGTACGGCGTCGCCGTGGCGGTGCACAACCACCCGCGCCCTTCGACCTACTGGACGCCCGACAGCCTCCTGAAAGCCGTCTCCGGCCGGTCGGAACGGCTGGGCTCCTGCGCCGACGTCGGCCACTGGAAGCGGTGCGGACTGGACCAGCTGGACTGCCTGCGGAAACTGGACGGGCGGATCCTTTCCCTGCACTTCAAGGACATCGCGCCCGAGACGGCGGAAGGCGGTCCGCACGACGTCGTCTGGGGGACGGGGACGCTGGACGTTCCCGGCATGCTGCAAATCCTCAAGGAGCAGGGCTTCCAGGGGTACTTCGCCATCGAGTATGAGTACAACTGGGACGATTCCGTCCCGGACATCCGCCGCTGCATCGCCTGCTTCGACAGCCTCTCCACCCGTCTCTTCCGGTAACGGCCCTCCCCCCATGAGAAGATCCGCCGGCATCCCGTTTTACGTCATCCCCGCGCTGCTGACCATCCTGCTGACGGCGGGTTTGTCGTCGGTCTGGTTCATCTGTCCCCGGGGGCCGAGCCCTTATGAAATCTACCGGGACTCCCTGGATTTCACGCCGCCGGTCCCGCTGGCGTTCCTGCCCGACTCCCTGACGGACGAAAACCTCGACCGCTTCTTCGAAGATTGGCGGGAATGGTCGCGCCGGATACGGGCCTGCTGCCGGAAAGACCGGTGCACGGATCTCTTCGAGACCGCTTTCCGCTCAAATCCCCATCCGGACTCCGCTGCATTCATCGTCCTGCCGGCGCTCGTGGAGCAGTGCTTCCACGACGGACATCCCCCGGCCGAAGGTTTTTTCATCACAGACTTGAAAAACATCCGTGGCGGGAGGACGTTCATCCCCTTCCTGACGGAGCCGGACCGGGAAGTCCTGTACATGACAGCAGCTATCCAATCACTTGTTTCCGACTACTTGGGCGGCGATACATCGTTGAAATCGGAACGCCTTTCACGACGGATTCCGGTCCGGCTCGGGCATTGGGGCTTTTACTGGAACTTGTGCACGATGCCCATCGTATACACGGTCGACACCTACCGGGACGGAGACGCCGTGACGATGCGCACCGGCTATGGCTCCGGCGAAACGCTGTATTATCCGACCGACACGGCCGCCGCCCCGCCTCCCGGCATCCCGTCCGGAGCCGGCGTACGGATCAGCGCCTGGATCGAATAAGGCCGGAAGTAGAAATAACTGATTTTTAAATATATAGTTGGAATGAATCCATTATTTTCCTATTTTTGCGCCTTGATGTATCATACAACAAGGCAAATGATGAAACGCATTCTTTTTGCAGTCCCCCTCGTGTGCGGACTGCTGATCGCGGCCTCCTGCAAGAAGGATGAGCCTGTGAAAGAGAAAACCTACTACGACTTCGTCCTGGAGGACTATACGACGCTGGCCACCCGGTATCCCGAGGCCAGGGACCACTTTGTCGAGACCCGGTTCGTCCTCAACAAGCCCATTTCCGAGGCCGGCGCCGACGAGCTGAAGGCGGAAGCGATGCAGACCATCTGCTACGCGTGGCGGGAAGGTGCCAGCCGGATCTTTACCCTGACGCGCGATTTCACTACCGGCGAAACCCAAGTGGACCATTATTCCGTCGACACGCCCTGGGTGGGCGACAAACAGATTCCCGAATCGGAGATGAATACGCTTGGCGTCTCGTTGGAGCAGGCGCTCCGGAACGCGAAGAACGACCCGGAGGCGGCGGGAAGCGACGGGCTCAATTCCGCCTATGTCACCCTCCGCAAGCCCCTCTGGCCGGTCTGGGAGAATCCGCAGTATGTCATCGGCGGGTCCGCCGGACGCGACAAACATATCTTCGTCGACGCCAAGACAGGCGCCGTCTCCGCGCTGGAGATGCCGGCCGAGTCGGGAAGCACGGTCGGATATCTGGTCAACGACTACAACAGGCTGCTGGACATGTATTGGGCGGAGCAGATCCTCGGTTTCCAGCTGGATCTGGGCTGGCATATGGTCGAGGTGCAATATGAATTCAACGCCCCGGTCCATTCCCTGTCCGCCGGCGAACTCTTCCCCAAGAACGTCACCTACCTGTTCTACGTTCCTGCGGAAGGAGCCGTCACCTCCAACTACATCGTCCGCGGCATGCGTGACCTCATCCACGGCTCGGTAGACGACCTGACGACGGAGGCCGAAGCCACCACGGCGCCCTGGACGGGCGGCAAAGTCGTCGGCCCGGATGCCATCGGCGATGTCATGAGCGTGGAAGACGCCCTCTATGCGATGAAGATGTCGAACGTGACGGATGCGGACACCCCCTATGCGACGCTCTGCTGGCCGACCGCTCCCGCGCTGGAGCATCCCCAGTATGCGTTCCGGGGCGACAAGACCCCGACGGTGTACGTCGACGCCATCACCGGCGACGTCATGCAGAAGCCCTAGGCCGATCCGTTTCCCTGCCGATTTGCAGCACCCTTTTCAAAGAAAGGGTCCCACCATAC
>JAEEGL013442705.1_pt1 | contig 17835 bp, 24 predicted proteins | sample 9134231 | NCBI WGS metagenome assembly JAEEGL01 (sample SAMN16246548, study PRJNA631951) | gut metagenome | biome: gut microbiome; feature: rumen; material: fiber-attached | host: Bos | place: Iran: Karaj | collected 2018-10 | reverse complement strand
TGGGTAACTGTTTTATCCGAGCATAACGGAGCGGATAATCAATGTAGGTAAGACAATAACAAGGCGAGCATTGTCTGAGAATACGAAGTATTCAAGTTTGCGAGCCTCAGGTCGAACCGTACAATTGATTAATGAGCGAAGTTCCGCTCGGAAGTTTCTTTGCGGTACTTTCTTTTCTTAAAAGAAAGTACCAATAAAAATTAAATATTGATATTGATAACATATTTTATGCAATAAGAAAGGAATTCATGATAAAAGCGATTATCCCAGATAATCCTGAATTTTTGCTCTACAAAGATAAATTGAAAGAAATGTATGAGCAAAATCAGGATAAAATTTGTGACCCAAACAGTTTTGATTTCATTATTAATAATACTCTTTTCTATTGTTATGTAAATTCGGATGGCACCCTAATCGGTGCCATCTATTTCTTTGTTGATGATGACGGAAAACTGTTTTTAAACGCTTACGCAGGAAGAAAACATTTTAACTTAAACGTAGAGTGTGTAAAACTTTCAACAAAATGGTTCAGCTGTGATATTTATGCCGAGGCTCAAAATCGTGCATCCGCACTTTGCCTTTTGAAAGCAGGCTTTAGACGGGTTAAAGATAAATTGTTTGTGTTTAGACATGATAAATAAACTGAGTTGCTACCCACCCCTTCCCTCCCTAATTAGGGAGGGAGTCGTTGTTCAAACTTGTTTGTTACAACTGCGGGTGGGTATTTGTTGTGAATGTGTCACAAAAGTGAGTTCTATGCAGTAGTAATCGAGTCCGTGTTGCGCAGCAATGATAGGACTCGTAAGCGTGCCGGCTTGCCGGCAGCAGCCATTCAATCTTATGCCCGTAAGGGCATAAAAAACATTCTGTGGATTTTTCTTTCTTGGGCGACATTCTTTCTTTTTGGTTTGAGTAAAAAAGAAAGAATGTCGCAAAATAAAAAAACTAAATAAAAAATTATAAAAAAAGAAAGGATTTAAATTATGACATTTAGCTACATTATTGAAAAAGACGATTCGGAAGTAAAACTTAACAGAGAACAGGCAAACCAACTGGTAAAACAAATTTCTTCGGATTTTGCAAACCTGAATTCCGAAAGAGCGGTAAATCTTAAAATGGGTTCGGACTTAGCTAACGAAATATTTTTTAAAAACGATTTTAAATCCGTTAAAGATAAAACAGAAAGATGGAAATCAAAAATTAAAATGTGCAAAACCTATATGTTTTATCAAACCCTAAAAGCCTTCATCTGGAGAAACACTTATGCAAATGTAAGCTCTATGTTTGATGTTTCGGGCGAAAATCACGATTCAAACAACAAATCCAACAAGCAAAAAGCAATGCTCGTGGACATTATGGAAAAAATGGATTTTCAAAAAACATGTGATAAGGTTATTGATAATGCCCTTTTGTACGGCGAACTTATCTCTTTCACGGCTTGGAAAAAGAAGTATCAGGAATACAGACGCCCGATTTCATTCTTTGAAAACCTGTTTTCGGAAGATATTTTTAAACTTCCCAAAATAATGGAAGCAATTAAAAACGGTAAAAACTTCTGGACAGATACAAAAAAAATCTATGATAATCCATACATTTACCCCGTAAATCCTGCTGATTTGGTTTTTGATTCTTCACAATTCGATAATTGGGATTCTTGCCCCAAAATTTACCGCTGTTACAAAACGCCTGACGAAATTGTAAATAATAAATATTACACTCTTTCAAAAGAAGAAACAGAACAAATTTACGCACTCGTTTCTAAAAACAATGATTCTCAAAAGAAAGACGACGAAATTGTAAACGGTTCGACCATAGAAGTTCTTGAACATTGGGGCGATTTGAAATTAACAGACGGAACTATACTTAAAAACTGGCGTGCTGTTGTTGTTGCAAGAAAATATCTCGTACAATTTAACAAGAACGAAAGTATTATAAACCCGTTTTCTTACGGTGCTTTTGTGACCGATCCGATTACAAAAAGGGGGATAAGCCCTCTTTATTGTGTACTTTCGCTTGCCCATTTCCAGGAGGACTTGTTAAATCGTACCTGTAATTTGCAAGCACTTAACGAAAACCCGCCTCTTTTGGCTCCCGAAGGTTTCTTTGATGAAGATGAAATTGAGTTATACCCAGGAAAAATTATTGAATACGGCGATAATTTAACTCCAAATGCAGCCTTTCAGCAAATGAATTTCAATCCCACGGTGTTTCTTAATGACATTTCATTTTTAAATGATTTAATGGCAGAGGTTTCGGGAATATTTCCTAATATGATAGGCTCTGTTGAATATACCTCAGCAAAAACCGCAACTGAAATTAACACAAAATCACAAGGACAAATGACAAGGCTTTCAATGCTCGTTGATACAATTAATCAAGACTACATCCTTCCGTGTGTTGAAAAAATTGCCAAACTATGTGCGGATTTCAAAATGGGCACCGAAACAATTTTCTTGAACAAAGAAAATCAGCCCCAAACAATTGAAATAGATGATGAAGTAAGGCAAGCAGACTACAAATACACATATTCTGATTCTTCCCAAAGCGTTCTCAAATCGGAGCAGGCAGATATGCTCGTTGCTGCCGTAGACAAATTTGCTCAACAGATACCTCTTAACCTTGAGGAAATATTTGTCTGGTACTTTGAACAAAAAGGTGTCGATAATCCGGAACGTTTCTTAGGGGTAAATAAGGGGGTAAATAATGGGGTAAATAATACTCAAATTAATCCCGAATTATTACAGTCATTGTTTCAAAAGTTAGGTAATCAAAATCAAAATAAAGTACAAGACTCGGAAAATACAAACCCCAAAAACGAATCCGAAAAACCAAAATCGGAAAGCAGCTTGGATACGATTTTGAAAGATTTATTAAATTAGAAAGGAAGCAAAAAATGCGATTTAAGAATTACAAAAATTCATACACAAACGATAACAGAATATATTCAAAGGATGAAATGCTGGATATGACGGTGAGGCAAATCAAAGACAGGGCGGAAGAATTTATAGCTCAGCACAGGGTGCTGGGCTTGCCTGATGAAAGCGAACTTGCAGGCTCTGATAATGTTGTCCATGTGGAAAGCTACACACGTTCTGACGGAACAGAAGTCAAAGCCCACTGGCGAAGCAAACCAGGAGAGGGTTCTTCAAATAACGAAAATCAATCACCAAGCAAAGAAAACAATGAAGACGGCACCCCAACCGGCGGTGCTGCAAGAATTGACAGAGAAAAAGAACCTAAAAATATTGAAGATTTACCTAAAAATAATGATAAATTTTTTGAAAAAGAGCGTAATAATCCGCAAAGTTGGTTGATGAGAAAAAATGCGGAGAAAAATGTAAATAATCCTGATGCAAAATTATTTATGGATATTGCATTAGTCAACCCTAAAAATGTACCATCTACGCAAGACTATCAATTTGTAAGTTCAGAAAATGTCAAAAAATTGAATGAAAGGTATAATTTAACAGGGAATAAAGAAATTCCGAATCATTATGACGGATTTGAATTTAGTGCGGATTCACCTACGGCAAAGGCGCTTAATAATTCATCAGAATTAAAGAATGAAATATTTAACGAAACAAAAAATTATAACCCGCAAACAGGAACATTTAAGAGTGACAAGTTAGAAATAGAATTTAAAAATGATAAGAATCTACAATACTCATTTGGACACATGACAATTCTTAATCCGAAAATTAAAGACGGTTTTGTTACGGGAATGGGTTATGATAAGTACGACTTTGATGCAATGTATGGTAAAAATTTCAAAAATGTTTCAAAAGAAACAAAAAATTTGAATAATTCTGCATATGCACTGCAATCATCGGGGCATTTAAATAATTATTATATATTAGTACCTTTAAAAGTAAAGATATGACATACAAGTGGGATTTGAATAAAGTATAATACTTATTTCAAGTATTGATAATATAGCCACTCTATACCTTCTCCTATTAATTTTAATATATATATTAATGTACCGAATGCTAGTATAATTGAAATATAATTGCCTAAAACCCAAAAAATATGGTATATTCTGTTATTTAATAAATATTCATTGTTAGTTATAAAACTTTTTTTAAAGAATGTTTTAATTAAAAATTGTGAACTAAATAGTAAAAATACTCCAAATCCAAAAAACATAAATGCAAAAAAATGTGACAACTCAAATGCTAATGAAAACTCAATAATATAATCTGCATTTGGATCTTCATTATGAAGAATAAAAGCATATATAATTGCCAAAATTTCACTAATAAACAAACCAAGCACAGCTATGTGAGATACGCAAAATGGCTTAATTTTTACTAATTTATTATATAATGCATATTTATTAATATATTTCCCAATCATATAATGATATTAGGATAGTGCAATTTGTTTGTCAACAATATTAAGGAAAATATATTAGATTTTTATTAATAAATAGGAGGTAAACATGCGATTTAAGAATTACAAAAATTCATATACAAACGATAACAGAATATATTCAAAGGATGAAATGCTCGATATGACAGTGAGGGAGATAAAAGACAGAGCGGAAGAATTTATAGCTCAGCACAGAGTGCTGGGCTTGCCGGAAGAAAGTGAACTTGCAGGTTCTTATAATGTTGTCCATGTGGAAAGCTACACACGCTCTGACGGAACGGAAGTCAAAGCCCACTGGCGAAGCAAACCGGGAGAGGGAAGCAACAATACAAATGATGCAGTAAATGATTCGGATTATGAAAATACAGATTGGGACGATAATCCTGAGGGTTCTGAAGGATTATATTCATCACAAAAATATGAAGAAAGCGAAGAATACAAAAAGGAATATCGAGAACGTGAAAAACAAAAATCAATCGAACGACAAGACCCTGACGAGATTGCGGGTGTGAAACGAGGCGAACCAAAAACGTTTGAAGAAATGGTGCAGGGTGGAGTTAATCCGAGTTTTGAATATGGCAATCAAGATAGCGGCAATTGTCAATGTTGTGTTGCGACTGCTGAAATGCGTAGAAGAGGATATAATGTATCGGCAACAAATAGGAATGAGAGTCCTTTAGCTGAAGAATTGGCGTATGACGGTTTTGGTCTGTGGCTTGATCCAAAAACAGGAAACAAGTGTAAGCCTTATGAGATTGATGCGAACAAAGAAAATTGTTATGAATATTTAGATAAAACAGTAAAAGATGGCGAAAGATATGCTTTCGCCTATTATGCTCCTGAAGATAGCACAATAGATTCTGCTACTGAAAATGGAAAATTATCAGGGCATGTTGTCACTATTGACAGATGCGAAAATGGTGAATTAAGATATTATGATCCTCAAATGGGGGAAATTCACATTGGTAAAGATGCAAAATCATATATTAATAGTTGGACAGCGCCTCCTGTCGAACTTCCTGCTAATTCACTAGTTTTAAGGATTGATGACAAAAAAATCAATCCATACTATCAAAACAATATTTTTGTGAAGCATAAATGATAAAATATTTTGGCGTTCCGTATATCCAAGTTTTGTCGTGCTCTTCTTTTGTCGGGTATCGAACTATATTATTATTTTCATCATAAAAAACCGTATACGGAACCGGCCCAAATGAGCCATAATATGGGCCAAAAGGTCTAACAACATAAATTTTATAGTTTTCCCAGTCAGTAGAGTAATATATGCATTTATACAATCCTTCTTTTTTTGTTGTATGTTCTTGCACATATTCAATAACCGGCTGTGGTATGATAGTTTGTTCTGGTGGTGTGCATTCTAACATAAATTTATCCTTTACTGATGTTCATATATTTTAAATGGAATTTAATGATAAAAAATTAATCCTTATTATACAGATAAGGTTGTCCGTGCGAGCGGTAAAAATCGGAAATATTAGATGTTGCTTCCATCCATTCTTGAAGATCTGGTATTCTAACCTTTTTGCCGTTATATAGAAGCGGTCTTGGATTACTTCTTCTGCGGTAATGTTTGGATTTCCAATATACGGTATAGGCTTCATATTCGTTCCACGTAGTAATATAATTAATAATGCGTTTATCCGCGCCGGGATACCAGGAATCTTTATAATGTGTGTCTGCATATTCAACAACTGCTTTAGGAATAAAATCTTTATTTATATGTTCTACTTTTATGTTATAATCACTTGGTAAAGTATGTTGATTATATGCCGTTTTATCTCTGTGACACAAATGTTCCTGTTTAACAAAAGAGGACATATATTTAGGCACTATGTAACTTTTATTAATATTTTGTCTTTCGGACTTTGTTGTTCCAAATGCCTGATTACAGTTATACAAAATTACAGATGGGTATCTGGTGTTTAACAGTGGGTGACCGAAACTATAATTGGCTACATATAACTCTTTATCATTCCAAACAGTCAGATACATAAACCACATTTTTTTTGCTCCGCTTGGTTTTTGAAAATTGTCTTTAGCATATTTAACAACAGCAGGTGGAATATCAGGTGGTATATCGTAAAACACAAAAAATTCCTCAATCAGCGATACATCAGTATATTATCATTAAATGATTCTATTTGTCAATAATAAATTGGAAAATATATTAAAATTACAAACAAATTTGCTCGACAGATACCTCTTAACCTTGAGGCAAATCAAAGACAGAGCGGAAGAATTTATAGCTCAGCACAGGGTGCTGGGCTTGCCGGAAGAAAGTGAACTTGCAGGTTCTGATAATGTTGTCCATGTGGAAAGCTACACACGCTCTGACGGAACGGAAGTCAAAGCCCACTGGCGAAGCAAACCGAACAGCGGTTCTTCAAATAACGAAAAGTCGAAAGCAAACGCAGAAAAAAGTAATAATGATACAAATACAGATTCGGGAGGGACAGAAAACGTGAATAAAGCGGAAACAAAATACACAAAACCTGTTGAGGGAAAAATAACAAGTGATTTCGGGTACAGAATTGCACCGATGAAAGGTGCAAGCACAGGACATTCGGGAATAGATATCGGAGTGCCTGTCGGAACTCCTGTAAAATCAATTGCAGACGGAACTGTTATTGCGGCGAATGGAGGTATGCGAGGATACGGAAACGGTGTTTTTGTTGACCACGGTATAATAAACGGCAAGCACGTTGTGAGTGAATACGGACATTTGAGTTCATTTGATGTAAAAGTCGGGGATAAAGTCACAAATGGACAAGTTATTGCAAAATCAGGGAACACAGGAATCTCAACCGGCCCGCATTTGCATTTGACAATCAGAGAAAATAAAGAGCCGGTTGACCCTAAAAAATATCTTGGAAAATTTTAATTACAACGATACTTTTTCCCCAGTTGATATTGTTTTCTTTTTGCATAATCAAGCAATTTATTGATTTTTTTTACGTTGACATTAGCACTTCTTAAATACGGATTTAATTGGTTTTGCAGTTCTTCATACCAATCGGTTGCGGGTATTGATTTATTGATAGGTGTATATTTTTCTGTAGTGTCAATCATTTTTTTGTAAAATTTAAAAAGGACTTCAGCTATACCTTGTTCAATCAACACTCGCTTGTAATTACTGTCTGTTTCAATTTTTACTTCGTTGACTATATTTTTTATTTCCTTTTTTGCAATAGGATATTCTGTATTTATAATATGTTCTGCTTCAGCTTTATAACGGTTGAGCTGATAATTCGGTATTGGCTGATATTCTGCATAAACAGCCATTATAGAATAAAATACTAATAAAAAAAGAATAAAAAATTTTTTCAATTTATTGTTCTCGCTTAATAAAATTATTAACTATTTATTTTAATATTTTGTTTAAATCCGGTCAAGCTTATAGGATGGGTTGAAACCCTACCTATAAACTAATCAATAGTCATAGAAATTCTGTGCAAGTCATATCCGATAGCCAGATAAATAATAAAAACTATAAAAGATGTAATAAGGCAAACCCTTGTAAATATTTCATTTGCCTTTGGATTTTCTATTTTTATATTTTTAATTTTATATATCTTTTTTTCAATTAAAAATGCTATTAGACATATAAACAGGATGAAAAAAAGTTGAGTGAAATTAAGAAATGTATAAAAGTACCAAAATCTATGTTTTTCAAAAATGTAATTTAAAGACCCAAAAAAACCTATAATCCAACATAAGTTATAAATAGTTAAAGTTTTATATTTATTTATAAATAGAAACTTCATAAGTACATTCTAATACAAATAAAAAGGAGAAAATAGTATGTTTAGCAAAGAATACAAAAACAGAGAAGAATTCAACAAATATATACACAATGAAACTGTTAAGTATCAAAAGCAATACGGATTTGAGATGGGGACAGGAGAACATGCAACATGGAATAATGAAGCGGATGCACTGTGATCATTAATCAAGTTCTAACATTTTATCCAAAATCGGTTCATAGTAGAGTTTAAACCAGAGGTAATATACAAAAGATATTGCTGCTAATGCATAAATCATTTTTTGAACTTTTGAAGATACATTTACTTCTAATGTTTTATATTTTAAAACTTTTAGTTTTAAAAATATAAGTTCCGTAATAAGCAATAATACTGAAAACGGTGCTAAAAGTTGTAATATTTCAAACAAAACTATAGATAATACCCACAAATAGAAAGATATTTTAATAATTATATAGCCGTACGAAAAAATTCCGAAAACTGCACAAGTAATAATAAGGTATATAAAAATATTAATTGAAATATATTTATTAATAACAGGAAATTTCATAGTAACAGTCTAGCACAGAAAGGAATAAATAATGACAAATACTTTAAAACAATTAGCTCGTCATGGTTTCAACTGGTGGGTAAACCTTCAAAACAATAAAGCACAACTATCTTAATCCATTATTAATTGTTGTTCAATTATAGGGTAACAATATGTATCAAACCAATAAGAGTATAGTAATGAAATTATAACGACAAACCATATTATTATTTGAAATTTAACAGATATAGTAATAGAAGTTCGTTTTACTTTTTTTAATTTATATAGAATCCATTCAATTGGTATTGCAAATATAGTTATGTAGACAATAATTTCTGAAAAAAACATAACCAGTCCCAATAAACACAATAGCCCAAATAGATAATCGAAATAATCATAAAAAAAATGTGAATTCCAAAATGGCAAATAAAACAAAAATGTAAAAATAGCATCTATGATAACAGCATAAATAAAAATATTAATAAAATAAAATTTGTTTAATACAAGTAATTTCATAATAAAAGTTTAACACAGAAAGGAATAATATAATGGAAAAAACTAAAAAATTCGTAGAAAGCATTGCAAGAGATGTCCTTAATAAAGTTGTACTCAATGCAACATACAAAGCTCAAAAAAAATACGGTTTCGAAATTGGAACCGGAGAACATGCAACTTGGAATAATGAAGCGGATGCTTTTAAGCATGCATATATGGCTTGGCATTTAGCTTGGTATTATGGTGATAAAAAATCAAAAGAACTTGGCGATATGCATGAAGATGAAACACCAAATGCCCCTTGGTATGAACGCAACATGGATTTGTGGAATAACGAAATCGGAAGAGAAATAGCTTACGAAATGAAGGATAACTATGGTGATGCAGCAGGAATTATTGGCACGGAGTGGGCATCAGAAATCGCATCTGAAATGATTTGGGAAAAGATGCAGCAAGGAGAACTTATAACAAATCCTTTTAAAGATATAAGGCGATATGAAAATATGGAACTGGAGCGACTTAAAGAAAATGACAGAATTTATACTGACGGCGAATTCCGCAATTTTGATGAAAAAATGAAAGCACTCTATGAGGACAGATATATGGATTATGTCATCGATAATCATTGGGAGATACCTTCAGTAAAGAATTTGGATAAAAGAGTGCAAAAAGGTGAATTGATTTACATAGATGATTATACCCGTTCTGACGGTACAAAAGTACGCGGATATTACAGAAGACGACCGTATTATACAAATAAAAAATAAATGAAAGGAATTTTTATGGAAGAAAATTTAGCTACACAAGAAACACAAAACTTAACAGCAGAAAACTCAATGCCGAATAATATCGACAACATTGAAAATGATGCAAAAAATGACAAGATGATTGATTCACGACAATCTGACGGACAATCTGTATCAAAAGACCCGAAGGATGAACTGATTCTCGGCAAATTCAAAAGTGTTGAAGATTTATCCAAGGCTTATGAAGAACTTCAAAAGCTGCAGGGAAAATCTTCTCAAGAGGTCGGTAATTTAAGAAAAGACCTGGCAGACTTTAGCAATCTCAAAGAAGTCTCCGGCATGATTAGCTCTTATCAAAACTCGATAATTCCCGTAATTAAGAGGGACAGAGAACTTTACAACACGCCTGAATACTTCCAAAACAACGTATTTAAAGAAATGTATACTGAGGCTCTGATGGCTTACGGCGATAATCTGGACACAGACCGCATGGTAAACCTATTGGAAACTTACGTTAAAGACAGAATTACACTCTACGAAAAAGAGAAATCTGCAAAATCTGAAACGCAGGGAGTTTTAGATTCTATGTCTTATTCAAAAAATTTGAAAAATTCAATCACCAACCCTAAAAAAACACTTAATGAAATGACTGAAGATGAGTTTAGAGAATCAATCAGGAAATTAATTTAAGGCAATAAGGCATTAAGGCAATAAGGCAATAAGAATTTGTACGGCAAAGCCGTATTAATAGACTTATTGTCCTGTTGTCATATTGCCTTAACACCTTTGACAAAACGAAAGGAAACAAAAATGACAACAACAAAACAAAAAATTATTACTGCTTTTTCGGAAGCATTTAACAAGTATTTCTATAATGAATTAGTTATAGGTAAACTTGCACATCACGAATTAAAAGACCACGTTAAAAAAGGTGACGAAGTTGATATCACAATGCCGGGACTTATTCAATTATTTGATTATGACGGCGGAGATTTGCCGACTGCCGAATCTGCAACAGTTTCAACTTGCAAAGTTAAAATAGACAGAGGTAAAGCGTTCCATTTTGAACTTTCAGAAATGGAAGAAGCTATGCTCAGAGATGCAAGCGAAAGTGCTGATATTGTAAATGTTGCTAAAGACTACACTGATGATGCTATTAAACAATTTGCGGCAGCATTGGATTCCTCTTATGCAAATCTTTATACAAGAGCAGGCCATTATGTTGATGATAACGGAAGTGCAATAACATTAACGGCTCAGGTTGCTAAAGAAATTTTTGCTTATATGCAGGCTAAATTCCAAAGGGGTGACGGCAAAGGACATACTAATTGGATTGACGGTTCTATGTTATGCATAATTCCGCCCGAATATCAATTCTATTTGGGGAAATTGGACGAACTAAAATACACCGAAACAGGTGCCGAAGAAATCAGAAAAGGTTATATCGGAACTCTTTGCGGTTGGGATATTTTGGTTTCAAACAACATTGCTCAACCTGAAACGGGTGTATTCTATCCTTTATTCGGTATCAAGGGTAAAACTCTTGCGGGCGGTATTTCTTCAGATTTGAATACAACATTCTATACCCCTGAAAAGAACTTCAATACTTGTTACAAAGGTTACGGCTTATACGGTGTAGGTGCTCCGCGTGCTGATTTGCTTGGTACGGTTAAGGTAAGTGCTGCGTTATCATTAAGCTAGTATAGATACAAGGATGCGAAAGGCAATAAGATAATAAGGCATAAAGGCAATAAGATATTTTTTTTAACTCTTAATGCCTTATTGCCCTAATGCCTTAACGCCTTTAATAAAAAAGAAAGGAAATTAAAATGACCAGAGATAAAATTAATGTACAATATCCGACACTTGACCATACGGAATCAGTTGCAAATATCGGAATCACAAAGCAAACAGTTACGGTTGCAAACGGTGTAACTATCGCAGATGCGTTTTCAAACAAAAACAATTCACTTTTTATAGTTGTTGAAAATGACGATGACTCAAAGTCTGCAATGACTGTTAAAGCCGGAAATGCTTACCCGAATTCAATGCTTGGGGATATTACGATTGAAATTCCGGTTGGGGTTTCAGCCATTCAGATTCAGGATTTGGCAAGGTTTGAAAAAGCTGACGGCTCAATTGATTTGGATTTCGCAACGGGTTTTGACGGCAGTGTTTATGCAATCGCTAAATGGGCAGGGGTAAGACCTGTTGTTGAATAACAACAGAACTTACTGTTTTAGTAATGTGAGCGGCTAATTGCCGCTTGCATTACATATAATATGTTATTAATATTTTTTATTTATATTTGTACATTTCTTTCTCTTTATCTCGCAAATAAAGAGAAAGAAATGTACCCAAAGAAAGAGAAAACACGCAGATAAAATGGATAACCACTACGCCCTTTGGGCATAAGATTGGATGGCTGTAGCCGGTAAACCGGCACTATTTGCGAGTCCTATCGCAAACTTTGTTTGCACGGACTCGATTGCTACCCTTCCCCGTCCTCCCTAATTAGGGAGGACGCAGTTGTTCAAACTTGTTTGTTACAACTGCGGGTGGGTATTAATATAGCCGGCGTGTGCAAAGCACGATAGCCGGCTTATGAGATTCGGCAAAGCCGAAAGAGTAAAAATGCTTGAGTGTAAGCGAAAGCATAGAAAACAATTGCGTGTTTTTCTTTTCTCTTTCGTACTTTTTCTTTTCTTTTACGTCGCAATTAAAAGAAAAGAGAAAGTACATGCAAATTACGGATTATAAAACCTGTATGCCTTAAATGCTGCTTTCATAGCTTCTTTAAATGATGCATTTTCAAAGGCTTTATCATCCATTACAAATTCTCCCAGAAGCTTTCCTGTTTTTGAACCGTAGATTTTTGTTTTATCCAACTCTGTTGATTTTGAAAAACTTGAGCAACAGCTTTCATTCGGATGAGTTTTTCTGTATTCTTTCTTTCTTTCTTTCACTTGCAGCCATTTGTGCAGCCATATCAAGTATTTTCACCTTTTCTCTGTAACCGTAGTCTTTCCAATCAGATTCGAGCACATAAAATTTATTGGCATTATCCGTTATTTCGTGTCTTTCAAAAAAGGATGAAGAAATTGTATCTGCAAAACTCTCAATTTTTACAGCAGATGACTGTGTACCACCGTTCGGATTGCAGGGCATATTTTTTGCAAATGCTGCTATTCCAAACACTAAACCTATTATTATAACAGTCCAAATTATCGGAATCAGAATAAAATTAAGTATTACAAAAAATATCGTTTGCTTTTCCTGGGATTTATTAAAAGTTTCAACATCTGTGTAATTTTTATTTTTATAAGCCCATTCATTCCCTTTTAATCCGCAAAACAATTTAAAATAAAATCCGATGGGGGTAAACCAAAGCAAAAAGGTTGCAAGTGTCGCATAAGATTTGTTATACAATCCCCACATCCAAGTTCCTAAAAATGCACCCCAATTGAATTCTTTTCTGAAATCGTAAGGATATTTTGAAGTAATTTTGCCTTCTTTGAATAAAAATACACACAAAAGGACAAGGTTTAAAATATAGAGTCCTGTCATACCTATAGGAAGAAGTATTAAACCCAAAGAGGAAAGAATCCATAAAAGAGCACATAAAAGGTTTATATTGTCATTGACTTCGCCCAATATATCGTTCATTCTTCTAAAATTGTTTGAAACTGCAACAGCCGCTATTCCGAGAAGTATTAGAATATGCCAGAGCTTGAGCAATATAGGTGCTGACAAAAACATTTTATAAGGTTCAAAAATATCGGCAAATGTTCCAATATTGCCGAACAGCCAGCCTGTATAAGGGATTGTAAGTATGGAACTTAAAGCCCAAATATAAACCATATTCAAAAAATAATCACGACGTCCTATTATTCCGTCAAATCCGAAAAAAGACGTATTTAATCTTAGTTTATCTTCCATAATTTGTTCCTTATTTAATAACTAATCTTGTATAAGAGAGAGTATAATTGCACCATATAGCACCAATAAAAGAGTAAATGCAACAGTTCCGATAATTGCGGCAATTAACCCTGCAATTGCCCATTTTCTTTGATTTGAGTGAAATTGTTCAATACTTTCAAACTTTTTGTTTTGCCAAGCCCATTCATTTCCTTTGATTCCAAACCATATTTGCAAACCCAGTACTACTAACCCACCTACCAAAGGAATAAAGCAAGCGGGGAAAATAACAAAAGTTATCCAGGTTTTGTTTCCGATTCCCCATATCCAAGTCAATAAACATGCACCCCAGTTAAATTTCTTTGAGATTTCTTCACTTACAATAATTAAACTGCCGTTTCCGGAATTATTTTCCATAATACAAAAACCTTTCATAATAAATTCCAATTTAATTATTATAAAAGGATTTTGTTAAATATTTATCGTTTAGATAATGGAGGATGCAGAAAAAGTCGAAAAATGACAATTTTTCGAACTTTTTCAAATCCGACCTAAAGGTGTGTGAAAGTCAGGTTGTGTGTGGGATAGCACACGACCTGACTTGAAACCGTACCCCAGAGTTTGCAGGAAAAATTTTAATTTTTCCGCAAACTCAATGTAGAATTAATTTTTAAAATTTCGTCAACGGCTTTTGAAAAACCGAAATCCGTAACGTCTGATGTAACAAAACGGGATATCTCTTTCATTCTGTCAGTTCCGTTTCCCATAGCAACAGACATTCCGCCGACTTCGGTTACATATTGAGCCATACTTTCATCATTTTCGGCATCTCCTATGCAAGCTATGTTTTCTCCTTTGTATCCCAGCATTTCTTTCAAAAATTTAACAGAACCTCCCTTTGAAGCATCATGACGCATAACTTCACAATATCTCTTTTCGGAATTTAATACGTTTAATTCTTTGTCATTCAGTTCACGCTTTATTTCTTCACCCAATTCTTGAACTCTGTCAAAGGTTTCAGGCTCAGGATGTAATATAAAAACGGCTTTTGTGGGGTAAATCCCCTTATTCGTAAGTTCATCATAAGAATCAATATAATCGGCACAAGAAGCTCTGTTTATAAATAAGCCTTTGAGATTGTCAAAATAAGTAACTCCGTCAAATGTGTATCGAAAAAACAGGCTTTTATCGGCAAATTTTTTATAAATTTCTGATATTTTTTTCATATTGTCTGCTGTGAGCGTAATATCACGTAGTTTATTAAGATCTTTATCGACTATTGTTGAACCGGCCGAGGTTATTATGGTATCAGGTTCCATTTTGAACCATTGAAATAACTCTCTTGCAAATTTATATCCTCTGCCGGTAGTCAATATGAGTCTAACTCCCGAATCAATAAGTTTTTTTATACTTGCTAAATTGTTTTCTGATGCTTTGCTTTTATACAAAATAGTATTATCTATATCTGAGAATAATACTTTTATAGGTGCTGTCACTGTTTGTGATGCTTTTTCAATAGGGATTCCCTTAAAGCTGCTTTGTGTATTGTATCCTGCTATTTTTTGTATTTGCATTAAAACTTTCCTCCATATTTGTATTAAAACGTCTAAAAATAAAATTTGCTATTTAAAAGGAGAAAATATGTATAAAATTATGTACTTAAAAACAGGGCACGTTTTTACTTTGCCCGAAGATTCCGCTAAAGAATTAAAAGAAAATTTTCCGGATGAATATAAAATAGTCGAAAAAAACGGAAAAAAGTACAAAGATAAACTTCCGCCCAAAAAGACTGTTGATGAAAAATCAATCTATTCATTGGTGGTAGAAGAACAATAAAAATAATACTTAGTTAGCAAGAATATCGATACTTGATATTAACACATTAAGCACTGGCAGTCTTTTTCGGATCGATATCAAAGTGCCAGGTTTCACGATTTTTTCTCCAGTCACCACCCCATCTAAGACCTATCGATCTGCCGAATTTGCCCATTTCATCTATTGATGCGCCGTTACCTGTAACCTTTATATCCACCGCACATCCAAACTCATGTCTTGAGGTCCCGGGTTTTGCAACTACAGGAACTTTATGCCTGCCTGCTTTCCATTCGTTATATAAATATGTTTGTTTTTGCGTACTTCTATATCCGCTGGAAATCGTCATTTTCCAACCCTTTGATTGTGCATATTTGAACATTTCATATACTTTTCGCTGCATTTCGGGTCTTAAAAGTTTTACTTTTGATGCTTCACTGCCCATTATACTATAATCAACATCTTCGACTGTAATCGAGGTACGCTCTTCAATATTATTTTCAAAATCGTTGCTTTCTGAAACAACACAAGGTGTCTGATTCATATTGCCAAAACTTATGTTATTAAATATGTCCCCTTGATTAAAGTTGCATATAGTATTTGTCGGCAGTTGAAAAATACCCATACTATTGCAGGGAAATAAATTTACCGAACTCATTGGCGGAGTCGTAAAAGCAAACAGATTCCAATCTGATACAACCGGTAAACTTCCTGTTTGCCAATAGTTTCCCAAAAAACCAAAATTATTAAATTTTAAAAATTCACTAGAAAAAATATCCATGCTTAATACCTTTATATATATAAAGTATATAAATGTAAAAAAATTGCTATTTTTTAAACAAAATGTTACAAAACTTAACTAAAAATAAAAAGGAGGTCTTATGACATTAACATTACTTGATTTGTACAACACTGCAGCATCACATGAGTGGGCTATGTATGATAACGATGCTGCATCAGCTTCTGAAATGGAAGATTCTTTAATTCTTGCAATTAATAAATCGGCTCATGAAATATTAGCCTCTTATGATTTTCCGTTTAGAGAACGAACTCACGTTATTATAACTATACCTCATGTCAATGATTATGATTTACCTGATGGTTTAATCAAAAAAGATAAAAATGGGGACTTCGTCGTAAAATATAATTCTTCGGTGTTAAAATATGAACCCAATTCAAGTTTTCTACCGTCTAAATGCGGTGTTCCGGACAGATTCTATGTTAAAAACGACAAAGTAGTTCTTTATCCGACACCTTGCGAAAAAAATATTCTTACAATTGATTACTATACTTTAGTGATAGGTGAAAATATATCAGGTGAAGAAATTTTTTCTCTTAAAAATCCGAACGATAGTATTTATGTCCCGGTTTATCTTGAAGAACTGTTTAAAGATGCGGTTATTACAAGAACAATGCTTAATTCAATCGCATCTGAGAGTGATGAGAATTATTCGGCATACAAAAAGCAGGCAGATAAAGCATATAAATTACTTATCAAATATTCAAAGGGGGTGGGGCCTGAAAAGAAAGTTTTATTCTAAAACTTTCTAAAAGAACGCAATTCTTTTATTTATTTTATAAAACTCTAACCATACACCAAAATATATATTTTAATGCATTAAAATTTAATTTTTTGTTTATACCGTTCTTTCTTTTTCTTTTTTGCAATCAAAAGAAAAAAGAAAGAACGGCGAAGAAAGAAAAAGAAAAACATGCAATCGTTCGCTACGCTTTCACTGCGTTCAAGCGTTTTTATTTTTCGGCATTGCCGAATTTCTCACGCCGACTATTGTACTTCGTACACGCCGGCGGCATAAAGTAGTTCTTTCTTGCGCCGAGCCCGTGTAAACGGAGTTTACAATAGGGCTCGAAAAGGCGGACTTGACCGCAGCAGTCGTTCAATCCCACGCCCGCAGGGCGTAGAAAACATCTTTTGGGTTTTTCTTTCTTGGGCGACATTCTTTCTTTTTGTTTTGAGTAAAAAGAAAGAATGTCGCGAAATAAGTAATAAAAAAGAATTACATCAAAATATATATTTTGGTGTATGGTTGGTTTTATAAAATAAAATCCCTAAAAAAGGGATTAAAACTAATAAGATGTAAGAAAGTTATTATAAAAGATACTAAAGTTATGCGATAAAATTGTTACCGAATCTGTTAGCTCCGTAGAAGAAAGATTCTCT
>JAEEGL013200065.1_pt1 | contig 17835 bp, 17 predicted proteins | sample 9134231 | NCBI WGS metagenome assembly JAEEGL01 (sample SAMN16246548, study PRJNA631951) | gut metagenome | biome: gut microbiome; feature: rumen; material: fiber-attached | host: Bos | place: Iran: Karaj | collected 2018-10 | reverse complement strand
TGTAATTCTCATTACCTGATTTGCCATCAAAAAAGTCGCCTCCTTTTCGCACTTTTTGTTCTAAGTACGACACGCGGTGACTGTACACTCTCCCGTGTGTGTCCTAGCCCTCAACACAGAATGGGGCTTAAAAACTCTTTACACGTCGTTTCTGCCTCTAAGCTGATCGGCAGACTTACAATTGTCTGTACAGTGACTTGTCGTCAGTTTGTTAGGTTCTGTCAGAACCTCTAGACATTCGCTCCACGGAAAAACCTGCTTAACTGGATAAAGCAGCAACCTCACGCTTCATAGCTATCATGTCACAGCGTTTGTTAGTATAAATCATTTTTTGTGCATATGCAACAACTTTTTATAAATTAATCTCTTTTATGGTAAAATCAGCCTTTTGGCAGTATTATTCTTGATTAAATTTAATCTCTTATTTACATTCAATGACAGTGCGAAGCTCATGTAGTAGAATCTTTCGTGCATTTATTACAAAAATTTATTATGATATAGATGTCAAATGATAATTTATTTAGCCCGATATTCAGTAATAATTAATATAGAAAGGAACCAATATGTGGATTGCAGATAATTGGAAAGATTACGAAGTTATAGATACCTCCTCCGGTGAAAAGCTCGAGCGCTGGGGCGACTTCTTTTTGGTTCGTCCCGATCCCCAGGTAATATGGAATACCGAAAAAAAACACTACGGATGGAAGAAATTCAACGGTCACTACCACCGCAGCAGCAAAGGCGGCGGCGAGTGGGAATTCAAAAATCTCCCTCAGGAGTGGTCAATAACCTACCGGGATCTTACTTTCAATCTTAAGCCCTTCAGTTTCAAACACACAGGCCTCTTTCCTGAGCAGGCAGCCAACTGGGATTGGTTCTCTTCATTGATAAAGGAAGCAGACCGCCCCGTCAAAGTGCTTAACCTTTTTGCCTACACAGGAGGCGCAACGGTATCTGCAGCCAAAGCCGGTGCAAGCGTTACCCATGTTGATGCTTCAAAGGGCATGGTTGGATGGGCAAAAGAAAATGCCGCTTCATCAGGTCTCTCTGACGCCCCGATCAGATATCTTGTGGACGACTGCACCAAGTTCATCGAGAGAGAAATAAGAAGAGGCAATAAATACGATGCCATAATCATGGATCCTCCATCCTACGGCAGAGGTCCCAAGGGGGAAATCTGGAAGATTGAGGACAGTGTATTTCCGTTCATAAATCTCACCACAAAGCTTTTATCCGATACCCCGCTTTTCTTTCTTATAAATTCATATACCACAGGTCTTCAGCCCGCGGTACTATCCTATATGCTCCACACGGCTATCGATCCTATCCACAGAGGTAAAATTGAAGCAGAAGAGATTGGACTTCCGGTAAAATCGAACGGACTGATCCTTCCTTGCGGAGCCAGTGGACGCTGGACAGCAATATAACTTAGTACATGGTGCCTGTATTTAAGTCAGTTGTGGCGCTTTGGTTTTAAGTCAAACCAAAGCGCCACAGCTTATAATAAACCTGAACATCCCACTGACCTACCGGCTCTCAGATATCATCGCTGGCATCGATCTTTTCTCTTATCTGTTGCATTCGCATATCGATCTGGTTGATGAGATCCGCGCTGAACTTAAGATCTTCACTTATCACCTCAGCGTTCTCAATGTCCTTTTTGTATTTCATCTTGTGCTCGAGGGTTGCCCAGAAATCCATTGCGATAGTACGGAATTGAACTTCAACCTTCATATACTCCTTATTATCTGTGAGGAATATCGGTATCTCTATAATGAGATGAAGGCTTCTGTAGCCGCTCTTTTTCGGTTTGCTTATGTAGTCTTTCCTGGCAAGTACTTTAATGTCGTCCTGTCCCGCAAGGCAATCAGCAAGCATATAAATATCATCGACGAAGGAACAGATAACTCTTATCCCCGCTATATCAGAGAGGTTCTTATTTATATTTTCAACCGTCATCTCAACGCCCTTGCTGCTCAGCTTATTATATATGCTGACAGGTGTCTTGATCCTCATCTTTATTGCTTCAAAGGGATTTCTCTTATTCCTTAGCGCAAGCTCCTTATTAAGCACATCCAGCTTGGTTCTTACCTCCGATAATGCACAGTCATACTTCATCATCAGGATCCCAAACTCATCAAGCTGTCCCCTGGCTTTCAATATCTTCTCAACGTCCGTGAGTGTAACCTCATCAACCGGCTGTGAACCTGCTCCGCCCTTTATAGATTTAAAGCTCATTTTGGAATAATTCTGATGCTCTACCGCCATAAGCTCACTTCCTTTCATAATGTAACTGTCTTATGCATATTATAACGCCTGACCCTAAATGTTATGTGAACTAAATATGAATTTTTGGAGAAATACCAGTCAAATAGCCGCAAAAAGTAACGCGGGACATCTCTTGTCCCGCGTTACTTTCCTCATATGAAAATCACAATCCCCATTTATCTTGCCACTGCCAGTCTGTCCGGCAAATCTGCAAGTGATACCACACTGTATTCAAGCTCAGTTCTTGGTCCTGCCAGCAGCTTGAACTTATTGAGCAGCCTTCTGTAAACAGTCTTGCAACTCTCCTTGTTAGTCCCCACCAGCAAAAGGAGAAACTGTGATGCCGAGTACTTACAATAAGTATCTCCCTGACGGAGTGTCAAGGATATCGCCTCCTGCAACAACTGGGCTCTGTGTTCAAGCTTGGATGCATTTGTTATCTTCTTGCCCTCATAGTCGACAATTGTAAGCAGCATCATGTATACTGACTGCCCACTTCTCTCCATATTGCGGCTCAGGATATGGTATGCATCTATAAAACTCGGGAAGGAGCAGTCATATGCACCTTCATAATCCGAGGCAACAGCACCGCGGCTCTCCAGGATACCATCTCTTATCTGGAGTATCTTGCCGGGTGAATTTGTTATCTGACGGCTCATTTTGTTGTAACACTCAAGCAGATCATTGCTTGGCGTCACACCCAGCTCATCAGTGTAGTATCTGACAGTCTCATCGTATACTGCGTAGGCTTCCTTGTAGGATTCCATTCCGATCAGTGCATTTATTTCACCTATCTGCCACTCATCATCGGGATAGAGTTCAGCCGCTCTCTTGTATACCTGATACATATTCTGATAATCACTTTTTCTCTCGTAGTAGCTTCCCAGTGCAATGACTGCCTCCGCATATTGCTTCTGAAGCTGCACGCTCTTGATTATCAGCCATTCTGTGGTGCCAAGTTCCGGAAGGAGTTCAGATCTGTATTCATCAACAGCTGCCTTGTAATATGCAATGCTGTCACTTTCATCCCTGTTCTTGCGCGCCATCTTTATATTATTGACAAACCGGTTCACATCGGAGTCAATCTCAACCTCATCGTCAGTGAAAAACACGCCGTCCTTATTGACTATGTATTCATGCTTTGGTAATCCGGACTTATCTATCTGCTTGTGCATCTGATAAATGAGGTTATTAAAACTGTTACTTAAGTTTGACTGCTCTTCTCTGTCATAGAGAATAGATGTAAGCTGTTCCTTCTGTATGCCTGCATCCCCACTCAGCCATACCAGTTCCAACAGCTGTATATACTTGGCCGACTTGTTCTTGCCTATGGATATATTCTTATCATTGTAAGAAATAGCAAGCCCGCCAAACATATTTACTTTAATCGTATCTTTTATCTTATTTTCCATACCGTCTACTCCTATTTGTTGACTGCCTGTTTTGAATTGCCAACATAATTGCAGACACTATAGCTGTTAAAAGAATCCTCCTCGCCATCCGTCCTGAAATTGGACCACTTGCAGCACCAGCATTCCCTCATCGGAACAAGCACACTTGCATCAGGCTCAAAATGTTCACATACGTGATCCTCTTTTACGATCATTAACCCGGTATCATTATAAAATTGCTTGTCCATTTCTGACCCCCTGAGGCAAGAGAAATTAATTTAACGCAATTTTAATATAACACTAAATTTTCTTTCAGATGCAGAATTTGTCGCATAACGCACTTTTTTTGTCGCGTTTTGCTCATAGCACCCGTTTTCCCCTCTTGAACACACCCTTCAGGGACATATCCTCACTATCAAGAAGAACCAGGTCTGCAATCTTCCCATCCTCAATCGATCCGAAACTTTTATCAGCTCCGATAGCCCTTGCCGGGTTTATTGTTGTAGCTGCGACAACCGTTTCAAGCGGAATCTTCATCTCCTTTACAGCGCAGAGCAGACACTCCATAAGATTAGAAGCAGATCCCGCGATGCTTCCGCCCTCAGAAAGGGTGCATAATCTGCCTCTTTTTATAACCTCCTGTCCCCCGAGGTCATAGCTTGCATCCGGCATTCCAGTTGCCCTCATGCTGTCGCTTATCATTATGATCCGCTCCGGTCCGAACATTTTAAAAGTGTTTCTCACAACAGCCGGATGAATATGAATGCCATCACATATCAGCTCGGCACTCACAAAATCTGTATCAGCTGCGGCTCCAACAAGTCCGGGCTGTCTGTGGTTCATCCCGTTCATAGCGTTATAAAGATGTACTATATGCGAAGCACCTGCTTCAAAAGCCCTGACTGCCTCAGAATAATCGCAGGCAGTATGCGCCAGTGATATTTTGACCTTGTCCTTTACCTTATGAATATAATCCTCAAATCCGGGATTCTCCTCAGGCGCAAGTCCTATTATTTTCAAAAGACCTCCCGACGCCTCCAGAAATTCATCCACAATACCCGCGTTACATCGAATAATGAACTCCTCGTTCTGAGCTCCCTTCTTTGCCCTGCTTATAAAAGGACCTTCCATGTTAAAACCAAGCAGCTCAGCAATATCCTGCCTCTTTTCATCAGCAATCCTCTTTCCCATACTCAGTACATTTTTTAGTTCATCCACCGCCAGAGTCAGCGTCGCAGGACATATTGAAGTTATTCCGTTTTGCAGTTCATAGCCTGCGATTTTCTCATAGGCTTCGTAGGTGCCGTCACACACATCATATCCAAGCGCCCCGTGAAAGTGTATATCGATAAGCCCGGGTATGGCTAAGCATCCCCGGGCGTCCACCTTCTCATTATCTGACGATTCATTTACAAACCTGTCATCCTTAATGTATATATCTTTATTTCGAAACCTCTTATCACTGCAAAAAACTTCCGCTCCTGTTATCTTCATTCTTCTTCACCTCATGACCTCAGTTTCATTTTGTTTCTGTATTCATTGGCACTCATCCCGGTATATTTCTTGAAGACCCTTGAAAAATGCGCTGTATCGGCAAATCCCACCATATCAGAAATGTCTGAAATATGCAGAGACGAGTCCTCCATAAACTTTTTGGCGTTCTCTATCCTTATCTCACCCAGGACATCGGAGAAGCTCTTTCCCGTGCTGTTTAAAAGCTTGGACAGATGCCAGTGACTTACATACACCTTGTCTGCCACATCAGTCAGCTGAAGCCTCTCCATATAATGCTGTTCCATATATGATTTCGCCTGTCTGACTATAAAGTTGTTGGCACTAGTATTATCTGATTCGGAATCCTTCTCTTTGCCGGCATCTATCTTGGTAAGCCTCTCAGAAAGAGACTCCATCGCCTCATCCAGCTCTTTCATCCTCGATGGCTTGACAAGGTATCTGAAAACCCCAAGGGTGAGTGCCTGTCTGGCATAATCGAAATCCCTATAGCCTGTTAGTATTATAACCTGAAGATCCCTGTGTTCTGACCTCAGCGCAGCAATCATGGTAAGTCCGTCCATCCCCGGCATCCTTATGTCCGTGAAAAGAATGTCCGGTGAGAATTTCTCGACCATTTCAAGCCCCTCTTTTCCGGAAGACGCAGTCCCCACAACAACACAGCTGTACTTCTGCCAGTCAACTATTTTTTTCAGCCCCTCTGCGATGATCGGTTCATCGTCCACAATAAGCACCTTGTACATATTCATCCCTTCACTGCACCTGCTGTCATCCCCTTAATTATATACTTTTGAAGGAAAATATAAACCACTATGACAGGTATGATGACGAGCGTAACTGCAGATGCCATAAGTCCGTAGTTGGTTCCTTCCTTGGATGTAAGCTCGTTCAGAAGTCTTGTGATCGCCTGCATCTCAGGACGGCGGAGGAAGAACATCTGCGTAAACAGATCATTGTAGCTCCACAAAAATGAGAATATGGCAACCGTGACAAAAGACGGCTTGCCAAGCGGTACAACTATCCTGAAAAAGATCTGTGGAATTGAACACCCTTCAAGGTGCGCCGCCTCCTCAAGTTCAAGTGGAAGAGACTGCACGTATCCCATAAGAACAATGATCGCAAAGCTCATATTGCCCGCAACCTGCGGAAGTATGACAGAGACCATGTTAAGTATCCAGCTGGATGTATTGGTTATGTGCCATCCTGACTCCATGGTGTAGACGGGTATTATCGTTGAAAACACCGGGAACATCATGGCTGCGATTACCAATGTATGACAGAGTTTCTTGAGCCTGAAGTCAAATCTCACCAGGGCAAAAGAGGCAAGTCCCGCCAGCACCATCACCCCGAAAGTCACACAGGCTGAAATGAAGATACTGTTCATATAGGCATGTGCTATGTCAAGTCTCTCAAAAGCCCTCTTGTAGTTGGCAAGAGTAAAAAGATCTCCAACCGGAAGAGCAAAACTCTGTTTCAATATCTTGTCTTTTGCCTTAAAAGAGTTCTCCAGAACCCAAAAGAGCGGATAAATCGTTGTAAGAGCCCATGCGCCGAGAATCACATATAAAAAGGTAAGCCCTACCTTGCTTCTTTTCATGATCAGAAATCCTCGCTTTCTTTAAATACCATTCCGGTCACCCTGGAAAGCACAACCCCAAGGACAACTATGAGTACTGCCAGAGTTGCACCGTAGTCAACATTTTTAGCTTCCATTGTCTGATAATACATGTATGTTCCTGTCAGAAATGTCTCTTTAAGGGGCATGCCCTTTGGAAACATAGTCCATGGAAGATCAAATACCTTCAGCGCTCCGGTAACTCCAAGAGTAAGACATGTACAGATGACATTTCTCAGAAGAGGAAGCGATATATAGATTACCCTCTGAAGTCTCGTGGCACCGTCTATAGCTGCCGACTCATAGAGTTCCTGAGATATATTGTTGAGACCTGTCTGTAGGATGACAAAATAGAAACCGACATACTGCCAGACTACCGGGAGCATCATTGTAAATATCGCAAGGCTCTCGCCCTTCCAGTCGATAAGGCTGTCCCTTCCTAGCAGCTCAAGGAACTGGTTGAGCATGCCCTTGTCATATAGGAAAATGAGATTAAATAAAAGTCCCAGAGCCGTAGCAGATATAACAATTGGAAAAAAGTAAACTGTCCTGAAAAACTGTGTGCCACGCTCTATGTTATCGACAAGGATTGCAAGAAGAAGTGCGATCACCACCTGCCCTACTATAGTTGCAATGATCATGAGAAACGTATTCTTAAGCGAAGTGCGCACTACAGGATCCGTCACGAGCTTTACATAGTTCTCATACCACGGATCGTTCCACTTTGTTCCATAGGTGCCCAGATTTTTGATTGCCCTGAAGCTCCCGTATATGTTTACAAAAAATGGATAATACAAATAGATGATCATGAAAAGAAATGCCGGCGCAAGAAATATGAGCACATATTTTCTGCTCTTATATATATTAGACATAGATAACCCCTCTTAAAGCTTCGACCGGCAAATACGCAAGTATCGCCGGCCGAAAAAGATTAAAGAATATAGGAAAGGCTTAACCAGAATTACTCAAGTGTATCCTTGTAGACATCGATGCCTTCCTGAACTGCATCTGCTGCTGAAACATTACCAACAACTATGTCAGGCATTCCATCAAAAGTAGATACCCTGCAGTCACCATTGAAGAGATCCTGAACAGCCCCAGTAAGACTTGTAACTCCGCTCATCATATCCATTGCCTTGACCTGAAGAGCATTAAACTGTGTCTCATCAACGGCAGGAGCATTCTTAAGTGCAGATGCTGTGTGCTGTGCAAACAGAGGAACAACCTCGTCACTGGTCATGTACTCTACGAAGCTGACAGCTGCTGCCTTCTTCTCGGGATCCTCCCATGCCTTTGTTGTAATATAGTAACCCATTGAGAGTCCGCCAATGAGGTCTGTTGTCTTGCGGTTGCCCTTGCCCGGGAAATATGTAACGTCAAAGTGGCTTAATTTGTCAGCATCAATAGTTGAAGGATCGTCTGGATCTGACTGGCATGAACCTACAATACCGCCGACCTTCCATGAACCGTCAAGAAGAAATGCTGCCTTGTCATCCGTGAACATAGCGAAGGTCTCATCATCTGTAGCTGAAAGTGTATTGTCAGGGAAATATCCTTTCTCATAGAGAGTCTTGATATCCTCAAGTCCTGCTACCCACTGAGCACCTGTTGCGTCATCGGCACTTCCGGGAATGTTCAGATGATCAGCAGGTGTCTGCTGATTGTAAATTCCAAACTCCCACCAGTAATGAGGGATATTGCCGAGTGCTGCTGCAATAGGTGCATAGCCTGCAGCCTTGATCTTCTCACAGTCATCAAGGAACTGATCCCAGGTATAATCTGCGCCGGGCATTGCAACGCCTGCATCCTCGAGCACCTTGGTATTTACGAACATTGCTTCCCAGTATCCGTTTACCGGAACCGCATACTTAACGCCATCTGCAGGAGAAGCCGCGATGAGGTCGTCGTTCATGTTGGATGCGTATTCAGGGAACTCAGCCCTTATGTCGTCTATCGAAACAACCTTGCCTGCATTGACAAAATCATTCGCGTCCGCGCCATTGAAGAAGAATAGTACATCCGGCTCCGAGCCTGTCTCAAAGTCTGTGATGATCCTGGTCTTAAATGTCTCATCGCTGGTTGCTGATGTATCACTTACAGTGTTGCCTGTAGCAGCTTCCCATCCGGCTACTGAATTCTTGTAATTCTGGGCATTGCTGTCCTCACCGGCGAATGTTGTGGTAACTGTTATCTCAACAGGTCCTGCCTCTTCCTGCTCCGGAGCTTCCTCCTGTGCCGCAGGAGCCTCCTCTGTAGTAGCTGCTGTATCTGCCGCCTCATTGGTTGCAGCTGCCTGCTCGGCAGGAGCCTCAGTCGGTGCAGTGCTGCCACAGCCGATTGCGGAAGCTGTCATAAGGGCTGTCATGAGTACTGCTGTCAGTTTTTTCATTTTCATACTTTCTCCCTTCTGTACGAGTTCTTCGTACATCCATTTCGTATTTCCTGATTATAGGATAGCAGGACAGCCCTCTGATGCAGATTGCTGAAATTGTCAATTTTTGACAAAAATAGTGCTGATAGTATTCCCTTTTCCATCAGATTCAATAGTAAGACCGCTCTCTGATCCGTACAGCATCCTAAGCCTCCTGTGAACGTTTCTTATGCCGATCCTCACAGAGCGCTCCTCAAGCGGTCTTATATCCATGTCATCTGTAAGAAGCTCTTTTATCTTGGCCATGTCCTCCAAAGAAGGTTCACCGGGGTTGATGATCCTGATTCTCATGTCTACCTTCTCCCCGTTGCTCTTGCCTTCGATCACAAGCGTAACCTTCCTTTTGCCGTTCTCCTCACTGCTGTACTCAACAGCATTCTCAATGACAGGCTGTATTATAAGTCTTGGAACCTTGACAGACAAAAGCGTCTTGTCAATCTTCTCCTCATAAATAAACCTGTCCTGATACCTGCACTCTATAATGTAGAGATAGGCGGTGACATACTCAAGTTCCTCGGAAAGAGCTATAAGCGACTGTCTGTTTCTGTCCATGGTTGCAGACATCATGGTAGAAAGCGCCTCAATCATACCAGCGACCTTTTCCTGTCCGTTCATCCTGGCTTCCCAGTTGATGATCTCAAGTGTGTTGTTGAGGAAGTGCGGATTGATCTGCGACTGCAGCGCATGAATGTTGGCATCCCGCAGCGCGATTTCCTCGACAAATATCTTGTTGAACTGCTCCCCGAGTTTGTGCGACATCCTGTTGAAATTTCTGGTCAGGTCTGCAATCTCGCCGCTGTGCCCATCGCGCTCCTCTACTTTCATTCCATATTTGCCATCGGCGATCTGTTTTGATGCGTCAGAGAGCTTCGCAATAGGTCTGTTGATCCTGCTGTCAAAGAAGTAAAACACCACCAGAATAAGCGGTATCAGAAATGCGATGAGAATGAAGAAGGTCACCGTTATTGTTCTTTTTTCGAGATCAACCGCGGTCTCGTCATAAGAGACAGCGTAGGTAAACTCACCGTCCACGCTCTTTTCGGAACACAGAACATACTTTTTCCCGCCAAATTCCTTTATAAGAACATCACCGCTCTTTATCTGCAGATCCTTAGCATCCGCTGAGTCTATGGGCTCGCCGTAAATCAGCTCCCCATCGTAAAAGACCGACATCCCCCTGTACTCCCAGACGCTCTCAAGACTCTCAAAGACTTCCTCTGGATTCAGCTCCATAATGAGTACCGCATAACGCTTAAATCCCCTTCCAACGAGGTTTCTTATCATATACACATGCCCGTTCATGGCAAAGAACTCTGTCCTTGTATCGAGGTTTTCTGAGATCTCCAGAGCTTTTTTCTGGACGCTCTGTTTAAAAAACTTAAACCTCGATACACTGCCACGACCTGTAGTATTGCCGGTGTAGTAGACAACGTCCGGCTCGTCTGTAAACATCATGACCGTGATGTCAAAGCTGGGATCATACTTGTAGTGTTCAGAGAGGAACGAAGTGACTTCATTATAGAGTTTGCTGCTGTCACCCCCTTCCTGATACTCGGCCCAGTAATCCCTTATATATGAGAGATATGACGCATCCTTGGATGTATCAATGCAGTCCAAAAGGCGGAGGATACTGATCTCCGCCGCCTTTTCCATAGATGTTGTTATAGTGCGCCTGCTCTGACTGTCAATCCTTCCTGAAACAAAGAACAGAAACAGCAGGACTATTGCAGTAAGTGGCACGAACCACCCAAACGCCATAAGACGCAGCATCTGCCACTTAAGTGTATTTTTGCGCTTCATTTTTAACCATCCAGCCCCAAAAAGTCTCGGTAAACGTCACAGGTCTTTCTTGCAAGAAGCTCATCCGGCATCTCGCAGAAAATCCGAAGAAGTGGCTCTGTGCCTGAAAATCTGACACATATCCAACCTCCATTTTTAAAGTATACCTTACAACCATCCAGATAGGAAGTCCTCTCTATCTCCTCCCCAAACTCAGGAAGAGTCCTGTCCTCCATAATTATCTTCTGGAACTCATCCTTCTTTGACTGTCTGAACCCATAGTTTTTCTCAACCATGTAGTAGTGTCCGAATTCACTTCGGATATCGTCGAACATCTCAGATATCCTTTTTCCTGTCACTGCCAACATTTCAACAAGAAGGGCTGCCGCATAGACTCCGTCCTTACCGTTGATATGTCCCCTGACAGTGAGACCTCCTGATGACTCTCCGCCTATAAGCGCGTCAGTTTCTGTGATCTTGGATGAGATGTGTTTAAAGCCCACCGGAACCTCGTAGCACTTTTCCCCAAATCCCTCAGCAATGCGGTCCAGCATGTGTGTGGTACACAAATTCCGCACAACAGGTCCTTTCTCCTTTCTGTACTTAACAAGATAATAATACAGAAGAACCAGTATGTCGTTTGGAGAAAGATATCTTCCCTTATCATCAACGACTCCTATCCTGTCCGCATCTCCGTCTGTGGCAATTCCGATGTCGCATCTGTTGTCAAGAACGCATGTCTTTAGGGGTTCCATGGCAGCTTCATTGGGCGCAGGGAGCTTGCCGCCAAACAGTGTGTCATGCCTTCCGTGAATAGTCTCCATCTCGCATCTAGCTGTCATAAGTATGGTCTTTATGGCTGTCTCTGATACCCCATACATGGGGTCAAGTGCCACACGAAGCCCTGCTGCCTTTACAGCCCCGACATCAATCCTGTCAAGGATGTTGTCAATGTATTCATTGATCGGATAAAACTCCTTGATGAGTCCCTGCTTTTTGGCATCCTCATACTCCATGGATTTTATAGGAAGCGCAACCTCGTCTATATATCTCTCGAGATCTTTTGTCTGCGTCTCATCCGCATCGCGTCCTCCCTTTGTAAAGAGCTTGATGCCGTTGTATATAGCGGGATTATGGGATGCCGTCACCATCATTCCGTAGGGCAGCTCATGCTTCATCACATAGAACATAACAAGCGGAGTCGGGCTCGATTTATTTATCAGTCTTGCCTTTATGCCATTTGCCGCAAACACTACTCCGGCCCACTGCATCGCCTCCTTGGATAAAAAGCGCCTGTCATAGCCGAGAACAATACCTGCGTCGCTTACCTTCTCAGCCTTCATCTTCATTGCCATTGCCTGGGATAATATCTGTACGTTTTCCCTGGTAAACTCATCCCCTATTACCGCTCTCCATCCGCCTGTTCCGAATCTGATCATCTCTCTCCTCCTTAGACAAACAGCCCTGTTATTTCTATCCGGTCTTAATCCTGCTGCCCCATCACAACTTCTATTTCATGCTGCATTCCATCGTCTGCGGCATAAATCCTGTCTGTTCTCTTCCCATCCAGATACAGCTCTTTTACACCCTTCTGAACATGTTCCGGATTGGTCACATGTATATTGTAGACTGACCCCCTGAATACCCTTCTGACTGTAAACTCATCCCATTCTTCCGGGATGCACGGGTCAATTGCAAGGAAATCAAACTCGGGGCGAATGCCGAGAATATAATGCGTCACCGCAAAGTAAGCCCAGCCGCCGCTTCCTGTCATAAAGGGATGGTGTGCTCTTCCGTAGGTAGTATGCGCTTTACCGGAAATGAACTGGCAGTATGAGTATGGCTCTGCCCATCTCTTTTCAATCATGTCATTCTGATAATACGGACAGAGTGATCTGTAATACTCAAAAGCTCTGTTTCCATTGCCCATCCTGCACTCAGCAGCCCATACCCAGGGATTGGGATGGGAAAAGATACTTCCATTCTCCTTAAGTCCCGGGTAAACTCTGGTGACAAAGCCTATATCATCATCGGGCTCCGTGTAGGTGGGAGCATTCAGCATGATTCCGTAGGGAGTTGCCAGATTGTCATGAATTGATTCAAGAGCCCGTATGCTCTTTTCATGGTCGGCTGCTCCCGAGAGTACTGCCCAGGCGTTGGACTCAAGGTGAACCCTGCCCTCCTTGTTGTCTCTTGTTCCTATCTTCCTGTCTGATCCGGTAAACCCTCTTATAAACCAGTCACCGTCCCAAAGAGTATCATTTAATTTCTCGGCAAGTGCCTTCTTCCTGGTCTCAAAGTCCGTCGCATCTGCTGTCTCACCAATAAACGCTGCGGTCTCCTCAAGACAGTCAAGTGCCCTGTACAAAAGAAATGACACCAGTGCGCTCTCTCCGCCACCCAGATTAAGGCAGTCGTTCCAGTCGGCTCTGAGTCCCTTGCAGATACCATTCCTGCCAACCTCTCTCTCAGAGAACTCAACTATTTTTTTCATGTGCTCATAGACCGTTCCCTCGCCTCCGTCAGCATATCCGTACTTTTCAGTAAGGAAAGAAATATCACCGGACTCTTTAACATACTCAACAATTGAAGGTACAAGCCATAGCGCATCATCAGAACACGCATCGTCAATCCCGTGTACCTTGGACTTTCCCTCAGGTTCCGGTATAACCGTGGGCGATTTGAAAGGCTTTTTCTTTACTTCACTTTCATCCTTGGGAGCAAACCACCTCGGCTCAAAGAGATGTATGCCGTAGCCCGAAGTTGTCAGTGCCCGAAGGAGCTCTGTGATCCTCTTTTTACAGCCTGTCGGGTTACTTGCTATGACAGTCATTGCATCCTGCGCAGTGTCGCGGTAGCCAAGCCCTGTCCTTCCCCCAACTTCTATAAATGATGCAAAGCGGGAGAACATCACATTTATCTCAGCCTGGTATAGTGTCCAGGTATTGATCATGGTATCGATGCCATCCTCGGGACTCTTGACGGAAAACATCTTTTGTTTATCTCTCCAGAAATCCCTCAGTGACTCATAAGCCTCATCAAGCTTTGAGGGATCGTTGTATTTTTTCTTTATCTCATCGGCTTCTTTATACCCGCCTTCTCCGAGGAAATAAACAAGCCTCACCTCTTCACCTGCGGATAAGCTCAGCTTTTTCTGGAGACCCGCGCAGTGGTTGCCTCCCTTTTCAAAAGAGCCGCCAAGGCTCCCCCTTATAACTGCCTGAGGGTTTGACTCCGTATTGTAGATACCGATAAATTCATCCCTTAGGCACTCGAAGCCGTCAGGTGTGAAATTCGCCGTGAAGTACTGATATCCTTCCTCCTCGTAGAACAGGTCGTGAAGTATCGTCCCGTCCCTGTACTCAGAGCCTGCGCAGTAAAGGCTCATCTGGAAATTCTGATTGTCGATAGGCACATGATGATACGAGAACTCCGCGTAGGAAAAGACATCCAGCTGCCTCTCACGGTCTGAATCGTTTCGTATGCGAACATCCCACACAAGAGCGTTGTCCCCTATCGGTATGCTCATCTTCTGACTTGCATGTATTCCCTTGTAGTCACACTCATAGGTGATCACGGAAAGCCCGTGCCTCGTCACATATTTCGCCTTGTCAAGAGGCTTGCCAACAGGCTGCCATGAAATGCTGAAATAATCTCCGTCCTCAGCATCCCTTATGTAGATGTAGTCTCCGGGTCTGTCCATGGGCACTGCATTTGCTCGAAATCTCGTTATCCTGTGATACTCCGGAGATTTGTAAAACAGATATCCTCCCGCCGTGTGATTTACCACCGCACACATATCCTCAACACCGAGATAATTCGTCCAGGATGTTGGCAGGTCAACCCTCTCTATTACATATTCATCTTTTTCTTTATCAAAATATCCGTATCTCATACAGCCTCCACTCATATAAACAGCTTCTTTATCTATAGTTTAAAAAACCTGTACAAAAAGAAAATGTCCTATTTTGGCTTCTTTAAAATTCGATGCCAAAATAAGACATTTCTGCTTTTTTAGTAATCCCCGAAAGTCCTTTTATAACTCTATTTAAAACCACTGTCCGCTTGCCATGTACTGAAACATCAGATCTGCTCCGGCCATGCACATGGCAAAGAATGCCAGGATGAACATGAGTACAATAGCTGCCTTGTCGTATACAACACTCTCTGATTTAAGGTTCGATGCCAGCACTTCTACACCAAGACCGATCAGTATAAAAGGCCACAGTTTAAATATCATCTCATAACTCATCACATTTAGAAATAAATGCAGTATAAACATAACCCCGAAGGCTATAAACGCCAGACCTGTTGTTACGGTTCCGACTCTGTGGGTTCTGATAGTCTCCATATCACGCCTCCTTTGAATCAAGGCTCTTATCCTCTATCCGCGCTATATCAGCTATAGGCTTTACTTCAGTACTGCCTGTCGAATCAAGCTCTTTTTTCTTGCCAATGATCATCCTGATACCAATAATTACCATAAGTACGGATATGACTACCTGAGGAATATTGCTCAGTGCCGGATAGATATCATCCCAGTATCCTTCAGGGATCAGGCGATATAGTATGCTTGAGAAGTAATCCCATATCAGAGCTGCACCGATCACTATAAGAGCTATAGCGATCCATTTCCTTGCAGTTTTAACAGAGACCTTGCTAAAGTCAAGATCCGAGAACTCTTCCCATATATATCTGTCTTCCAAGGCAGCAAAACTCTGATCATCAAGCCCTGCATAATTTCTTGCATGGAAAAATCCATAGAACCACATCACAGCGCATATTGGCATAAGGAAATCCAATCCGCCGTATATAACAACCAGCGCAAATGGCATCAGGAAGAATATCATCAGGCTAAATCCGTTCTTCATGAATCCCATATACATCTCTGCTGCTCCGGGCAGGAATGAAAATATAAAAGTAAAAAATCTGTTTTTCTTTTTCTGTTTCATTGTAAGTACCTCCAACTCTACTCAAACCATCTTTTTATTTGTGACTGTATATAACTCTGAGTTTCTTCTAAATATCCGGTGCCATTATCTTTCTGTAAAACTTCTTCTCTTGTCGGGGCTGTTCTGCTTTCCAACACCTCATCTCTTGATACTGCATATCTATCGCAAACAATTTCTTCCCTGGGCGACATCTTTACTCCGGAATCAGAAATGGAAGGAGCTATGCACACCAGCGCGATAGCTGCAGCAACAGCGAATCCGACTCTCAGGCAGTACATGCCAAACTCTGCTGTTTTCCTGCGCTTTTTGAATTCTATGAAAGACAGTACATTTCTCTCAATACCGGCAGGCGCCTGAACCTGCTCTTTTCCCTCTATATCCATGATCAGTTTATCGAGTTCATCATCGCTCAGATACGGTATTATCTTATCATTTACACTCATGCCAGCAGATCCTCCTTCCTTATAGTTTTCTTTAGCATCTCTCTTGCCCGGTAGATATGCGACTGTACAGTTTTTAGCGGCACCCCGATCCGGATCGAGATCTCTTTTGCCGTAAGACCCTCATCAAAATAAAGCTTGGCCGGCGTCCTGTAGGGCTCTGACAACTCATCACATCTGTTCCTGAAAGTCTCCAGGATGTCTGCCGTAACGAATTGTTCCAGCGGCCCATCCCGGCTAAGTACCTGAGTTTGTGGCAGTTCATCGTCAGGAGTAGCAACCGCTCTTCTCTCGGCTGCCCTCAGATAATCAATGCACTTGTTGCTTGCGATCCTGCACAGCCAGGCTTTTTCTGAGGTTCCATCAAACTCATTTATATGCTCATAGGCCGAAATAAAGGTTTCCTGCGTGATATCCTCCGCGGCAAAATAATCACCCGTCAGCTTAAGACATACTGAGAAAACCAGATTCTTGTACGTGCTCATCAGCTCTATTAACTTGTCCTTAGAATCAGTTTTCCCCATCTTTCTTTCCTTTATTTCGCTCTCCTCATATAATATAACGAATTACGCGCATAAAAGTCTGCAAAAAAAGGCAACTTTCGGAAAAAACTCCGAAAGCCGCATAAATACTGCCTTACTGCTCACATTATTAGTCTCACGTTCATCACTACCACTGCTGATAAAGCAATAAAAGTTCCCTTTCATAGATATTCAATCCATATTGGTGATAGTCGTATAAGCCTCTATGATACTAACCTCATTAGAAGCGACGAATTCTCTCCCATTACCAACCCGAGCTGGTTCTTACTCTTGGCGGATGCGATACATCCGGTTATGATTATTGCTGCCACAGATGCAACAATGCCAATTACCATTACCGCTCCGTACTTATTCGCAAGATAAGTAAGAAGAAAATCACTGTTTGGGTTAGGAAGATATCCCAGAATTTCTTTACCTATATCACCAAATAGTTTCACAGCATTAAAAGAAATTACGATTCTTCTTAAATATGAGTATTCATTATCAATATCCCTCCATCTCAATACAAATAACACAGGGATGATCATCCAAATAGTTTTATTTTCGTCGTTAAAAGTCTCATGTATTATCTTTTTAAATACCAAGTATAGCCATCGAAAACTAGTTCTTGCTCCCTATCTTTAAAAATCGGAGATAAAGTATCCTTCATCCAACTTCTTACCTGTAATTCAGCCATCTCACCACTTTCAATCTTGGCATTAACATTGGACTATATCAACATAAAGTCTATATAGTCGTCCAAACTAAAAGAATGAATGAGTTCATAGTTAATCTGCTTATACATTTTTAATCCGTTTATTAAATCTGCATCAGTCCAAATATTCTCTTTACGCGGCGGCTTAGGAAATCGTTTCAAATACTCGTCTTGATACCACCTTGTATATTCAGGAACATTTTTCATTTTA
>JAEEGL013078370.1_pt1 | contig 17835 bp, 14 predicted proteins | sample 9134231 | NCBI WGS metagenome assembly JAEEGL01 (sample SAMN16246548, study PRJNA631951) | gut metagenome | biome: gut microbiome; feature: rumen; material: fiber-attached | host: Bos | place: Iran: Karaj | collected 2018-10 | reverse complement strand
TTGGCTATCATTGTATCGGCAAGTCCGAATTCGTATGGTGGGAAGATAAATTTATTGGTCCATCCCTCATATTGTTTCAGCATTCCATCCGTACCAACGGCAGTCTCCGTAGCCTTCACTACACTGGTTCCGACGGCACAAATATGATGACCCGCTTGCTTGGTAGCATTAACGATGTCGCACGTTTCCTTGCTAATAAACATCTGTTCGGAATCCATCTTGTGTTTCGTCAGGTCTTCCACCTCGATGTCATGGAAGTTACCCAATCCGCAATGCAACGTAATATAGGCAAAGTTGATTCCCCGAATCTCCATACGTTTCATCAATTCACGACTGAAATGAAGTCCTGTAGCTGGAGCGGTAACGGCACCTTCATTCTTGGCGAAGATACATTGGAAATCCTCCATATCATCTTCCGTTGCATGATGATCCTTACGTGCATCTACGATATATCGTGGTAATGGAGCCTCACCCAACGCAAACAATTCGCGTTTGAATTCATCGTGAGGACAATCGTATAGGAAGCGAAGCGTACGCCCGCGACTTGTCGTGTTGTCAATCACTTCAGCAACCATCGAACCACTCTCATCGAAAAACAGTTTGTTACCAATGCGAATCTTTCGCGCAGGTTCAACCAACACGTCCCATAGACGCATTTCCTCATTCAACTCACGAAGTAGGAAAACCTCTATCTGCGCATCCGTCTTTTCCTTAGTACCATAAAGACGTGCGGGAAACACCTTGGTATCATTGAATATGAAGGTGTCACCCTCGTCAAAGTAATCAAGTACATTACGAAAATCAAGGAATTCTCCCTCGATGGGATTACCGTTTTCATCTCGTTTGTACATGTCAATTGTCTGCGACTTGCGGTGTAAAACCATCAAACGACATTCATCGCGACGCGTAATGCGGAATGTCTCGTTTTCTCCTTGCTCGTTCTTGAACTCATGCCAGATGCTATGCGGATAAAGCGCAATCTGTTCTTCAGGCAATTTAAATTTAAACTGTGATAACTTCATATATTGAGTTTTTAAAAATCATTTATTGGGACGTACTTATGCTATATCTTCTATTTCCTGTTGGTCTAACCATTCGTTGAAATGGTCGAAATCAACGCAATCTTCAACACGGATATCTCCAACACGCGTTCGACGTAAAGCAGTGAGAAAAGCCCCACTTCCCAACGCTCTGCCTATGTCGCGAGCCAATGCACGAATATAGGTGCCTTTACCACAAACGACACGAATATCCATTTGCATCAATTCGGGGTCAAAACGCGTCAGTTCTATCTCGTCTATTCGGATGGGCTTAGCTTGCAATTCCACATCGTTTCCCTTGCGTTTCAACTTATACGCACGATGTCCGTCAATCTTACATGCGCTATAGGAAGGAGGCACTTGCATGATGTTTCCCTCAAACTTACGTAAGGTTTCGAGAACCAAATCACGATGGATATGGCGAGTGGGATAGGTGAAATTCACGGTATGTTCCTTATCGTAACTCGCAGTGGTAGCCCCCAACTGAAGGGTTGCGGTATATTCCTTGGTATGCAGTTGTAATGACTCTATCTGTTTGGTAGCCTTACCCGTACAAAGAATCAACACGCCCGTAGCCAAAGGATCGAGCGTACCCGCATGTCCAGTCTTCACTCGTTTCACTCCCACTCTTTTGGATATGAGAAAACGAATGTGCGCCAATGCGCCAAAACTCGACATACGATAAGGTTTGTCTATGGCGATAATTTCTCCTTCCGTGAAATTCATTTAATCAACCATTGCAAGTGAATGTCCTGTCAACAACAGTACAATAATGATACTACCGACGATGATGCGATAGATACCGAAGGCCTTAAAACCGTATTTCGTCAAGAAAGTCACAAACCATTTCATGGCAAGCAAGGCTACGATGAATGCAACAACACATCCTAACAACAACATAGCTACGTTGTGACTGGTTGCCCATGCTGCATCCTCTTTCAAGAGATCAAGCAAGTCGAGCAATGTTGCTCCCGCCATTGTTGGAACGGCAAGGAAAAAAGAGAACTCAGCAGCACGCTTGCGAGTCAATCCTTGTGTCATACCTCCAACGATAGTAGCCATGGAACGCGACACACCAGGAATAACCGAGATACATTGATACAGACCGATGTTAAAAGCACGCTTTTCATTAACACGTGTTGCTTCGTTGCCTTTGTTGAATAATTTGTCACAATACAACATAAACACGCCACCAATCACGAGCATAATGGCAACTACCTCTACGCTATCGAGCAACCAATCAAGGAGTCCCGACTTCTTGGCTAACAAACCAATAACAACGGCAGGAATTACACCGATGATAAGCAACCAATAGAAATAGTATTTGTGTTTCAAACGTTGAAACAAAGAACTTCCCTCTGGAGCAGGTGTATGGTCAAACTGGAAGAAGCGTTTCCAATAAAGACACACCACAGAGAGAATAGCCCCAAACTGTATGATGAACGTAAACGCATGGACAAACGGGTCTCCTTGCGGAACATTCAACAAGTTTTGGGTGATAATCATGTGCCCCGTGGAAGATACAGGCAGGAATTCCGTCAAGCCTTCCACTATGGCAATGATAACAGTTTCAATCCATGTCATTTAGGCTTCCTCCTTATCTTTTGGCTTGCGAATGATGGCGTAAACCATCGAAACGAAACCAACAAAACAAATTACTGGTGCCACCTTGATACGCATGGCATTGAATATTTCGGGATCATACGCGCTCTCGGTAGAACCGCCTCCACTCATCAGAATAAAACCGATGATAACTACTATCATACCAATTGCCAAAAGAATGAAATTGGTCTTGTCGAATGCAAAATTTCTCTTATCCATGATTATAAATATGTTTAGTCTAATTCATTAAATCTTATACAAGTCACCTGCCGTCATCTTCAAAAACTTATTGACGGAGATATTGGCACACAAGGTAGTGATGATAATGCCAAACAATAACACTACGCTTGCGGTAATGACAGCTACCTTCCAATCAAGTACAGTGAGTATTTGTGGTTCATAGTAATAGAGCGCATAAATCAATCCACCCAATACAAGAATGGCAATGATAGCAGCAACAATTCCCACCCACAGAGCTTGTTTCAAGAACGGCTTGCGAATGAATCCCCACGATGCGCCCACCAATTTCATCGTATGAATGGAGAAACGTCGTGCATAGATTCCCAAACGTACCGTATTGTTAATCAACGAGAATGACACGATGGTCAACAATACCGCCAAGAACAACAAGACAATACTGATTTTAGCAATATTCTTGTTTACCGCATCCACTAAGTCTTTCTGATAGGCTATCTCATTCACTTTCGGATGATTTTTCAACTCCTTGGATATCCAACGCAAAGAATCTGAATTAGCATAATTGGCATTCAAGGTAAGTTCGATGGATGACAGGAATGGATTTCCATCGGCAAACTCCGTAGGGTCGGCACCTAAATCCTTGATTCCGTCTTTCAATGCTTGTTCTTTGCTAACATATTGCAAGTTGTTGATAAACGGACGAGTACGTAATTTCTTACAGAATTGTTGTGCTTCCGTATCAGACATATCTTGATCCAACCACATGGTAACAACCAAGTTTTCCTTCACGTATGAAGATAGGTTCCTTCCTATCAAGACAGAAAACACCACCAAACCTAATAGCACGAGAACCATTGCCGTGCTAATGCACAATGTAACGCCCTGCAATCTGAAACGATTACGGGTTCTATTTCGTTTTTTTCCCATTTCTAAAACGCAACATGACTAAAATTTGATGCAAAGATACTCCAATCTAAAGAGATTACAAAATTTTCCAAACTAAATTATTATAAAAAAGCGACAACCAATGAAAGATTGACAAAGAATCATGACGAATGTCATACTTGATTTATACAAAAAGATGACAAATGTTCATAATTTCCGATAGATATTTAACGATTTGTCGTGTGTTCACAAAAAAAGTTCGTAACTTTGCAAGCAAATAGTCAAATAATTAGAATTAATCAAAAGTATCCTATGGACGAACAACTTAAACAAATAGGTGAACGGTTGCGTGGCCTTCGCGAAGTGCTCGACATTCCCGTGGAAGATGTTGCGGCTCTTTGTGGCATTACGGTAAACCATTATGAGAAAATGGAAAGTGGCGAAAGCGAACTCTCTGTAGCCAACTTGCAAAAGATAGCAAAGAAGTATGGTGTTTCACTCGATGTTCTCATGTTTGGCGAAGAACCCAAGATGAGCACGTATTTCCTTACCCGCAAGGGACAAGGAAAGAGTGTTGAACGTCGCAAGGCTTATCAGTACGAGAGTCTGGCAAGTGGTTTCCGTGGCAGAAAAGCAGATCCATTCATCGTTACCGTAGAACCAAAGCCCGCCAATACGCCAAGAGAGATGAACTCCCACTCTGGGCAAGAGTTTAATATGGTGTTGGAGGGAACGATGGAACTTACTATCGGCTCAAAATCACTCACCCTTAATGAAGGGGATTCCATATACTTCGACGCAACGCAACCTCACGGCATGAGAACCTTAAATGAGAAGCCCGTGAGATTCCTTGCCATCATATTCTAAAAAACAAGTGTGTTTTACTGACAACACGATACGCAATAGCATTTATGGTAGAAAGATTTTTAAAGCAGACAACATTTACTTCTGTAGAAGATTACAAGAAGAATCTGCACTTTATCATTAAGGAAAACTTTAATTTCGCATACGATGTCATGGATGTATGGGCTGAAGAACAACCCGACAAACTGGCATTGTTATGGACAAATGACGAAGGAGTCGAAATCAAGTTGACCTTTAAGGATTTGAAAGAACGTAGCGACCAAGCTGCCGCTTACCTGCAATCATTGGGCATTGGCCATGGAGATATGGTGATGCTCATTCAGAAACGTCGTTTGGAATGGTGGATAACCATGTTGGCACTTTGCAAATTAGGTGCCGTTGCCATTCCTGCCACTCACATGCTCACGAAACACGACATTGTTTATCGTAACACGCGTGCTTCCGTGAAAGGAATTATTTGCGTAGGCGAAGAATACGTAACAAGTCAAGTCATTGCTGCATTGCCAGAGAGTCCTACCGTTCAGGTATTGGTAAGCATAGGCCCTATCGTACCCGATGGATTCCACGATTGGCATAAGGAAATAGACCTTGCGCCTAAGTTTGTGAAGCCTGCATTCGTCAATTCCAACTCTGATACGATGCTGATGTATTTCACGAGCGGAACAAGTGGCGAACCCAAGATGGTAGCTCACGACTTCCTCTATGCCATGGGACATTTGACAACTGGTGTCTTCTGGCATAATCTTAAAGAAGACAGCATTCACCTGACGGTAGCTGATACTGGTTGGGGAAAAGCCGTATGGGGAAAATTCTACGGACAATGGTTTGCCGGGGCAACGGTATTCGTTTTCGACCATGAGAAATTCAATGCCGATAGTATGTTGCGTCAGATGGAGAAATATCATGTCACTTCATTCTGTGCACCTCCCACCGTGTATCGTTTCTTGATTCGCGAGGACTTCTCTAAATACGATTTGAGTGCCTTGCGTTATTGCACCACCGCTGGCGAAGCATTGAATGCTGCCGTATATGATAAGTTCTACGAACTGACTGGCATTGAATTGAAAGAAGGATTCGGTCAAACGGAGACGACAATGACGTTGGGAACAATGCCTTGGGTGAAGCCAAAACCAGGAAGTATGGGATTGCCCAACCCACAATACGATATTGACCTGATTAAACCCGATGGAACAAAATGCGAAGACGGTGAAAAGGGTGAAATCGTTGTTCACATAGGGGATACTAAACCTATAGGTTTGTTCAAGGAATATTATCGTGATGAAGAACTCACACGTGAGGCTTGGCACGATGGAATCTATCATACGGGCGATGTGGCTTGGCGCGATGAAGACGGATATTATTGGTTTGAAGGACGTATCGACGACGTTATCAAGTCGAGTGGTTATCGTATCGGTCCGTTCGAAGTGGAAAGTGCTTTAATGACGCATCCCGCCGTAGTGGAATGCGCTATCACTGGCGTTCCCGATGATATTCGTGGAATGGTGGTAAAAGCAACCGTAGTACTTGGAAAGGAATGGAAAGCCAAAGCTGGTGATGATTTAATCAAGGAATTGCAAAATCATGTGAAGCGAGTAACTGCTCCCTATAAATATCCTCGTATCATCGAATTCGTAGACGAATTACCCAAGACCATCAGCGGAAAGATTCGCCGTGTGGAGATTAGGGAAAAAGATAAGGAAAAGAATTAAAAGGTGGAAAGAATAGGTGTGGTAGGTATAGTAGGTATGGTAGGTGTAGTAGGTAAATTAATCAATCTGACAATCTCCCTACCAAACCTACTCCCCCTACCAAACCTACAACCCCTACAACCCCTCAATATCAATCATGCAAAATAGAATCGTAGTAAAAGTTGGTTCCAATGTGCTCACTCGTCCAGATGGTAAGCTTGACGTAACTCGCGTTTCTGCCATCGTGGACCAAATAGCATGGCTCCGCAACCAAGGTTATGAAGTTATCTTGGTTTCAAGTGGTGCTATGGCAAGTGGCAGAAGTGAATTGCGAATCAATCACTCTCTCGATAGCGTAGAGCAAAGACAACTTTTCTCTTCATTGGGACAAGTAAAACTCATTGGTTTATATTATGACTTGTTCAGGGATTTTGGCATTCACGTTGGTCAAGTGCTTACGATGAAAGAAAACTTTAATCCTGGTGAACAATACGAAAATCAACGGGCTTGCATGTCGGTAATGCTTGAGAATGGCGTGTTACCTATTGTCAATGAGAACGACACGGTTGCTGTAACGGAATTGATGTTTACGGATAATGACGAGTTGTCTGGCCTTATCTCCATTATGATGGAAGCCGACACACTCGTCTTGCTTTCCAATATCGACGGTATTTTCACCACTCATCCAGACGACCCACAAGCGGAACTGATTCGTGAAGTGGCTCCAGGAAGAGACTTGAGTGAATACATACAACCTGAGAAAAGTGCCTTTGGTAGAGGTGGAATGCACTCAAAATACACTACGGCAAGCAAGGTTTCTCAAAACGGCATTCGCGTGTTTATCGCCAATGGTGAAAGGGATAATATCCTCATCAATTTGATTGAGCATAAAGCCGAAACGCCACATACGGAATTCATTCCAGCAAGAAAAGAATCATGACGGATAATAATACAATGGAATTAGAACAAACTTTCAAAAGTGCGAAAGAAGCTGGCAAATGCCTAACTCGTATCACAGATGAGCAACGCAACGAGATTTTGAATGCCGTTGCAGATGCTATTATATATAATAAGGTGAGAATCCTTCAAGCCAACGCCAACGACTTGAGCAGAATGGAGAAGACAAATCCTCTCTACGATAGGTTGATGCTTACCGAGAAACGTTTGGAAGATATCGCTAATGACATGAGAAACGTGGCGAAGCTCCCTACTCCACTCGGTCACATTACAAAGGAAAGGACATTGGCAAACGGACTCTTCCTCAGAAGGATTAGCGTTCCTTTCGGAGTCGTTGGAATTATCTACGAGGCACGTCCTAACGTTACATACGATGTTTTTTCACTTTGTTTCAAGAGTGGAAACGTATGTGTTTTGAAAGGTGGAAAGGATGCAGACGAAAGCAACCGAATGGGTGTAGCTATCATTCAAGAGGTGTTGGAGAAATTTGGCATTTCCAAAGACGTGGTTACCCTATTGCCAGCCACGCATGAAGCAACGGGCGAGATGCTCAATGCCGTGGGTTACATTGACTTATGCATTCCTCGTGGTGGAAAGAAACTCATTCAATTCGTTCGCGATACGGCTCGCATTCCAGTCATTGAAACGGGCGCAGGTGTCGTGAATACGTTCTTCGACGAAGCGGGCGACTTAGAAATGGGTAAGGCGATTGTCAACAATGCAAAGACCAGGCGCGTAAGTGTCTGCAATGCGCTCGATTGTTTGATTATTCACCAAGCACGTTTGAACGATCTTCCCGCATTGGTTTCTCCGTTGAAAGAGAGTAACGTAAAACTTTATGCTGACGAAGAATCTTATGCGGTTCTTGTCAACCAATATCCTCAAGAATTACTTTTCCACGCTACGAGTGATAGTTTCGGAACGGAATTTATGGATTATGCAATGGCTATCAAAACCGTTTCTTCTATCGAAGGAGCACTCGACCATATCGCCAAATACGGTAGTGGTCATAGCGAAAGCATCATCACCGAAGACGGACAACATGCTACGAAATTCCAATTGGAAGTAGATGCTGCTTGCGTTTACGTGAATGCACCTACCAGTTTTACCGATGGTGCACAATTCGGATTAGGTGCGGAGATTGGAATCAGCACTCAGAAGTTGGGACCTCGTGGTCCTATGGCTTTGGAAGAACTCACCACTTATAAGTGGTTAATCAATGGGAACGGACAAATAAGGAAATAAACAACAACGATATGAGAACATTTTTTCATGTAGATGACCTTGGTAATTTAGACCAAGCCATTGCTGAAGCAATGGAAGTTAAGAAAAACAGATATGCTTACCAGGAATTGGGTAAGAACAAGACATTGTTAATGATTTTCTTCAACAATAGTTTGCGCACGCGTCTCTCCACACAAAAGGCTGCAACGAATCTTGGTATGAACGTTATCGTTCTCGACGTGAATGCTGGTGCTTGGAAACTGGAAACAGAACGTGGAGTTATCATGGACGGTGACAAGAGCGAACACTTGTTGGAAGCGATTCCCGTGATGGGCAGTTATTGCGATATTATTGCCGTACGTTCATTTGCAGGACTAACCGACCGTGAGTTTGACTATGCCGAAACCATCGTTAACCAATTCGTTAAGTATAGCGGTCGTCCTGTTGTTGCCATGGAAACGGCTACCGTACACCCGTTGCAAGCATTCGCTGACCTCATCACTATCGAGGAGCATAAGACCAATAAGCGTCCGAAAGTTGTGCTTACATGGGCTCCACATTGTCGCGCATTGCCTCAAGCGGTTCCAAATTCATTCGCCCAATGGATGAATGCGGCTAACGTAGACTTGGTGATTACTCATCCGAAAGGTTATGAACTTGATCCGATGTTCGTAGGAAATGCCGTGGTTGAATATGACCAGCGAAAGGCACTTGAAGGAGCTGACTTCGTATATGCAAAGAATTGGAGTTGTCCTGGTGTGACTAATCCCGACGATTACGGTAAGATTATTTCCAAAGACATGAGTTGGACTATCGATACTGAACACATGAGTTGGACCAACAACGGTAAGTTCATGCATTGTCTACCCGTAAGACGTGGATTAATCGTGACTGATGACGTGATTGAAAGCGAAAACTCTCTCGTCATACCTGAAGCTGCCAATCGCGAGATTTCAGCAGAGGTGGTTCTCAAACGTGTGCTTGAGAGTCTCTAAACGATATGTTTAAGAGGTCTAAACGATATATTTACACATCGTAAACAATATATTTATCATTCATGTATGAAGATTTCATTTGAGTGCGATTACAACAACGGTGCCCATCCACGTGTGATGGAACATCTGATGGCTACCAACGACAAGCAGAGTTTGACGTATGGCTTCGATGAATGGAGCGAAAGCGCCAAGGAAAAGATACGTTTGGCATGTGGTCTTCCTCATGCTGACATTTACTTTATATCAGGTGGAACACAAGCAAACCTCGTTGTCATTGATTCTATGTTGATGAGTTGTGAGGCGGTGATTACCGCTGAAACGGGCCACATCAACGTTCACGAAGCGGGAGCCATTGAAGGGAGCGGCCATAGAGTAATTGCATTGCCCGCACACGATGGGAAATTGTCTGCCGAAGACCTCAAATCATACATGGAAAGGTTTGAGAACGATGAGAGTCGCGACCATTTAGCCCAACCAGGAATGGTTTATATCACCTTCCCAACTGAATACGGAACCATCTATCAAGCAGAGGAAATCAACGCCATTTATCAATTGTGCCGCAGATACCATTTGCACTTGTTTGTCGATGGTGCACGTTTAGGATATGGATTGATGTCTGATGCTTGCGACATCTCCCTTCCTTGGCTGGCTCGTCATTGCGATGCTTTCTATATTGGTGGTACGAAGGTGGGAGCACTTTGTGGTGAAGCAGTGGTATTCACGCACGAGAACACACCACGTCATATATTTTCTAACATCAAGCGCCACGGTGCTCTTCTTGCTAAAGGCAGACTTACGGGTATTCAATTCGAGGCTCTGTTTACCGATAGATTATATTTCGACATTTCCCGTCATGCTATCAACATGGCTAACAAGTTGAAACTCATCTTGAAAGAAACGGGATTTGAATTGTTCATCGATTCACCTACCAACCAGCAATTCGCCATTATTCCCAATGAAATGATGAAGAAACTGGAGAAGAAAGTTATCTTTACACATTGGGAACCGTACGATAACAACCATTTCGTGTGTAGGTTTGTAACGAGTTGGGCAACAACACCAAAAGACTTGGATACACTCAAGCGAATATTGCAACAATGCAAGACGGGTAAATAAAAGGAATTGAGACATGAAACTAAACGTAAACATCAAGAAAATAGACATACTGGCTTATGGAGCGGTGTTTCTTTGGGCGGTAGTATGTCTTGTTTTCTTTTTGTTCTACTATCATTATCATTTCTTTTACCAAGAACAAAACCAACTTTTCCTTTTATCTTGGGATTACGTAGAGACTTATTTGCCGCATATTGGTTGGCTTGCCAATCTTATAGGTGATTTTCTCACGCAATTTTACTATTATCTTTATGCTGGACCAATCATCTTGACAGGTGCCTTGTTGACGTTGGGCGACTTAACCAGAAGGTTTCTCCAACAATGTCATTTGAAATATTGGAGTTTTTTGGTGGCCATTCTCCTCATGACGGTATTTGTCGTTTTCTCTTTCAGATACGATTACCATTTGTCTAACATCATCAGTGCCATTGGATTAATGGGTGCTTGTTGGTTGGTTGTACATCTTTTCCGTCATGTCAAGAATATCTTCGTCAAGTCTATAGTTGCCGTTTTAATCATCGGAACGACATATTGGTTGTTTGGTATTCCTAAGATGGGAAAGTTCTCCTTACCTAATTTCTATCTCGAAAAACAATTTGCCGTTGACAATGAGTATTATTTCGGCAATTATGAACGTGTGATTGAAATGGTGGAAAACGATGATAACCCCACTCCAGAAATGTTGTTTTTCTATAATCTCGTACAAGCAAAGCGTCATAATTTACCCAATGTATTACTGAAATACATTCCCAACGACTTGGGAACATTCTATCGCATAGGACCAAAATCACCGATGCTGACCATCAAGAACATGAATGAATTGTATTGGGAATTGGGAGACATGACGTTTACGGAACGGGCAGCGATGATGGGAAATGTTTTTTCTGAAAACAATCGTAACGTTCGAATGATTAAGCGATTGGCTGAGACAAACTTAGTGAGTGGCGACACGCTCGCCATGAATAAGTACATGCGCATTCTCAATAACACTTGGGTTTACGCCAAGCAAGTCGAGAGAATGAAAAATGATGAAAGACTTTTGTCAAAACGTCAGTTTGTCAATCGCCAAGACACCATGCAAGTGAGTGATAATCTCCACATGATTATGATGGAACTGTTGGACTCGAATCCCAACAACACCATTGCACTTCAATACATGCTTTGTAGCGATTTGTTGTTGAAAGACATCAAGAATTTCAAGCGTGATTACGATCGTTATTGCATGGATATAGGAAACGAACAACAAGAGAAACTCTATCAAGAAGCACTTTGTATTTGGTTGGCAGGAACGAATGCAAGTCCTGAAGAATGGAATCGCTACGTGCATAATAATCAAGTAGCGCAACGATTCATGGAGTATAGCCAACAAAGGGGAAGCAAGCAATTTGCCGATACGTATTGGTATTATTTCGACACCGCTAAAACACCGACGCCATGATGAATAAACACCATATTTCCCGAGTATGTCTATTCCTCTTGCTGATATGGATTGTTGGTTGCACTCCTACTCCCGACAAAGAGGCAGGTGCTCCAAACATCTATCCCGATTACACAGACGTTACCATTCCGCCTAATATCGCACCTCTCAATTTCCTAATGCGTGATGATGTAGATGCCGTGGAATGTATTGCTGAATGTGGCGAATATCGTATATGCGTGAACGAATCGGGTAATGAGATTTGTTTCAACGAAAGTGATTGGAAAAAACTGATGCAAGAAGCAAAGGGTAAAGATATTCATGTAACACTATCGGCGAGATATAACCAAGGCGAATGGAAAAGATGGTATTACCAATGGCACGTTTCCAACGATTCCATCGACCCTTACCTGACTTACCGACTCATCGAACCTGATTACGAGATATTCAATAACCTTGAATTACGTGAACGTTGCGTGGAGAATTTCGATGAACGGGCATTCGTATCATATCGTTCGGTAGGCAATAGATGTATGAATTGTCATACTTACGCTCAACAAGACCCGAATCTCAGTATGTTTTACGTGCGTGGGGAAAATGGTGGAGCGATTCTCAACCAACAAGGTACGTTGACCAAACTCAACATCAAAGCAGACGGAATGACGGGCGGAAGTGTATATTTTGGTTTCAGTCCATCTGGCAGATATGTGGTTTTCTCCACCAACACCATCATTCCAGCTTTTCATTCACAAGCTAATAAGCGATTGGAAGTATTCGATAAGGAATCGGATGTATATGTAGCCGACTTGCAAACACATACCATCATCCGTTCGCCTTTATTGTCTGATGCTGACGTACAAGAAACTTTCCCCACCTTTTCACCTGATGGAAAATACATTTATTATTGTACTGCCAATAACGTAATACTTCCCCAAGACATCAAACAATTGCAATACTCGCTTTGTCGGATTCCTTTCAATGAATGGGATGGTAGTATTGGTACACAAGTAGATACTTTGGTTTATGCCAAACAGCATATTGGCAAGCATAGTGTTTGTCACCCAAGGATTTCTCCAGACGGGAAATACATTTTATATAGTGTTGCCGACTATGGCACTTTCCCCATTTGGCACCCTGAAGCCGACTTGCAGATGATGAATTTACAAACGGGAGTGATTGATTCACTACAAATTGTCAATAGCAACAAAAGCGACACGTATCATAGTTGGTCGAGTAACAGTCACTGGTTTGTATTTGCGTCAAAGCGTGATGATGGGTTATACGGCAAGCCATACTTTTGTTACGTCGATAAAAGCGGTAAAGCACATAAGCCTTTCTGTCTTCCACAAAAACATCCAACATTCTACGACAATTTCCTGAAGTCGTATAATGCGCCTGAATTAGGTAAAGGACGATTGCCGTTTAATCATCAAGACGTAAAGAATGCTATGTCTCAAGATTACGTTAACTTCAAATAAGTCAAATTTCTCACCTCTCACCCCTCACCCCTCACCCCTCACCTCTCCACTTAAAACTCCACGTATGGTTGCAGGCGTTCAATGTCATGAGGAGTAAATTCCTTCATCATACGCAATTCGTCCATACTTTTCAGCGCTCCTTTCAATCGACGATAATCGAGTATCGCCCTGCATTGATAGAAGTTCAAATATGGGTGAGTTTTCATTTGCCTAAGCGTCATCTTATTAAGGTTCATCTTTTTCACGCGTATTTGAGAGAGTTCAAAGTAACGCATCACTTCTTCAGGCAAATCTTCTATTTCGTATAATTGTTTCACATTAACATATCCACCCAACCGCTTGCCGTAACGGACGATTTCACGAGCATAGTAACTGCCAATTCCAGGCACCTTTTTCAACGTATTCGTATCTGTCTCAGATAAGTCAATGCGCTCGTTGTCTTTTAGTTTCACCGTATTTATCTTAGCAATACTATCTTTCCTTGTCTTCTTAGGTTTTTCTTGGGTAAAAAGAGTAGATGCAGGAAGATAATCGGATGAGATACGGATATATGGTTCCAACTCCCTGAATTGTTTTACCGTCAATCCATACAATCGTGCAAAGTCTTTTGGTTCACGATAGATTCCCCCTTTTGCCCTATAACGATAAATACTTCTTACTTGCCAAGTTGTCAAACCAAGTCGTAAGAGTTCGGTACTATCAGCAGTATTGGGGTCAAAGGGAAATCGCTCTACCACTTTCCCATCTACATGATAATACTCTTGTTTGTTTCCGTCGTCTTCATGCTTATAATCAGCATTCCTCTTCACATAATATATAGCCATGCTATCCTGTCCATTCTCTTGGATAGGAAGAGAAGAAGTTTCCAAGGCTGTTGTTTCTTCCTTGCTTCCCAATCCGTACAACAATACAGAAACCACTACAGCCAACACCAACAATACGACCAATACAGAACGGTCGGATTTCTGAAAATAGAAAAATTCCTTGTAATTCATAGTATTAACATAATTCGAGTACAAAATTAACTAAAATATTGATAATAATACTCATACCGTTCATTTTTTATGTGTTTTTTCTTTCATTTTGTTCAATTATTTGTATATTTGCACGCGAGAATACATTAATAACTAATTTACAAACGCATGAAAAAAATTTTTACTCTGACATTGCTCTCACTGATAGTATCATTGGGAGTGAATGCACAAAGCAAAAAGACCTGGGATTTCACAAAAGGTCTGAGTGCCGAAACCGTTGATAATCTGAATGCCGACGAAACCAACTGGAAAGCAAACGGTACGGATAGTGACGGCAATACCAACAACTGGCAAAATGCCGTGAAGCCTTCTCCCAGCGAGGAACTAACCGCTAACGGCGTGGTTATTAAGGAAACTGCTGGTTTGTTATTCGACATTGGCAACAATAAAGCCAATAGTATTCACATTGCACAAAACAAGCTTCGCTTGACTCGTGCCAACACCACCATTACGTTCCCCAAACTGAAGAACGGACAAAAGGTGACTATTGTAGGACGTTCGGCAAATGGTACTGCCACTGACCGTGGTATTCAACCCGTTCAAGACCACATTCAATTTGTCAGTGGTGAGCGTACAGACGAGAAGTGTATCTTCTTGGGCAACTCAGTAGAAGGTTCTCTCGGTACTTATTCGTTCACTTGGGAAATAGTTACTACTGAGCAAGATGCAGTAGATGTGCAATTCAAACTATCTCCTAATGCAGGTATCGACTTCACCTTATTCATGATTGACGAGGGAGATGCTGCAGTCAATGCAAATATTGCCTATTTCTATGACCCATCTGCTGGTGAAGACGCCTTCCTCAATTACTTACAGAATCGTGAGAACACGAAGGTTACAAAGTTTGATGCATTTGATAATAACACAATCCAACCTGAAACCTTACAACAATTTGATGCGGTCGTAATCGGCTCTTTCGCACAAAATTCTCCTCACGCTTCAGTTATTAAAGAGGCTATGCCTTGGGTGCCTATGCTCAACCTTAATTCCAAACTCTATGCAGCATGGGGATATGGTGAGGAAGTACCACAAGAAATGCCTATCGGTATTGTTAGCGACAGAAAGAGTCCACTTTTCAACAACGTGGAATTGATGGAAGTTGACGGTATGTATATCGTTGAACTCTCTGCCGAACCATTGATTGGTATTAAGTTAGGTGAATATTTCAACGGTGATGCTACTCCCATCGTATGCGGTGATAGTGAAACACCATTGGCACACTTGCACAATGCCAATCACAACAGTTACATCTTCTTGCCAGGCAATGCCTCTCCTACAACTGCCATGTTGCAAATCATAAGCAATGCCATTGACATACTTATCGATTCCAAGAGCGAAATCACGAAGACTCCAGCTCCTGTTATCTCTTACGAGTATAAGGACATGAACACCAACGTAACCTTTACGCCATCAAGGAATCTTCCAAAGACTCGCTTGTTCTACACCATCGACGGAACGGAACCAACTGAAGCAAGTACTGAATATACGGGCGTTATCAACCTCACTTCAGCTACAACGGTGAAAGCGGTTGCCATTGCCGAGGGTTATCTGTTGAGCGATGTTACTGAACAAGAAATTGAAATCAAGTCGCAACCAAAGACTCCTCAAATCTCATACGAAGAAAGTGACGGATTCACTACCATCACGATTACCAACGAAAGTGAAGACGCTGAGGTATGGTACAACTTCAACGAAACGACAGATACCATCATATCATCTAAGTACACTGAACCCATCGTTATCACCATGCCTGCAAACATTACGGTATTCTCCGTAGCTGGTGGAGCAGTATGGTCAGAGATAGCACAACAACGCATTCTTGTGAAGAACCCACGAGTGGTGATCGACGTTGCCGCTCACTTCCGCGCTCCTAAATGGGATAACATTTCCAATGGTAGCGGTCTTTTCTCATGGGGAAAGAGTGCAGCATCCATGTACGAAGGTGAAGGTGATGAAATCATTGTAGACCCAGAAACTGGTGAGGAAACAATTGCACACGGAGCAGAGAAAGAATATGAAACCATCGATGAGCCAGGTGATGACCCACAATGGGTAATCATGTCTAAGGGACAATCCGTGATATGGCAAAGCAATGGTCCTTCTACGACAACCATTGGTTCTAACGAAGGCGGTTACTTCCCAGCAACTGCTGAAGACATCGACGAAAGATTCCCCGTAACCAGCTATGATATCCAATTCTACAAGATTCAATCTGGCGAACCAGCTAATGCCGTTATCCAGTCAAAGAATAAGTATCAGGCTCCTCTCGACGTTGTTACTATCGCCAACATGCAAGGCGGTCCTATTAGCGTACAAGTATCTGCCGACGGCGTAAACTGGACAAATGTTGGTGACGATATTGAGGCTACAGGTTACACACGTATGTGGAAGAAGTACACCAATAGCTACAATGGCAACGATGAAGTATATGTTCGCTTAGCACAAACGACAGGTACACTCGGCGCAAAGATATTCGACATCTATATTGCCAATGCCGGTGAGGAATCAAAGAAGTTGCTTGAAGAACTCAACGAGGAATACACCAACGGAATCCAAGACATTTCTTATTCTACGAAGAAAATTGCCGCAGGTATCTACAACCTTAATGGTGCTCGAGTAAATACTCTCCAACGTGGAATCAACATCGTAGTTTACGGTGACGGACAAGTTAAGAAAGTTCTCGTGAAATAACATTTTCATAATATCATAAGATGGATTTCCCATCTACGCAAAGGAATGAGCTTGGCAAATCGTCAAGCTCATTTCATTTACCATACTCTATACATTTCACGCATTGATAGGCACAAGCGTAATTACATTGGGGTGCATAAATTTCCTATCTTTGCCTTTTTCATGTTTTTCTCCAAGACCTCCCGTCGTTTTTCATAAACTTCTAAGTATTAAGGAGTTGTGAAACGGAAATGTTTTCAAGACCTCCCGTAAGACCTCCCGTAAGACCTCCCATAGACCTCACCTATCACTTCCCGTCTTGCCGACCAAGTTTTCAATAGACTCTTCTTCCGCTCTCTCATTTCAAGTCTATCAGAATATAGCTTCATCGAACATTCATTTTGCGGGCTTACTCGAGCACCAACATGAGGTCTTACGGGAGGTCTTACGGGAGGTCTTAGGTGAGGTCTTGAAATAATCAACTCATTGATAATATGAGAATTAGCATAAAAAACGGGAGGTCTTGAAAAAAAATGAAGAATCGACAATTCGCGGCGCAACCGACAAACCCTGTGGGGGGTGTGTAAGTCGCTAACCCAAAAACATGTTGCTAAACGGTACATGATTGCAGAAAAGTTATTACCTTTGCATCATGAATCGTATCAGCAAT
>JAEEGL012646172.1_pt1 | contig 17835 bp, 10 predicted proteins | sample 9134231 | NCBI WGS metagenome assembly JAEEGL01 (sample SAMN16246548, study PRJNA631951) | gut metagenome | biome: gut microbiome; feature: rumen; material: fiber-attached | host: Bos | place: Iran: Karaj | collected 2018-10 | reverse complement strand
AGCAGGCCGCTACCGGAGAGAACAGACGCAAACTGCTCCGCCGCGGCCAGGTTCCGGGCAATCTCTGCGGCTTTAGGAAGGGCTGAAGACGGCATTCCCAGTATGCCGGAGCTGCCGCCCCGGACATTCTTTCGGGATGAAAAAGAAAGCCACAGAAGACACCGGTGATCCAGGTACTCCCGGCCGTCAAAGTGCCGTTCGTATGCCTCTTCCAGAAAGCCTTTTACCCTTGAAGTTGCGTAGCGCTTTCGCATATAGATATCCTGTTTATGAACAATGGTATAGTCCGGCAGGAGCGATATTGCACTAGCAACGGAATGGATAATTGAGTCGTATTTCTCCTCGTTGCAGCGGAAAGCCGGCGGAAGGGTTACTTCCCAGCCCACACATACATCCCCACGCTTGGAAAGGATGATTCCATCTCCGGCGTTCATGACGGGAAAACACTGTCTGATATCTACTGCTTCCATACTTTCGACCGTATTAAAATGAACTTAGGAAGGCGTTTCCCTGCAAGAAACCGTGATAGCCCCTTGTCACCATAGCGTTGTTGCACTTCCAGGATAGCGAAATAGCATCCCACTATGAGAATTACCGCTGAGGCTAGCCCAAAGAAGGTTCCGAATACAGAGCCCAGTACAACTGCCAGAAGGACAATTCCCAGCAGGCCAATCAGCGCTACCGGAATGTACCTACCCTTTATGCCGAACAGCGTAAAAGGGCGGTCCAGATTTCTATATACCCTGCATCTCATAACCCAATGAAGTTTTTCAGGACAAGGGCTGCAATGATACAGAACACCATTCCTCCGCACCAGCCAAGGGCCTTTTGAGCGCTCTCGTTGTCGCCGGAGTACATTTTGATGCCCACGGTAATCAGTGACACTATAGCCACGATACTGAGCACTGCAATAACTACCTGGTAAATGATTGAACCGGCCGAACGAATCTGGGTGTTCGCCTCGTTCAAAAACGAAATGGCATCCTGTGCCGATGCCGAGATGCTCACGGCAAGGCCCAGGATGCCCATAGCCGCATATCTCTCTCCTCTTTCTTTCATCACTTATGCGTTTTTAATCAATATGTCGTTGGCCTTTTTCTTGGCCTGTTCCAGGACTATTTCATACTCCTGGGTAATATCTTTCCGTCGGGTTGATTCTTCCCTCAAATCCTCGGGAAGCACGATGTGCTCCAGAGTAACGAATGGGATGATATCCGATATGGCTGGATCCGTCCGGTCAGGCGGTTTTTTCTGTCTTTTCCGTCCCCACATAAACCAACACCTCCTCGAATAATGATATCAGCTCCGGAATGCAGGCCCGAATTTCTTTCTCCGGGAAACGGATGCTGCTTCTAAGATAAACACCCGCGTTGTCACTGTCCCTGCGCAGTTTGACGGTATGCTTGATCCGGTTGGCGGAAACCGTCATCCCTCCATCCGTAAACATCTGTGTAAAAGCATCATACAGATCCTTCTTCTCCTGCCATACAACACGGTTGAAGAAGATGAAAAAAGGAATTCCGCAGCTCCGGCATGCCTCTCCCAGCGAGTAACTGGAGGCGATGCTCATCCCGTCCACATCGGTTGGAATAACAGCCAAATCAAGCAGCCTTGACGTCAGAATCATACTGGTGGCTTCCGCCTCAGACATACTACCGGGTGCATCAATAATCACGTAGTCGTAACGGCCTTCCAGCGAGGCAACTTCGGCAATAGCTTTCCTAATGCCGGCCTCGCTGGTGGCCTTTATCTGACGAACCGGATAGAAGGCCGAAATATCCGCATCCGGATCCTTTTCCAGAAAGACAAAGACCTCTCGCTCGCGCGTTGCGGAAAAGTTGTTTTCCGGAGCATCGAAGTCAATGACGATTACGCTCTTACCCAAAACGTATTTCAGGTAAGATGCCAGCAACATATTGAATGTTGTCTTTCCGGTCCCGCCTTTAGCGGAGAAGAATGATATGACTTTCATGGCCTCCTTTGTTTTGTCTTGCGATACAAAGGAAAGCAAAGTTTCTCACCCCGCAATGGCTTTGTGACAATGTCGGGCAAAACCAGGAAATGAAATGTATGGGTTTATGGCAGCTGATCCTGGTAATTCAGGATGAGAAAAACCGGGAACAGGAAGAGGAATAGAAGGACTTTTGCTAGTGGTGATCTGGGCGTGCTCATATATGCGTCAATTAGTGTCATAAAATATCTATACTGCAAAGATAATAAATATATGACAATTTTTGTCACAGAAAATGTTCTATGAAAAATCAAAGATTTTTTCTATATTTGAGAGATAAAACCCAACAACACCACTAATGGACCAGCCCAAGATGGAGCGGATGCTGCGTATCATGCAGTATTTCTCCGGGAATATAAACTACACTATGGACGAAATCGCCCGTAAACTGGGCGTGTCCAAGCGCTCTCTTTTCCGTTATATTGACACTTTCAAGAATGCCGGTTTTGTCGTGACCCGTGTCGGTGAGGGTATTTACAAGATGACCACCAACAACAAGGGCTACAGTGACCTCTCCCAGCTGGTATATTTCACCGAGGAAGAGGCCATTCTTGTCAGCCACCTTATCGAGGATATTGACAACAGCAACGGAATGAAGGAAGACCTGAAGGAAAAGCTTCGCGTTGTCTATGGCGCCACGGCAATGTCCAACTACCTGCGCAATGAGGGTAATGCCGAGCATATCGACAAGCTGGTTGACGCCATCAAGGGCAAGAAGCAGATCCAGCTGAAGGGATATTCTTCATCCAGCTCTGATGCTACTAAGGATTATCTCCTGGAGCCTTTCAAACTTGACGACAATTATGTGGCCATGTGGGCCTATGACGTCAAGGATGGACAGGTTAAGCAGTTCAAAATAAGCCGTATTGGTGGTATTCAGATAGGCGGCCCGTGGGGACACGAAGATGAGCACAAGGTCCTGCCGATGGACGCATTCCGTATGACTGGCACCGGAAAGGTAGTGGAGCACGTGAAGCTGAAACTGAAGATGCGCGCCAAGAATTTACTCTATGAGGAGTATCCTCTTTCACGTGCCCAACTGTATCAGGTGAAACGCACCTGGTACTGGGAGGGTGACGTATATGCGCTGGAAGGCGTCGGTAGGTTTGTGATGGGCCTGGCAGAGGATATTGTGGTTGAAGAGGGTGATAAACTGAAGGCGTACATTTGCTCCCGTGGGGAGAAGATGGTTAAGAAGAACAGGAAATGAAGATAGAGGAAGCCGTGGTTTACCTTCTGTCCACAACGGGATGCGGAATGTCAACGGAGACGCTGGCGGAACAGATTAACCGTAGAGGGTTGCATTTGCGGAGAGACGGGCAGCCGGTGACAAGCAACCAGGTTTATGCTGTTTGCATGAGGTATCCAGAGATGTTTGTGAAGGATGGGAGGCTGATTAGGTTGATAGTGTGAAAGATAATAAAGCAAAGCAAGTATTTATTATAAGCATTTCAAGGAAAATAAACACATCGTATATTATGGCAAAAAAAGTAAAAGAAGAGACTCTGAATCTTGACGCTATCCTTTTTAAGTGTCGAGATATCCTTAGGCAGGCAAAGAACTCAGGGTCGTTCTTTGAGAAACGAGATATGATGCTTACGCTCGTATTTCTCCGTTTTATTGGAGAAAAATACGAGGAAGGATTAATGAATCTGCGCAAAACCCTTATTGAACAGAATCTTGATCCTGATAACGAAGAGATACGTAAGGCATTTTTTGATGATCCTACATTTGCTGACGGGACCTTTAACCTTGACCCTGATGCTCGTTGGTCAACAATAATTAATACTCCAGCGCCTCAACTAAATGTCGCTTTGGATACAGCGCTTAGAAGTATTGCTACAACGAATCCTCAGTTGAAGGGTTGTTTCGTTGAAGGCACCTTCACTCAGAGAAATCTTGACGGCAACGATATGAAGAAAATCGTTGACGAAATCAATAAGATTAGCCATAAGACTTTTGGGGAAGAAAGAGACCTTATAGGCCGTGTTTATGAGTATTTCTTAAAGGAGTTTGCTGTCAATGCCACATCGAAAGAAGAGGGAGAATACTATACCCCCCATGACGTTGTTCAGATGATAGCCACTGTTATAGAGCCTCTTAACGGCACCTTATATGACCCCTGCTGTGGCTCAGCCGGTATGTTTATTCAGAGTTCTCTACTGATTGAATCGCGAAAAGGCGACATAAGCAAGATAAATGTTTATGGCCAAGAAAAAGAGGCCGCAACTTATAGGTTGGCTAAAATGAATCTTGCATTGAGGGGAATAAGTCATAATCTTGGTCCGGATAATGAGTCCACTTTTAAGTTGGATCACCATAAGGGTTTGTATTTTGATTATATTATGGCGAATCCGCCTTTCAATCAATCAGAATGGTGGGACCCTAACCTTCAGACGGATTCCAGATGGGCTGATTACGGTATCCCTCCCAAGGGCAATGCAAATTACGCTTGGATTCTTCACATGTTGTCACATTTGAAACCTCTTGAAGGGGTTGCTGGTTTCCTCTTGGCCAATGGGGCTCTCGATGATAATGATGCTCTAGAAATAAGGAAGAATCTTATCAAAAAAGATAAAGTAGAATCCATTATTATTCTACCTAGGGAATTATTTATCAACACGGACATCAGCGTCACATTATGGATTCTCAACCAGAATAAAAAGGGAGGGATATATCATGGTCGAGAATTACGTAACCGCGAAAATGAAATACTATTTATTGATCTCCGAACTTGGATTGAGAACCCTGTTAAAGGAGAAAACAAGAAGAAGGTTCTTTTAAAATCAGACCAGATTCAAAGAGCCGCCGACATTTACCATAACTGGCAAGTTGTCGGAACAGACGGCAGTAATTACGCTACACCTGAATTGTATAGAAGTGTTGGCATACAGGAGATTGAGGAGAATAACTGGAGCCTTGTTCCCAGCAAGTATATCGAGTTTATTGACCATGATTTGGAAATAGACTATCCCAAGGAAATGTCCCGTATTCAAAATGAGATGAAATCTTTGCTTAAAAGGGAAAAGGAATCTCAGAGAATGCTGGAGGATGCTTTTAAAGGTATTGGTTATGAAATTGACTAAATATAGGCTGGGAGAACTTATTCAACGCTCAAGTGCAAATAACCGAACGCTACAGTATGGTACTGAGTTAATAGCGGGCGTTAATAATGACGGAATGTTCACCACTCCTAAAGGTGATCCGGTAGACGTCAACCTTAAACCTTACAAAATAGTGAAGAATGGGGCTTTCGTATACAATCCCACGAGATTAAATCTTGGCTCCATTGCATATCGGACCGAAGGATTTTGTATCGTTTCCCATCTATATGTCATTTTTTACTTGAATGAAGTTGGAAAAAGAGTGGTTGATCCTACATACTTATATATGTACTTTCATAGAAATGAGTTCTTTAGAGAAGTGGACTTTAGGAATTTTGGCAGTCAACGGCCCGAATTCAGCTATAATGATATGGCTGATATCGAAATCGTTCTTCCTCCTTTAGACCAACAAAGAAAGTTCGTTAATATTTATCTTGCACTCCAAAACAATCTTGCTGCCTATGAAAGCAAAGTAAGTGACTTGAAACTAGTTTGCGATGGCTATATTGAAGAACTTAGGCGCAGGATGAAGAGTGTAAAGATTGGTGATTATATTATAGAGTCCAACATTAAGAATAAGGATAATAAAATAAAAGAGGTTCGTAGCGTCTCTGTTACGAAGGAGTTTAAGTTGACAAACGCAAAAGTAAATAAGAACGAGTTAAGTGGTTATCTTGTAGTCAACCCAAAAGAAATAGCTTTTGTACAGACAACGAGCAACGAGAAGGTATTAGCATTTGCGTATAACGACCTCTCTTTCCCTGTTGTTGTTTCATCGGTCGATAAAGTATTCAAGTCTAAGGACGAGAAAGTGCTTGACTTGCAGTATCTCGCTCTATTCTTATCTAGAAAGGAATTTGATAGATATGCTAGATTTAATTCCTGGGGAAGCGTAAGAGAGGTATTTACCATGGACGACATGAACGAAGTTTGTATTCCACTTCCGGAGATTTCAGTTCAACGAGAAATTGTCAATATCCATAAATGTTATATTGAACGCCAGCGTATTGCGGCAAGGTTAAAGGAACAACTTAACAATCTTTGCTCCGTCCTTATAAGGGGTTCATTACAAACTAATTAATTGTTTTATGGCCAAGCATCCTCTTGTCAATATCAACGGTCACTTCGTCGAAAGTGACTTCGAGAACGCATTAATATCTTTCCTCGAGAAAGAGGGATGGCAGTATTTGTATGGAGACTCTATTCCTAGGGCTAATAGGAAGGAAGTCCTATACTTAGACGACCTCATTCAGTTTTTAGAAAAGAAGAATCCGGAATTAGAGGATGATGAAATCTGCCAGATTGCGGACAATGTCCGTCTTGTCGGTAGTGATTCAGACTTCGCCACTCTGCACAAGGTATACGGGTGGATGGTCGATGGAATCCAGTTTATATCAAAGAATGGGGCCGCAAAGATGGTCCAGCTTATTGACTTTGATACCCTAGACGAGAATGTATTCCGTGTTGTTAATCAATTTACCGTAGAGTATATCAACAACGGCGAAACAAAAACTCGTCGCCCAGATGTCTTGCTTTACGTTAATGGCTTACCGGTATGCGTTATTGAGCTTAAGAACCCGGCCAATGCGAATGCTACAATTTATGACGCTTGGGAACAGATTAACATACGATATTGGAGAGACATCCCCGGGCTGCTGCATTATTGCCCACTTGCCTGTATTAGTGATGGCGTGAAAACACGCCTTGGAACAGTCAAGACTCCTTATGAGCACTTTTACGCATGGAGAAGGGTCGAGGATGGAGATAAGGTTTCAACGATGCCTTTTGACGAGTTGCAGACAATGGTAAAGGGCGTGTACCGTCCGGAACGCTTCCTGGAGATATTCCGGGACTACATCTATTTCCAGGATAGGATTTACGATAAAGATGAAAAAGAGATAGTTTGTCGTTATCCTCAGTTTTTCGCAACGCGCCTACTTCGAGAGAGCGTTATTAAGTCAGTAAAGACAAGAAGCGGTAAGGGTGGAACATATTTCGGAGCAACAGGTTGTGGCAAAACATTCACCATGGCATTTCTTGCACGACAACTTTCACTCCGTTGCTCAGCCGAACTTGGTTCCCCTACGATTCTTATGATTGTAGACCGAGACGACCTTCAAAACCAAGGTGCAAAGCTCTTTACTAAAAGTGCTGAATTCCTTGGTTTGGGGGAAGTGAAAAAAGTCCCTAACAGAAAAGTTCTTCGCCAAGAATTGGGCGCACGTCAGAGTGGCGGTTTTTATATTTGCACCATCCAGAAATTCTGCGACCGTAAGGATGATAAGATTGGACTCATCAATGAGCGCTCAAATATCATCTGCTTCAGTGATGAGGCCCACAGAACCCAGATAGAAGGCTCCCGAAGGATTCAGTTTAGCGAGGACGCAGATGAGAACATGAAGGCAATGATTTCAAAGCCTTATGCCAAGGTTCTGCGCGAAGCCCTTCCTAATGCCACTTTTGTTGGTTTTACAGGAACACCTATTGAAGAAACATACCAGACTTTCGGCGATGAAATTGATCGCTACACCATGGATATGTCAGTAGCCGATGGAATTACCGTTCCAATTAAATATCATCCCAGAATTGCTCGTGTACTTCTTAATAACCAGAAGGCGCAAGAAATAGAAGCTTACTATTCTCAATGCGCAGATGCGGGTTCGACCCAAGAGGATATCGCCACAAGTAAAAAGGCCATGAGCTCACTGGAGGTGATTCTGGGTGAGCCTGAACGCTTAAATAAGCTTGCTATAGACATTCACGATCACTATGTCTCATCTGTTGCCAATGACCCTGATCGTATTCAGAAGGCTATGATTGTATGCTCTAACAGGCCCATCGCATACGCCTTGCTGCAGAAATTCAAGGAGCATTATCCCGAGTGGTTTGTAGAAAGAAAGACTCCGGAAGGAATGATTGTATCTCCCGAGGAATTGAAGAGACTTAAGGAGATGCCTACTATTGCTATGGTTGCGAGTGTTGGCAGCAATGATGAGGAAGGAATGTATAATTACCTTGGCGGTGTGAAGAATGATGTTAGAACCGATGAGTTGGATGCCGCCTTTAAGGAGGAAAAGTCAAATTTCCGCATCGTAATAGTTGTAGACATGTGGATTACCGGTTTTGATGTTGCATGCCTGACATACATGTACAACGATAAACCTCTCCAAAAACAGTCTCTGATTCAGACTATTAGTCGAGTAAACAGAAAATATCCCGGCAAGGACTATGGCTTAATTGTAGACTATATTGGTATCAGGGACCATATGGTCGAGGCTATGAAGATGTATAGTAGCGGCGGAAGTTCTATTGCTCCTACAGAAGATGATATCACTCAGGCCACACTCCTTTTCCGGGAGAATCTAGAAATACTTAAACGGTTGTTCAAAGATTACGACCTGACTCCTTTTTTGAATCCAGACACAGATCCTGCCACGCGGTATATTCTCTTATCAAAGGCGGCCGAGTATGTATTTGCCTCAACCGAAACTCTTAATTCTTTGAGTAACGATGGGAAAAAGACAAAGAAGGTCTCCTTTAAGACTTATTTCCTGCAGGTGGTAAAGAGGATGCGAAAGGCATATGATCTCTGTCAACCTTCTGGGGAGCTCGGGGAGGAAGAGTCTGCCTTGGCACAATGCTTCATGGCTATTGCGGGTATGATTTACAAGATGAGCGGCACTGATGCGCCAGACGCTGATACGATGAATCGCAAAGTGGCCAAAATGGTAGAAGAAGCCCTCAAGTACAACAATGTTGAGAGTATTCTTGAAGAGGGAGACGAAATGGATATCTTTGGCCCTGAATTTACCGAACGCCTTGAAGATATTAAGATGCCGGCTTCTAAACTTGAGATGCTCATAAAGTTACTTCGAAAGCAGATTACCGAATATGGCAAAACCAACCAGGTGGCGTCGAAGAAGTTTCAGGAGATGCTAGAGGCTACAATTAAGGAGTATCATAAAAGACGAAAGTTCCTGTCCGAACAACAAGCGGGAGCGGCACAGGAAGAAACTGCGGAGAGCATAATACAGAAAGCTACGGAGCAGGCCTTGAATATCCTCAATGGAATGCAGGAAGACAGGGAGAGTTTCCGAAAGTTGGGCCTTACGTTTGAGGAAAAGGCTTTTTACGACATTCTCATTCAACTACGTAATCAGTATAATTTCGAGTATGGCGTCGACAAAACAGTTGATGGCATTGTTGTGAACGAGAAGTGTAAGAGCCTGGCTTGTAAGATTCGTAAGATTATTGATGAGAAGTCATCATTTGCCGATTGGCTAAACAACCAGAACATCCGTAACCAACTCAAACAGGATATTAAGATATGCCTGGTTAAAAATGGTTACCCTCCCCAGTACACCCCTGAGGTGTTCCGGGAAGTAATGGAACAGGTTGAGAACTTTAAAGAAAACGAGGACTAGTATATGAAAAAGTACATCAGAGTAATGCTGGGCCGCGGTAGTATGTATGCAAAAAAATGCCGCGAAGAAGGCTTCATTGGGGCAGGATTTGAGGTCAACGTGGATCTGTCAGATTCCCTTTACGAGAACTGGAGGGACTTTAACAAAAAGTTCATTCCCTTGTGGATGGGGAATGTCCCCGGGAAGTCAACGACCGCAGCTGGTTTGGCGTGTGGCTTCCTTTGGACAATCGTAAAAGGGTTACGAATCGGAGATGTTGTTTTATGCCCTTCTGGCGAGGGTTATTACTACGTCGGCATTATTGACAGTGAATACTACTATGTCCCAAATGATGTACTACCTCACCGCCGGAAGGTGGTGTGGATGGACAAAGTTATTGACCGCAAGAATATGTCAAAAGAACTGAGAAATTCTTCCGGCTCAATCGGGACCTGCTCTGATGTTACTAAATATGCAGCCGAGATAGAGGCGTTACTGAGCAACGCTCCGGCGCCCCCTCAGAAAACCGAGCCTGATAAACAACCAGAGCCGGCAAAGCACTTTGAAGAACGAGACCTGCACAAGCTATTTTGCAGCTTTCTCAGGACTAGAGGAATCTTCGCTAAAACCATCTTCCACGAAAAGTCGTCCAATAAGGTTGACAACGCCCAGAAGTGGATTCACCCGGATATTATAGGTGTCCAGTTCGAGGAGTTTAAAAATGATGCTACCCTGGCTCTACTAAAGGCGACGGAGCCCAAGGAATCAATCCACATCTACTCATATGAACTTAAGCGCAGGATTGAGTCGGACTATCAACTTAAACAGTGCTACTTCCAAGCTCTATCAAATAGTAGTTGGGCAAACTTCGGATACTTGGTGGCATTTGAGATCAACGAGGACCTGGACGAGGAGATGGCTAGATTGAACAATGCCTTCGGAATAGGGATTATCTTGATGCAGGCCAGTGACTCCAGGATTCTTTATCCGGCTCGGGAAAAAGCACTGGATTATAACACCATCGAGAAATTAAATAACTTGAATTCTGACTTCTGCGAATTCATAAAGAAGCTCTCAAAGGTTATGAACGCTTCCAGAGACTACACCGCAGATGCCAAGAACTCTTTCGTGAAAATATGCGACAAGATTTTTGAGTCAGACGAGGATCTTGACGCCTACTGTAAGGAACATAATATCCCGTTTTAATTGTTGCCTTTACGGTATCTCCTAAAGTTACAGCCCCGGTGATGAGCCGGGGCTGTTGAATTATCTAGCTTCTGTCTAAAACGACGTAGTATACAATCGAGGGCTCAGGCTCACCAGCCTTTCTAATCTTCCTAAACTTGATAGGAAGCGGCAAGGAAGGCAAATCTTTATGCTTCAAACTGCTGTTTTCCCATCCGGCACCAATACCGTGTTCAGGACGTATTTCAACGAATTGGCCAGACGGCACTGTAAACCTTAGCCACCTGTGGTGGTCAATCCTATTGAAAAGAATAGTTGGCGTAAGCCCCAGTTCGTTTTGCATCAGCCCGGTAACATAGATGTCTCTATCCGTCTGATTGTCAAAATTGTAGCGGATATATTGTTCGGGAATAGGTATCCAATAATTAGGATTCTTGCAGCAAGCGTTATCCAGATTGAGCACAACCTTGTCAATAACAAGATTATATCGGTCGCGAATCTCTTTAATCAGCCCGGTTAGAATGATGCAGGAGATTGGATTCACAAGATAGTTTTCTGTAAATTCAACGGAAACGTGTTGATTATTAAGAACCGAATCAACACCCTGAACTAATTGAGCGTCACCTTTTATGACCTGTGGTAAAAGGATATCACGGAAGATGGCATCCGAGTAGTAGGTGGAATCATTAATAAATCCATCAACGATAGTCCTTTTTCCACCGGCCAACAGCGCCTGGATGTCGGCGGCTGTGGGCATTTTGAGAGGTATCATTGCCGGATAACTAGAATCCTGATACAGCTCATCGCACTCCGTCGCCCATAAATTGGACAGAGGAAGGGAATCGAAAACGGGGGTGAAATAATGCTGAATACTACCTGTCGTATCTTTTAATACTATGGCGCTTCTGACAGGGCCAGAAAACTCAACAGTGCTTACCTTGTCAAACCAGGAAAGCGCAGTCGCCGTATTGTATATACTGAAGACCGTAGTAATATCATTATCGTTCTTATCATATTCTAGATAGAGATTCAGGGCTTTCCCAACAGATTGGGCCTTGCGGAACAAGTTCCCCAACTGGCTGTTACTGTCATTCCAGTCGGCAGGGATTAGCTCATTCTCCTTAGGGATAAATACCTCAATCGTCTGGATGGCGCTGTTGTCAATTGCATCATTCAGAATCTCAATTAAAGTGCGCGGCTCATACCTGCAGGATGGAGATAGGCTTAGAATGTTAGCCGGAACGGTCTTAAACTGTTTCATCTCCAGTGTCAGCCAGTCATATACATCAGCGGTTGATAATAACCCCGCATATGAATATGTACCACGATCCATTAGACACTTTGCACATGCCTGTCCAGGATGATACTTACAATCGCAAGTAAACCCGCTTACAATAGCGTAGGCAGTTTTAATAACCCCCTCAAATACGGCAGGATCCTGTAGTTGTGTTGAGTATCCGGCACCTCCTTTATTCGTATCGTAGATGTACAAATAGTTGGACGCATCTACACGATTGACACCGAAGGCCACCTCATTTGAATCAATAGCCAAGTACTCACAGAGAGCCTTGGTCAGGATGGCCCCCATAGAGTATAAGAAGGCTTCCGTAGATATCCGCATGGTCCTGCGGGCATCGTTGTAAAAACGGATGGCCGCATAAGAAGTTGTATTCTCGCATGTCAAAAGAACATGCCTATCTACCTGGGCGGACACATATGGAGAACGGGCGCTCCACCGTATTCCTCTACCAGAGATATCAGGCTTGGCTGAGTAACTGACATCCAATACAGCTCTCCCCGGGAAACCTGCAGTGGATTCCTTTTGTATAGCAAAACCAAATCCGGCCCCTTTGTTACAATAGACCACGACACCCTTTTCCTTTCCCTTAATATCACAAAGGCCGACCTGGTGGCTATTCAACCAATCGAAGTCTGGAAGGAAGGACGAGATTGTGTAAAAATGCTTTGCGTTTTCTTCATGACGATCCTCGTCTCCATGGTAATCTGCTGTATATCCAACCACATCCTTGGCTAATGAGAAGAAGGTGGTCGCAGAACTGTCACGTAAACCGACAGATGTCATGTTGCCGTTCCCGCAATGGGGGCAGATACGTGGCGCTGTACCGGGAGAAATAGGAGAATACTCTACCCAACCGCAAGTGTCACAGTGAGATATATATTTCGCCATTGATTTGTTCCCATATGTGCTCCTGTCGGCCAAAGCATAGGAAACATAGTTCTTTTCATTGACGACAACAGTCTGTCCGGGAGCATATTCATTCAACGCAACCCTTGCTTCTCTGGAAACAATAGTGCCCCTCTTAAGGCTCTTAAGCTTTTCTTTCTTAATGCTGAGTTCCTGTCTTTTGCTAGCTAACAAATGGAGCATCTGAGGATTATTACGAATCTGATGAATTTGAGCGCTAAGAGCCTTTATTTCGCTAGTTAGTTTAGTGGCCATTTCTCGCTGCTTCTTACTAGCGGCATCAAATTCTACAATTCCCGTCGGCATACTGGCATTAGGGAAGAACTGCATTTCGGACAAGTAGCCAATCAAGTTTTGTTCTGCAAACTTGTTTAGCTGATATGATATCGCCACTTGTGCCGCTGCCGCGGTAGCTGCAGTATAAGCATTCACTAATTCGCGATGCACTTTTACAAAATCGGCCGCTATGGAAGTAATCACCTGTTCTGTCCTATTTAGGGCTGATGTATAGGTAAATCCGGTCGACGGCGGGAAAAGAACATTGAAAACTGTACTTAAAGATTGTCCTAATCCACGCAAATGGGCGACAAAGGTATCACATGTCGAAGGTGTTCCTTGCTGACTGGAAATAAAGAAATCTGCTGCCGAGGAATCGCCAGAAACGGTCATGCCTCCACGAAGGACAAAACTCCTGAAGAAGAACGCATTAATATGCCTTTCGACAATGACCTTACTTTCCTTGGGCATCCTCTTGGCCGTTGTATCTTGTAGCATTAATTCAGGCGTAAAGAACGCCTTGAGTCCATCTGGAGTGCAGGGACAGGTGGTAAAGGCTGATGCCTTGCTTTGCCCAAATCGCCCTGCGCGACCAGCACGCTGCAGATAGTTTGCTGCCTCCGGTGGAACATTGGCAAGGAAGACCATATCAATGTCACCGATATCGACACCCATCTCCATTGTCGTGGAACAGTTCAGAATGTTCAACTTTCCGGGGATGCCAGGAATACCCTTGAACTGATTCGTATAAGTTTCCAGTAATGAACGGTCTAACTGAGCGGAATGTTCCGCAGCTACATAAACATTCCTGAAACGGAATGCTCCTTCAAGATAATTGGACCAGAGCCCCATTGCCTTGAGGTTAATAACCTCCTGGCAGTTGTCAAGCCACTTGGTTATCTGAGCATCAGAAGGTTGACTAATTGTCAGCAAGGGCATTTTAACCTTGACGGGAGCACATTTATACTGCTCCATATTGGACCTTATAAGTTGCCCGTTCATCATAGGACTGTAGCCCATAAACGTAACATCCAAGAATTTCTGGGATACGGGGCATATATATGCTGACTCATTAAGTTTGAGCATGCACTTTGACACGTATGGATTATCTGTGGACATATCAAGATAATATGATATGCCACCATCATCCGTACTAAGTACAGGGCTGGACCCGTCTATACCGGTTAATTGCTGCCATGCAGTTTCAAGGATAGCATTCACAACCTGCCTATTAGATGGATTACTCAATTGCACTTCGTCATCTATACCTAACGCAGCACAGAGTAGCGTAACTATCCTGTTCTGTTTCTTGACCGCATTACCGGGCTGGCTGCTCTCGTATTTGATGCTCGGCCAAACTTTTCCTATACCCGGCCCAACGGCTGTTCCAGCAGCGGCAATTTTGGTGGGACTGTTATTCCTAAGATAGTCTCGTTCATTTAGGGCTGAAGGTCTATCTAAAGGCTGGATGCAGTTTCCTAAACGGATAAGATAGTCCAAACAAATCTTCAGGAAATCTCTCCAGTCGTCATCTGTGATTTGTGGAGACCCGGGATGGGAATTATTCCACATTGTCACATCTAACGGCTTATATTTGGACGCCAGATCAGGATAAACAATGGATACAAGTCCCATGGTTTCCAAAGAGCCTGATGCGTGCAAGAGTCGACGTCCTATTGCGCTTCGCAGAACAGCAGCTTTGTATGAATCAAGTGTATTTAAATCTGTTGCAATATGCTCAAAAATGTCTGTGCTGCAAACCCTATCCTTGAAATCAGATAACTTTACAGGCCGAATTGTATTATTGGCAATATGGTCTTCGGTCAAATGCTCTAGGATCCGCGCTAATGCGAAGTCGCGCTCAACGTTGATGTTGAATCTCTTCGCGGAGATTGCCGTTTTCTGACGACTGTCTGTGAAAGAGATATATTTTCCCCAGAATTGGCCAGAGTTTGGAGTGGCCTCAGCCAAGAGTGCAGGAGAAACCAATTGTTTTAGCGTATCCATTGGCAGGTGGAACCCCGCCACTTTATTGGATGAGGCCAACTGACCACATTTAGTACAGCATTCTGCATGCGTGTCGGTCATATAAGTTACATAGGTGGAAGGAGTGTGGGAGTTGACCCTTTTTACTTTCTTGCCCGTAAAGTCTAAATCGTGATATATAGCAGCAAGATGGGAATGACTGGGATTTGATAACGAAGTCAAGCTAGCTTTGAAAGGAATCGGCATACCTGCTCCGACCGCATTGGTCGTTGCGGGCTGCGAAGTGTTATCATCGTCATCGTCTTCTGTAAAGATGTTATCCACATCTTCTAAATCGCGAGAACGAATAGCTCTGACTTCGTGCGTGACAGGATCTTCTTCCGCCAAGTACATGAATTCCTGGCAGGAACGGCACTCGCAGAGTTCAAAAAGCGGGGCTCCGCAGTGTGGGCAAGTTTGACCATCAAGGCTTGTGATGTACCCTAATCGAGAATCTCCGTGATGTGAACAGTTCGGATTTAGACCTGCAAACAACCCGCCAGGCTCCCGCATAAAGAAATGCGCACGCATCATTAATAAGAACTCTTGCGTCGTTCCAACGGGCCAACATATATCACATAACGCATCCAGCGTTTCTAATAGTTCTGGTATACAGTCTATCGTAAAGGGACGCTTCTTAAACAAAACATTCCAAATTTCTCTTGCGGAGAGGAATGGTTGATCATTGAGCATCTTGCGGAGGTCAAGAACATCAGAAGCAGCCACCGTCAGGTTATTGGCTTTTAATAAGGAATCTACGGTGACAATACTTACAGGATTAACAATACGTCTTCCTCCGATTACATGAATCCTGCTAATGTCCTGGCCCGTGAGCTCATGAATAAACTGCTGAAGATCAGCAGGATTACTGCCGATGGTTGCACTTGTACAGGCAAAATGAATGTCTTCCATTTTTGCCCCGAAAGCTTCAATAACGCGCTTAATTTCGTATTTTAGCTCTACCGCAGAAGATCCGGTATATGTGTGCGCCTCGTCAATTACTATCCAGCGTAGAGAACTGGTCTTTTGCGCCGAGTTGTTAGGGCGCGTAACAGGCTGGTCTTCATCCCTAACCAGAATGTACTCCAACATACTTGGGTTAGAGAGAAGCAAATCCGGCCGATGTTCTCGGATAGCTGTTCTGGAGGCTATTTCAATATCCGTCGAGTGGTATTGTCCTGCGTACTTCGTATTTCCGTTATAACATGCGAACTGTAGACCTAATTCCTCGCAGCATTTCTCAATTCGCCCCTTCTGGTCATTGGCTAAGGCATTGAGCGGATAAAGGAAAATGGCCTGAATTCCTTCTCCACGGTGCTTGAACATATCATTGAGCACAGGGTAAAGGAAGCATTCAGTCTTGCCGGAACCCGTACCGCTGGTAACAACAATGCTTTGTGCTTGACCAGGAGTGGCGTTATTTAAGATGTCCCAGCTTTCCTTCTGATGAACATATGGTTTCCAGGGACGAGTGTAATTCTTCGTCCCCAGCTTTTCAATCATTGTTGCCACGGCTGGCTCAAAGCCATTCTTCCAATTACAACCATTTGGAATCTGCTCCCAACCAAAAGCGGACTGAAAGTAAGGCTCCCCAATAAACGGCTCTCTTTTGAACAAGTCAATAAGAGCCCGCCTCATCGGGTGGTTACCGGGCGCCCATAACGACAACAAGCAGTCTTCAACACGTGCTTCTGAGTTTTTGTATATGTTCTTAAATTCCATAGTCAGGAGAATTTATGCTGTTATTAATTGTTGTACACTACCGGCTGCCCACATTTGGAACTGAAACCATGTAGTTTCTGATGGTTCTGCGTAACCGTATGTCTGAAGCCATCTCTGATACTCCTCAATAAAGCAACCTGGAGTACATACTTGGATGAAATAATCCATCGTCATATCGGCAATAGTTATGTGGCCTACCTGCAATAGTTTATTCATCTTGTTCTTTACATCCACAAGCTTGGCCGGGTCATTGGCGGCAAGGATAACAATCCTGCAATAAAGGGCAAGGGCTTTACCTGGATTTCGAATAACGGCACCAATCCAAGGCAAGTCTCCCAAGGGGACATCATACCTTAATCCGGTTTCAAGGAACTTGTTAACGGAATCCCAGTTATCGCTATCGAGAGAACAACCTTCAAGCTCTTCATTATGGGCATCTTGAGGAGAGAAGGGGGCAAGTTGCTCATTCTCAAAGAGTACAGGGCGCATATACCCCCTTTGATTACAAATTATCAATACCTTCTCGCCATAAGACGGAAGCGGATAAACCCCATCAGTATTACGCCAAATCTCATCTATCACATCTCCGGCGGCATTAAGAATCAGTAATACCCCTTTGAAATTATCAACTATACGTTGCCTGCTCTCAAGGACATACTCTTCTGTTGGCTCGTCATCGGATAACGCTAACGTCGGAGATAGTGTATGTGTTTGCGCGTCAAATGTTAATGAAATCGGATACTTCATTAATGTGAAGTCACAGTATCGTATGCTGAAGTCATAACCTTCATCAGCACGCCATTCATACTGCTGAAGTACGTTTGGCGTAAGAATGGCACTTAACGGGCCGTCCTCTAGTAAGCCCGCCGAACTGTCCGTGGTATTTGTCTTAACCGGCAAAGT
>JAEEGL015771435.1_pt1 | contig 17836 bp, 10 predicted proteins | sample 9134231 | NCBI WGS metagenome assembly JAEEGL01 (sample SAMN16246548, study PRJNA631951) | gut metagenome | biome: gut microbiome; feature: rumen; material: fiber-attached | host: Bos | place: Iran: Karaj | collected 2018-10 | reverse complement strand
CAGGTGCTTCATCTTCAGATGTAGTTCCTTCAACAACAAAGGCTGCTTCAACAACAGCAGCAACAACAGCAGCAACAACAAAGGCTGCTTCTACAACACAGGCTGTTCAGACAACAGCACAGCAGACAGCTTCAGGCTCACTTGCAGATGGTTGGTATTATATCAAGAACATCAACAGCCAGAAGTATCTTCAGGTAACAAACAACAACGACAGCAACGGTGCTAACGTTGAGCAGGGCACAGGTACAGGTGTTGCTTCTCAGAAGTGGTACTTAAAGAACCTTGGCAATGACTACATCACTCTTCAGAATGGTATGTCATCAGGCCGTATGCTTGATGTAGTATATGGCACAAACAACGATGGTGAGAACATTCAGTTGTATCAGGCAAATGGTGCAGATGCTCAGATCTACAAGCTTGTAAAGTCAGCAGATGGTGTATACTGTCTCCTTACAAAGTGTAGTGGCGAGACAAAGGCAGTAGACGTAAGCGGTTGGTCAACAGCTGAGGGCGGTAACATCCAGCAGTGGACATACAACGGATACGCTTGTCAGCAGTTCAGATTCGAAGCAGTTGGTGGTTCATCATCTTCTTCAACAACTACAACAAAGGCTGCTTCAACAACAGCAGCAACAACAAAGGCTGCATCTACAACAGCAGCTTCAACAACAACTACAAAGTATGTGTTCAATCCTTCAAAGGGATTATCTAACTCATACTTTACAGCAGCTGGTTCTATCTCAACAGATAAGGGCACAGCAAAGGTTAACGGTTCTACTCTCAGCAGTTGTCTTAAGATGGACAGCAAGGGTAGCATCAAGTTCACAACAAAGTCTAACAACGCTAAGCTTACAGTATATGTAAGTGCTAAGAAGTCAGGTTCCTCACTTAAGGTTAACGGATCTGAGAAGCTTACAAGCATCGGTACATCTGTAGCAGCTAAGACAATGACTCTTGGCAATGCAGGTACATATGAGATTACTAAGGGCACAAATGAGACATATATCTTCTACGTAATCGTTGAAGAAGGTGCTTCATCATCAAGCTCTACAACAACAACGAAGGCTTCATCTACAGCTACAACAACAAAGTCTTCAACAACAGCTACAACAACAAAGTCTTCATCAACAACAACGAAGTCATCTTCGTCAACAACACAGTCTTCACAGACTGCATCAAGTGGTGATATCTATGTATCACCTAACGGTAAGTCTTCAGCATCAGGTTCTTCATCAGATCCTATGGATATCACAACAGCTATCTCTAAGATCGCTGCTGGTAAGACAATCTGGTGCCAGTCAGGTACTTACAAGTTAAGCAAGACTATCCTTATCTCAGAGAGCAACTCTGGTAAGTCAGGTGCTTACAAGAAGATAAGCAATATCAACGGTGGAACAGTAACATTTGATTTTACTGGTATGGCAGAAGAAGGTGCAAACAGAGGATTCGTTCTTGACGGTTCTTACTGGTACTTCTACGGCGTAGATATAACAGGTGCTGGTGATAATGGTATGCTCCTTTCAGGTGACAACAACATCATCGAGATGTGCCAGTTCTACGCTAACCATGATTCAGGTCTTCAGCTTTCAAGATACAACACTAACTACTCTTCAGTAAGCCAGTGGCCATCAAACAACCTTGTCAAGAACTGTACATCATACAACAACAAGGATGATGCTACAGCAGAGAATGCTGATGGTTTCGCAGCTAAGCTTACATGTGGTAACGGTAACGTATTCGATGGTTGTATCGCATATTGTAACTCAGATGATGGTTGGGATCTCTACGCTAAGCCAGCAACAGGTTCTATCGGCGTAGTAACAATCAAGAACTGTGTAGCTTTCGGTAATGGTAAGCTCACAAACGGACAGGGATCAGCTAACGGCGATATGAACGGTTTCAAGCTCGGCGGCAGCAACGGTAAGTGCCCAACACCTCACGTAGTTCAGAACTGTCTTGCATTCTACAACGGTGCAACAGGTTTCACAGATAACGGTAACGGTGGTGCTCTTAAGATGTCTAACTGTACAGCAGTTGACAACGGTAAGTATGATTCTTCTAAGGCAAACTTCATGTGCTACAGAACATCAAGCTCAGCTTCTTACTCTAACTTGCTTTCATTCTACACAGGTAGTGTGCCAGCATCAGATAAGTTCCTTGGCAAGATGTCTAACACAGTATATGCTTACAAGGGAGCAGGCTTCTACCAGATCTCTTCTGGTTCATTCAGTGGATCTGTATCAAAGCAGAGTTCTACTTTCTCAATCAGCAAGTCTGACTTCAAGTCAGTTTCACTTTCTGGTTACTCAAGCGGAAAGTACGCTACTAACTACCATAAGGTTCTTAGAAACTCTGATGGAAGCGTCAACATGGGCGGTCTCTTCCAGTACAAGTCATCTGGTATCGGATCATCACTTTAATCGGTAATAATTCTTAATACCACTTTAAGGGGTCGGCTATAAGCGCCGATCCCTTTATTTCAGTCGGAGAAGGTCGGAGAAGAATTTTATATTGACTAATAGCACCAAATATTGTAGAATTTACAGTAGAGTGTGTTTATAAAGGAGAAGTGAATAACATGGTAATCAGATTTGACAACGCAGGGATAGATTTGAAGACTTTTGAGTACAATATCTATCGTAATGAACAGAGACTCGAGGGTATCATAGTTGATGACTCGGATAGAACATCGTACTTTCAGGCCAATCCAGGAGATAAGATTGAGATTGTAGGTGTTAGCAAAGCATTTGAAGAACCTCTCAAGACTCTTACTATGCCGTTTAGGTGGCTTTCTGTTATGATAAGCGGCGGGGATCACAAGTTTGCTGCATATCCACTCATCGTCAAGATGGAATTTGTTGTGAAGGACCCTGATGAGGCGGTTATACGTATCGAGGATGGACCGACAGGTGGAAGAGTATTGCGCTGTGAGGGACAGGATGGGTTCTTCTATGACATCAAGTGGGATCAGGAGAGGAATCAGACCTGGATTTTGGCAAGTATCCTTCCGGTACAGATAGCTGTGATTCTTGTTGCGGTTCTCTTTATAGGAGTGTTTAGTATATCTGATGGTGCGGGTAAGGGCATGTCGATCTTTATGATTGTATTACTCTTGCTTGCAGATGCACTTTTTGCATATAATCAGATGAAGGCTAAGAAGGAATATGAGGTGTAGCATATAGTTCGGAAGCTATGCTTCTTAAGAGGATAAGATGAAGAGATGTGTTATAATAGGCGCTGGGCCTATTGAGAATTATGAGATTATGAAGTCCTACCTTGAAGAGGGGGACTTCTTTATCTATTGTGATGGGGGATTAAGGCATCAGGATGGATTAGGAGTTAAACCTGATCTGATAGTTGCGGATTTTGACTCCTATGAAGAAGGCAGGGATGCTGATTTTGGTGATATAAGAGTTATAAGACTGCCTGTTATGAAGGATGACACTGATTCCTATCATGCGGCGAAAGAAGGACTCAGACTTGGGTTTAAGTCTTATCTTCTTCTTGGGCTTACCGGAGCGAGACTTGACCATACGCTTGCGAATGTGGGGCTTATATATATGCTTTTTAAGAGTGGCGCTGAGGCTTGTATGGTAAGTGATACGGAGGAAGTGTGCGTTGTTGGTAAAGACAAGACCTATGTGGAGGATTGTTATCCATTCTTCTCTATCATGCCTGTTTTTGGCGATGTTAGAGGGCTTACTATCAAGGATGCCAAATATGAGGTGGAGGATGCCAGTCTTTCCCTTGACTATCCTTATGCTATAAGCAATGAGCCTCTGAGCAATAAAAGAGCCTCCATATCCATATCGGACGGGGAAGCTCTTCTTGTAAAAGTCAGATTATAATACCTCTTTACTGACGCGGGCGTGATGCTCGCGTTTTTCTTTGTACATGAGAAGGTCGGCAGCTTGGATGAATTCCTTAACAGATATGTTAGAGGAAAGTCCTTTGAATCGACGACCGCCTATGCTTAAGCTTAGCTTATATTCTGTCTTGCTGGACGCATTGAATTCGTCAAATGCCTTCTTAATTCGTTCTTTCTTCGCATCAAGTATTGCATCGTCGGCTGCTTTAACTACAACGACGAATTCGTCTCCGCCATAGCGGGAAACCATATCGTCATCTGTTGTGCAGGAATTGAGGATTCTGTATGTGTTGATCAGTGCTTCGTCGCCTACATCGTGACCGAAAGTATCGTTAATTTCCTTGAAAAAGTCAAGATCTATCATGATGATCGCAAGTTCATCGGGTTCTTTTGCCATGCGCTCCTCTATGAGCATATCGAGACTCCTTCTGTTATAAGCGCCTGTTAAGTAGTCTATCTTAAGATCTCTTCCGTTGACAAAGAAAGTGAAAAACATCATGATGAGAATCATACCGGCATATTCTGTCGGAAGAACGGTTATGCTTTGGATAAGTCCGCATATCATACCTATGACCGGAATTATAAGGACTTGAAACCTGTACTTTACTGGAATCAGTTTTTTCTTGGCAATCAGGTATATCTGGAAGCTCAAGAATATAAGAAGAAGAAAAATTGCCCTGTGATTGTGGTACGGACCTCTGTGATAGAGATTGTCTTCTGTAGATATGTAGAAGAACCAGTGCTTCTTAAGTACACCCATGGATATGATGATAAGCGTATGGATCATGCATAAGTAACTTAATATCCTAAAGTACCATCTGCTTTTGTTTTCGATGGCGTTAATCCTGTGTCTCATATACATGATTGCATAGAAGTGAAACATCGGGTCGAGGATGAATATCATAGCATATACAAATGCTACGACGTTCTCTGTATTATCGGCTATCGGGATTACGTTACTGGCTATATCAAGGATGAGGAGCAAGAGGACGTGGACTCCCATGCCATAGAAAATGAGATTGTCTTTCCTGTTCCGAAATTTGTAGTCGTTGCCCATGACACATATGATCAACAGGATTGCCAGAGAATATATGTCTATACTAATCCACGCAGGGATTGTCTGGTTCAGTAACATATGTGTCACCTCCTCTTTAAAAATGTAATTCAAGAAAAACATCTAAAAAAATCTGTAATTATTATATCATAAATCATTCGTTTCGTCAAGTGAAAAAGCGTGCAGTGGCAACGCGTTGGGACTTGTACGCTTCGCCAAAGTGCCTAAAAAAAACAGTACATTTTGTGCATGTTTCACAAAGTTGTGGAATAAATGTTACAAAAGTTTGAATAACAGCGAAAAATATGCTATTATAAATCTAACTAGGTGAATGGGATAACTATGCCCGAAAGGGTTTAACTCATATCACAAATAAATACAAGGAGGTATATTTTCCATGATTAAAAATTGGAAAAGAGCTTTAGCTCTGTTTCTCGTGGCTGTTATGGTAGTTACGCTTTTCCCTAACAACCTCTTCGGAAACAAGGCTAAGAAGGTCAAGGCTGCTGAAGGTACGACCTACACTTTGGAAGCCAGTGCTCTCACTGCTTTTGCAGATGGTGCTAAGGCAGACGGTGATACAGAGAAAGCCGGAACAGATGATTTCTTTACACTCATCTACAGTGCTAAGTCTAAGGTTGACTCAAGCAGCAAGACATTTGCCGATGATTATGCTTCATCACAGAGAGTTAACTTCGGTGGCAAGGCAACAGTTGATAAGAACGCTGTTATGTTCAAGACAGAGGGCGCTGCGACTGTTAAGATCTGGTGGGTATGTGGCGGTGATAATCGTCAGATGACAATCCTTAATTCTAATGGCGAAGCAGTTGTAACAACAGCAGATACAGTTGCTAAGAATGCAGTATGTATCTCAACATTGGAAGTTACAGATGCAGGTACATATTACCTTGGTGGTGATATCGGTAACAACTATATCTTTAAGGTAGAAGTTACTTTAGCTCCTGCAGAGCCGGTAGAGTATACTTTAGAGTCAAGTGCACTTACAGCTTTTGCAGATGGTGCTAAGGCAGACGGTGATACAGAGAAAGCCGGAACAGATGACTTCTTCACACTTATCTATAGTGCCAAGTCTAAAGTTGATTCAAGCAGCAAGACTTTTGCTGATGATTATGCTTCATCACAGAGAATTAATTTTGGCGGCAAAGCTACTGTAGATAAGAACTCTGTAATGTTTAAGACAGAGGGTGCTGCTACAGTTAAGATCTGGTGGGTATGTGGCGGTGATAATCGTCAGATGACAATCCTTAATCCTAATGGCGAAGCAGTAGCAACAACAGCAGATACAGTTGCTAAGAATGCAGTATGTATCTCAACATTGGAGCTTGCAGATGCAGGTACATATTACCTTGGTGGTGATATCGGTAACAATTATATCTTTAAGGTTACTGTTACAGTAGGTGGCAGTGCTGCTCCTGCAGAGAGAAAAGCTTGGGCAGATGTTGATGCTCCTCTTCTTGGAAATATAGCTGTCAGCGAAACTGATGCAAATAAGGTTAAAATTCCTTATGATATGGTAATCGGTGATGATGGTGCTGATTCTGTTGTTATAACAATTAAGGATCAGAGCGGTGAAGTAGTTAAGGAAATCACTTCTTTGACAGAGGGTGCAGGAGCAGAAAAGGAATTCGTTCCAACATGCTCAGGAACCTATACAGCTACTATTGCTGCAAAGCGTGAAGGCGAAGAAGATAAGACTGGTAATGAAGTTACTTTTGATTTCTCTCTTCCTCTTACAGCTTCTTCAATCGGAGTACTCTATAACGAGGGTAACGGAACCGTAGGTGCAGAGTGGAGCACTGTAAGCGAAGCTACAGGTTATCAGTTAACATGGACTGATGGAACAAGCGAGAACAGCAAGGTTGTTGAGGGTACTTCAGCAGATGTTGATGGCCTTACAGTTGGAACAAGTTATACATTCACTGTAGTTGCTATAAGAGGCGAGGAAGTTGGACCTAAGTCTGCAGAGAGAGCTATCACAGTTACAGATGAAGCTCAGCAGAAGTGGGGCTACATCGTATATGGTAACGGTGCTAACTCATCTAATGCTGCATATTCAGGCGACCTTAACGCAGATGGTCGGGTAATGCTTAGATCTGGTAAGGTTGATGAAGCAACAGGCAAGCTTACAGGTTCAGGTAACAACGGTAAGTGGGTACCAGCATCATATGATGGTATTAACTTCTATTATACAGCAGTTCCTACATCTCTTAACTTTACACTTCGTGCTAAGGTTCATGTAGATCAGTGGAGCTACTCAAATGCTCAGGAAGCATTCGGTCTTATGGCTAACGATCAGCTTGGTGGTTCAGGCTGGAACAACTCTTATGCAGTTGGTGCTACTAAGACAGAGTACTACTGGGGTGATGAAGTCGATGAAGATGGCAATGTTATCGGTCAGGGCGTAACACCCGATACTACAGCTACTAAGGTTTCACATAAGCTCGGTATCATGGCTCAGGAGAAGAAGGGTCTTACCAATGAGAATCTTGCTAAGATAGAAGCTAATGATAGTGAAACTCTTAAGAATTGTTTCTCTTCTACTACATATCCACTTGAGCTTAGATATACAGAGAGTGAGTCTCAGGATAAGAACCTTATCGGTAATGCCGTTAATAAGACTTCAAACGAGAACATAGTTGATATGTATCTCACAATTCAGAAGAATAACACAGGTTACTTTGTAACTTATGAATCAGCTGACGGATCATATTCACAGACAAAGAAGTATTATGATACAGAAGCACTTTCACAGCTCGATTCTGAGAACGTATATGTTGGTTTCTTTACATCAAGATATGCTCAGATCACTGTTTCAGATGTAACATTCACAACTATCGATCCTAAGGATGATGCTCCTGCAGAAGAGAAGCCAATCGAGAAGATCGTAGTTAACCAGAAGGTAACTTCTCCTACAGCAACAGGTACAGAAGAGTATGTTATTAAGTACTTATCTAACTGTGATGGTCTTATAACAGTATTCGATGAAGAGGGTGCTGCTATTGTTACAGATAAGGCTGTTGTTGCTAACGAAGTTGCAGATCTTGCAACAGTTACTCTTAAGGTGGGTAAGAACAACTTTACTTACACATTTGATCCTGCTGATGATTATGTTCCTGGCGAGGATCAGGTTATGGCTTCTTATGAGCCAATCGAAGGTAAGTTCTCTGTTTCATTCAGAACTTACGGTGCTGAAGGTTCTTCACTTTATGTAGCTCCTGGCTGCTCTGGTACAGGTAGCAAAGAAGATCCTATGAACGTATATGATGCTCTTAAGTATGTAAGACCAGGTCAGACTATCGTTGTTATGGAAGGTACTTACAAGCTTGAGAAGACTATCAAGGTTGAAAGAGGCATCGACGGTACTGCAGACAGTGTTATTAAGATGGTAGTTGATCCTGAAGCAACATCAAGACCTGTATTCGACTTCCAGGGACTTTGCGCAGGTATGGTGCTTGCAGGTGATTACTGGTACTTCCAGGGATTTGATGTTACTAACTCGGCTGATGGCCAGAAGGGTCTCCAGCTTTCAGGTAATTATTGTACACTTGATAATATCAATGCTTACCACAACGGTAACACAGGTATTCAGATTTCAAGATATCTTGGAACAGATGAGTACGATCAGTGGCCATCAAACAACCTCGTTCTTAACTGTACATCATATGGCAATGCCGATGCAGGTTACGAGGATGCCGACGGTTTCGCTGCAAAGCTTACTGTTGGTGACAACAACGTATTCGATGGTTGTATCGCATACAACAACGCTGATGATGGATGGGATCTTTTCGCTAAGGTTCAGTCAGGTTCTATCGGTGCTGTAACAATCAGAAACTGCGTAGCTTATGGTAATGGTTACCTTGAGGATGGAACTAATGCCGGTAACGGTAACGGTTTCAAGATGGGTGGCGACTCTATGAGCGGCAAGCATGTTCTTGAGAACTGTGTTGCATTCAACAACAAGGCTAAGGGTATCGATTCTAACTCTTGTCCTGATAACATCGTTAAGAATTGTACAACATTCAACAACGAAAGCTACAACGTAGCACTTTATACTAATACAGCTGCTAACACAGCTTATGTAGCAAACGGTATCATCTCTTACAGAAATTCTTCTCTTGAAAGCGCTCTTACAGTAGGTGAGAACCTTAAGGGTAAGGGTACTCAGGTTGAAGCTGATTACAAGAATGAGACTAACTACTACTGGAACGGTGCAGATGCTTCTGTTAATACACAGGGCGCTGCAGTAGCTGAGAACTGGTTCGTATCTACAGATACTAAGTTTGATCCTGCTACAAAGAAGTTTGCAACAACAGTAGTAACACGTAATGATGATAATACTATCAACATGAATGGCCTTCTTGAACTTACAGATGCAGCTCCTGCTGATGCTGGTGCAAGAATGGCAGGTACAGCTTCTCTTGATAACAGCGAAGTTCCTGCAGACGTTAAGAACTACAAGGTTATCGATGGAGCTAACCAGTCTATCGTAGCTGGTGATTCTAAGGATCTCACAATCAGAATCGATGCTGATCGTGCTCTTTATGATCATACAGAACTTGATGATGTGGTAGTTGATGAGTCTAATCTCATAATCGAGAGCGGATCTACAATCGTTACACTTAAGGCATCTTATGTTAAGAAGCTTAAGGCTGGTGAGCATACTCTTAGAGTATTCTTCACTGATGGAAAGTATGCTGAGACAAAGATCTATGTTGAGCCTAACACAGGTGACAGATCTCCACTTGCACTTTACATCGCACTTATTCTTCTTGCAGGATGTGGTATAGCTGGTACAGTTATCTACACAAAGAAGTCTAAGAAAGCTTAATACTTCAGAAACAAGAGACGGTTTTTGAAAAGGTTGCCCCTGAGGTTATATAGACCTCGGGGGCAACCTTTTATCTTATGGACTTTTTCCCCTTCATGTGATAGAATATGAAAGAGGAGTTTTGTTCTATGAGTAAGAAATCAAACAGTGATAATACGGAGTCCACGAGAGAACTTCGTGAACTTGATGCCAAGGTAAGGCGGCATCTTATAAAAAAGAATATAATCAGGTCTGTAACGGTAACGCTTGCCGTAGCATTTGTCATATATATCATATGGCATGTGATAACGAAGAAGTATGAGGATTATTCGGTTCTCTCAACTGTTGATAAGGAAGTTGGCGATAATACTGTTACTGCGAGTTATAAGGATGGCTTCATCAAGTATGATAATGATGGCATAACATGCTATGACAGTATGAACAAAGTCCTGTGGCAGCAGTCATATGAGTTCAGAAATCCTATAGCGAGTGTGTGCGGGTCGTATGTAGCAGTTTCGGGTCTTGAGAAGAGTGAAGTTATAGTTTTCTCTGAGAAGGGTAAGCTTGTAACTATAGATACGCTTCTTCCTATCATGGAGGTCGATGTTACTGATGTTGGCGCCGTTGTCGTCACTCTGTATGATGGTGAGACGAGCTACATACGTATGTATGATTCGATGGCGAATATCATCTATGAGCTTAAGAAGGTGACGTGGGGCGATGGCTATCCGGTTGCTGTTGCAGTGTCGGATGATGGTAAGAGACTTGCACTTTCTATGTCTTACGTTGGTAAGGGTGTTCTTAAGCATAAGCTTATGTTCTACAACTTCTCGAAGGTCGGTCAGAACGAGGTAGATAACTTCGTCGGAGAGTTCGAGAGTGAAGATATCATGACGGAGATCAGATTCCTTCCTAAGAACAGATTCTTAGCGATAAGCAGTAAGAACATGCAGGTATATACCTATGAGGAATATCCTAAGCTTAGCAAGAATGCGAAGTTTGGCTATGAGCCGAAGTCTGTATTTGTGACTGATGATCGCATCGCGACGCTTCACGACGGGACTAAGGGGCAGGAACTCTATGTGTATGATATGAACTGCAAGAAGCTTCTTAACAAGAAGCTTGACCGCACATATGAGAACCTTGCGCTGTCGGATAAGGGTGTCATGCTCTATAATAGCGACCATGCGTGCCTCATCAATAAGAGTGGCAGAGTTAAGTTCGAATATGATTTTGATATCCCAGTTAACAGCATTCTGTGGATGCCGGGCAAGAACCGATTTGCTTTTGTTAATGTTAGATCTATCCAACAGGTCATTCTCAAGTGACAGAAAGGTGGTTGTATGACTTTACTTATATGTATGATCATTATATTGGCCGGATGTATGCTTCTTGGCTATCACAAGGGCTTCATACTGATTCTGTTTTCGCTTCTAGCGACAGTTCTGACGGTTGTTCTTACGATAGGACTGACGCCTATGGTTTCTTCCATAATCAGGAAGTCACCTGTCTATGATAAGGTCTATGATAGCGTATATGAGAAGATGGGCGAGGCGAAGCTTCCTTCTGACAAAAACAGCGATCTTGAAGGCGCGCTTATCGACTTCAAGATGCCTAAGGAGATATCGAAGTTCATAAACAGCAACAACACAGAGTCTGCTTATGAGAAGCTTGGAGTTACATCTCCTCGTGAGTACGTTTCAGGCATGCTTGCGAACATCGTTATCAACGCGATAGTGTTCATCCTTCTGTTCATAATCATCTATGTTCTGGTGAATGTTATTGTAAATGCTTTGGATCTTCTGAGCAAACTGCCAGTTATCAGCACTATTAACAAGAGCTTTGGCGTAGTGATAGGTCTGGCTGAAGGCATACTCATCATATGGGTCGTATTTCTTGCGGTGACCTTCCTTCAAGGTACTGCAGCAGCAGACTTTGTCAATGCACAGGTAGAAGAGAATGCCATAACGGCTTTTGTGTATAACAACAATCTTCTCCTTAAGTACATTATGAATATAATCAAAGTAGGATGATATATGAGAATTATACTAAATCAGCTCAAACGTTATAAAAAAGAGAGTGTCTTAGGACCTCTCTTTAAACTTTTAGAGGCATCTTTTGAACTATGTGTACCTCTAATTGTTGCTATGATGATAGATAAGGGTGTTGCAGAGGACGATAAGTCCTATGTTGTAAAACTGACTCTTGTTCTAGTCGGCTTTGGACTTGTCGGTCTTCTTTCAGCCGTTACGGCACAGTACTTTGCAGCAAAAGCTGCAGTTTCCATAGCGGCAGATATGCGTCGGGATATGTTTACATTCTTACAGAGGCTTGATTATACGCAGATAGATAAGCTTGGAACTTCGACGATGATCACGCGTATGACATCTGACATAGATCAGGTTCAGGCGGGTATTAACCTGACCTTAAGGCTTCTCTTGCGCTCACCTTTTGTTGTGTTTGGAGCCATGATCATGGCGATGACTATCGACCTTAAGTCATCGCTTGTTTTTGTGGGTGTTATAGCGGTCTTATCTGTCATAGTCGTATCTATAACACTGATCACTATGCCTATGTATAAGAAAGTGAGCACTAAGCTTGATGTAGTACTTAGGAGATGTAGAGAGAACATATCCGGTATACGTGTTATAAGAGCATTTGGAAGAGTTGATAGAGAAAGAGAAGCTTATCTTGAGGAGAATGATAGCTTAACACAAGGAAGGCTTTTTGCTGGTAGGATATCGGCCTGCATGAATCCGCTTACTTATGCGGTCATAAACCTCTTTACTGTGCTTCTCATATATGTGGGAGCACTAAGGGTTGACAGTGGTATACTTACTCAAGGAAAAGTAGTTGCTTTGTATAATTATATGGGACAGATACTTGTTGAGCTTGTTAAGCTCGCTAACCTCTGTGTGAACATAACAAAAGCGCTTGCAAGCAATGACAGAATACAGAAAGTGTATCGCGAAGGTATTGCCTGTGAAGGTATAGAAGCTGTTGAGCCGGCAACAGCACTTGATGTACCTTATGTTCTTGAACTTGATAATGTATCATGCAGATATGAAGGAAGTCCTGAGGATTCGGTATCTTCTGTCAGTGTTAAGGCAAAGGCCGGAGAGACCATAGGAATCATAGGTGGAACTGGCTCCGGCAAGACAACTCTGGTGAATCTGATTCCTGGTTTTTATCCTTGCAGTACAGGAACTGTGAAGGTATGCGGAAGAGATATAAGCAAAGAGGATATAAGAACTATAAGAGAACTTGTTGCAGTAGTTCCTCAGAAGGCAGTACTTTTTATGGGAACCATAAGAGAGAATCTACTGTGGGGCAATGAAGGTGCAACGGATGAAGAACTCTATGAGGCCCTTTCGCTTTCCTGTGCTAAGGAGATAGTAGATTCTAAAGAGGGTGGTCTTGACTATATGGTAGAGCAGGGTGGACGAAACTTCTCAGGTGGTCAGAGACAGCGTCTTACGATAGCGCGTGCTCTTGTGAAGAAGGGACGTATACTCATACTTGATGACAGTTCTTCAGCGCTTGATTACATAACAGATAAGACCTTAAGACATAACCTGTCAGAGCTTTCTTATAAGCCTGTTAAGGTGATAGTATCGCAAAGGACCGCTTCTGTAATGGAAGCTGATCAGATAATCGTCTTGGAAGATGGTGAAGTAGCAGGCATAGGTCGTCACGAGGATCTTCTTGAAAAATGCCCTGTATATTCACAGATACACTATTCGCAGTACTCTGGTGATATGAAGAAAGGGGGTGCTGCACTATGAAAAGAACGATGTTTCGATATCTGAAAAAAGAACTGATATACATAGTGCTCTCCATCCTTATGGCTTTTTTCAGCGTCATACTAACACTTGCTGTGCCTATAATCATGGGAAAGTGTATAGATCTTATCGCAGGGCGTCACGATGTGAACTTCGATATGCTCAAGGTATACGCTTTGTGGCTTGTGATCATAATACTTGTTAATTCGATGATTACGTGGATCATGAATATCATCAACAACAAGATAACATATACGATCATGAGAGATGTTCGCAATGATGCGTTCTTGAAGCTTTCGAAGCTTCCGCTTAAGTACACGGACAGTCACAGGACAGGCGAGATCACAAGTATGATAATTCAGGATACTGAAAGCTTGGGTGATGGTCTTCTTATGGGCTTTACACAGGCATTCACGGGAATCATCACGATTGTCGGAACTCTTGTGTATATGTTCATCCTCAACGTAAAGATAGCGCTTGCGGTCATGTTCATAACGCCACTTTCACTTATTGTAGCGAACTTTATCGCTAAGAAGACCTATATCTTCTTTAGGGGTCAGTCTCTTGCAAGAGGTGAGGCGACAGCCTATATAGAGGAGATGCTCGGAAACCTCAAGGTTGTCAAAGCATTTACCAGAGAGGATGAGTCGATAGCTAAGTTTGATGGACTGAACGAGAATCTTAAGAAGAATTCTTTCAAGGCAATCTTCTATTCGTCACTTACTAATCCTTCGACGAGATTCGTAAACAGCGTGGTGTATGCGGTTGTTGCACTTATGGGCTGCTTCATGGCTATGGATAATCTCATAACGGTCGGTGCGATAGCGACCTTCTTAAGCTATGCGAACCAGTATACGAAGCCGTTTAACGAGATATCAGGCGTTATAACTGAGCTGCAGAACGCATTTGCATGCGCAAAGAGAGTGTTTGCCCTCATAGAAGAGGAGCCAGAAGTCGACAGAGAAGATACGGGATTTGCGCCAAAAGAGCGAAGGATAGAGATCAGTCACGTTGATTTTGCCTATACAAAAGAGCAGAAGCTCATAACAGACTTCAATCTAAGCGTTGAGTACGGCAAGAAGGTCGCAATCGTAGGTCCTACAGGCTGCGGCAAGACAACACTTATCAATCTGCTCATGAGGTTTTACGATGTGCGTGGCGGTTCCATAACCATAGATGGCACAGATATAAGAGATATAAGCCGTGATGAGCTAAGGAGTATGTTCGGTATGGTGCTGCAGGATACGTGGCTTCGCTCGGGTACGATAAGAGATAATATCCGCTTTGCACGCGAGGACGCAACCGATGAGGAGATAGTAGCGGCTGCCAAGCTAAGCCGTGCACACAGCTTTATCAAGAGACTGCCGCAGGGCTATGATACAGTCATAACCGAAGAGGGCGAGGGCTTAAGCCAGGGGCAGAAGCAACTTCTGTGTATAACGAGGATCATGCTTCTTGATCCAGCGTTCCTGATCCTTGATGAGGCGACGTCTTCCATAGATACAAGAACAGAGATTCAGATTCAAAATGCTTTTGATACACTGACAAAGGGAAGGACAAGCTTTATAGTGGCCCACAGGCTGTCAACCATCATGAACGCAGACATAATACTAGTCATGAAGGAAGGCAATGTTATCGAGCAGGGAACACATGACGAATTGATGAAACTTGGTGGTTTTTACAGTGAATTGCATCAAGCCTCGCACCGCGAGACTTGCGCGCCGGATTCGGTCTGCGTAAGCAGACAAATTCCCTTTTCGAATCCGTGCGCATCCTCGCGGAGCGTTTAACTCAGTCGGAGTCCAATCTCCGACTGAGTTAAACGTGCGACAGCGTAAATGCAGGAAAAACATATTGTTACTATTCACAGCCACTTCACATTTTATGTGAAGTGGCTGATTTCAGCCAATATCCGTTATTTAGCTGGTGTGACTGCGAGCAGTCGCCTCCGCTAAATAACGGATATTGACTGTGAATAGTAACAGGTTATGCAACAGGTTATATGAAAACTTCTATTTTTTCCTTGCTTTTTTCGCACTATTATGTTATCATTGTATTTCAGATAGCAACATATGTTTTTCTACAGCATACATATTGAGGTAGACTTATGGATAGGAATGATTATTACGTAGTTCGTAAGAAAGCTGTGCCTGAAGTATTGTTAAAAGTATGTGAGGCGAAGAAGCTTCTTGAGTCATGCAAGGCTACATCGGTCATAGAGGCCACGGAAGCTGTCGGCTTAAGCAGAAGTTCGTTTTACAAGTATAAGGATGACATATTCCCTCTTAAGGAGAATGTTATCGGCAGGACTGTTACTTTTGTTGCACAGATTAAGGATGAGCCAGGCGAACTTTTCGCTATGCTCAATACAATTGCTGAATATAAAGCCAATGTTTTGACTATTCACCAGACTATCCCTATTAATGGTGTGGCATCTCTTACCATAAGTGTGGAGATATCCGCAAACAGCGAAGATTCGTCGGAGATGTTTAATCGTATAGAGGATCTGCCGGGTGTTATGTACCTGAAGATACTGGCTAAGAACTGATAACTAGGAGGATTATATGAAAAAGATAGCTGTGTTTGGCTATGGAACAGTTGGTTCCGGTGTGGTTGAGATAGTAGAGCGTAATGCTAAGGTAATCGAGGATAGACTAGGTGAAGTGGTTGAGATTAAGTATGTACTTGATCTTAAGGAGTTTCCTGGAACATCTATAGAGCATAAGGTTGTTCACAACGTAGATGTGATAATCGAAGACCCTGAAGTTGACGTAGTAGTAGAGGTTATGGGTGGTGTTGAGCCTGCCTTTACATTTGTAAGTCGTGCGCTGTGCGCAGGAAAAAGCGCTGTTACATCCAACAAGGCTTTGGTGGCTGCTAAGGGCGAAGAGCTTCTTGCTATGGCTAAGGAGCACAACGTAAGCTTCCTCTTTGAAGCTTCTGTTGGCGGCGGCATCCCAATCATCAGACCTCTTAATATGGCTCTTTGCGCTGATGAATTCGAAGAGATAACAGGTATTCTTAACGGTACAACTAACTATATCCTTACACGTATGGCTGATGAAGGTCTTGAATTCGGTAAGGTTCTGCAGGATGCTCAGGATAACGGTTTTGCAGAGAGAGATCCTTCAGCTGATATAGAAGGATATGATGCGTGCCGTAAGATAGCTATACTTTCATCTATAGCATACGGCCATTCGGTTAATTATGAGGATATCCATACAGAGGGAATCAACGGTATATCTGCAGTTGATATCGCTTATGCAAGAGCACTTAAGTGCAAGATCAAGCTTCTTGCAAGAAGTGTATCGCGTGATGGCAAGGTATATGCTTTGGTCGCTCCTTATCTTCTTTCTAAGAAGCATCCTCTCTACAGCATCGATGGAGTTATCAACTCGGTATATGTTAAGGGCAACATGGTCGGAGACCTCATCTTCACAGGTGCTGGTGCTGGCAAGCTTCCGACTGCGAGTGCAGTTGTAGGTGATGTGATAGATGCCCTTCGTAACGAGGGAAGAACACTTCCATGCAACTGGAAGTCAGGTAAGCTTACACTTTCTGATTATACAGATATAGAAAATGCTTTCTTTGTGAGACTTCGTGGCAATTATGCAGAGAGAAAGGCAGAGATTGACACTTTGTTCGCAGATTATGAAGTTATAAGGCTTGATGAAAATGATTCGGAATTCGCTATCGTTACATCAGTTATGAGCGAAGGCAAATTCGAGGAATTGTCAAAGAAGCTTAACAACATCATAACTACTTTGAGAGTATCTAAGTGATGATTAAGATAGCAGATATAAGAGGGGGGCTGTAAAAAACTATCACTAGGACACGTCAAGATTTCTATCTTTTTGCAAGTTCGCCCGCACTTGCAGCGAACTTGCAAAAAGATGACGAAATCTTGCGAATCGTCCCCGTGATAGTTTTTTACAGCCTTTCATATTGGCTAACATCATAGCAATAACAAAAAGGGAGTTATCTTACCCCCTTGTCTTACTTATTACGGATGTGTTCTTGCTTTTTGTTACTGATTGTTAGCTTACTTGAGTCTTTCTTCAACCTCTGCTTCGGTTATTCCGAGAGCTTTAGCTACGTCAGATACGGTAATCTTACCTTCTTTAAGAAGCTCAAAGTAGGTTTCTGAGCGACCCTCAGCGCGCCCCTCGGCTAATCCTTCGTCTTTTCCTTTTACATAGCCACGATATTCAGTTCTCATCTCTTCCTGTCTTGCGTCCATGTACTGATTCCTCCAGACATCATTGTTCTGAAATTCCTTTACTTTTGCATCAAGTGAACTTGTT
>JAEEGL014356913.1_pt1 | contig 17836 bp, 16 predicted proteins | sample 9134231 | NCBI WGS metagenome assembly JAEEGL01 (sample SAMN16246548, study PRJNA631951) | gut metagenome | biome: gut microbiome; feature: rumen; material: fiber-attached | host: Bos | place: Iran: Karaj | collected 2018-10 | reverse complement strand
GGATAGACGAGGCTTGAACTCGCAACCTCCGGCGTGACAGGCCGGTGCTCTAACCAAAATTGAGCTACCACCCCATTGTGGTTTGCCTGGTTTTCCAAGCAACGGAGCAAATATACAAATGAATACCTGCTCTGTCAAGGGAAAAAGGGCTTATTTCCTTTAAAAAGGGCTATTTTTTCTTCTTCTTTGTCTCCAACCATTCATCGAAGGTAATTGAGCGGTCAAGGATGCCATCTGGAGTGAGTTCCAAAACGCGGTTCGCGATGGTCTGGGCGAATTCGTGGTCCTGGGTGCAGAAGATGACCGGCCCCTGGAAGGCGGCAAGGCCGTTGTTGAGTGCGGTGATGGCTTCTAGGTCCAAGTGGGCTGTGGGCTCATCCAGCAGCAGGCAGTTGGCGTTGCTGAGCATCATGCGGCTCAGCATGCAGCGCACTTTCTCACCACCGCTGAGCACGTTTGCGCTCTTGAGGGCTTCTTCGCCTGTAAAGAGCATACGGCCCAGGAACCCGCGGATAAAGGTTTCATCCTGTTCCTTGCTGAACTGCCGAAGCCAGTCCACCAGGGAAAGGTCCGTGTTGAAGTAGGCGTCGTTGTTCTTGGGAAAATAACTGTAACTGATGGTGTTGCCCCACTTGAGCACACCCTCATCGGCCTTGGTTTCTTCGGCAATGAGTTGGAAGAATGCGGTTTTGAGTGTATCGTATTCACCAACAAGGGCCACCTTGTCGCCATTGTTTAGGCTAAAGTTTAATCCCTTGCAAATGATTCCGTCACCTCCATCAATTGTGGCATTCTTCACTTCCAAAACGATCTTGCCTGGTTCACGGTCCATCTTGAAGTTGACCCAGGGAAATTTACGGCTGGAGGCCGGCATTTCTTCCACGGTCATCTTGTCCAAAAGCTTCTTACGGCTAGTGGCTTGTTTGGCCTTGGCGGCATTGGAGGCGAAGCGGCGGATGAACGCCTTCAGTTCTTCAATCTTTTCTTCGGCGCGGCGGTTCTGGTCCTTGCGTTGCTTCTGGGCGAGCTGGCTCGCGGCATACCAGAATTCGTAGTTACCGCCGTAGATGTTGATCTTGCCGTAGTCGATATCGCAGGTGTGGGTGCAGACCGCATTGAGGAAGTGACGGTCGTGGCTCACCACAATCACGATATTTTCAAAGCGCTCCAGGTAGTCTTCAAGCCAGCCAACGGTTTCAAGGTCCAAGTGGTTGGTGGGTTCATCCAGCAGCAAGATGTCGGGGTTGCCGAACAGGGCCTGGGCCAAAAGCACGCGGATTTTTTGACCGCCGTCCAGGTCCGCCATAAGGCTGTAGTGGAATTCTTCGGGAATGCCCAGGCCCTTCAAAAGAACTGCCGCGCTGGAGTCGGCTTCGTAGCCGCCGATTTCACCAAAGCGGGTCTCGATTTCCATGGCCTGCATGCCTTGCTCTTCCGTCATTTCGGGCAGGGCATAGAGCTCATCCCGCTTCTTGCCCAGTTCGTAGAGTTCTGGGAATCCCATCATTACGGTCTCAAGGACGGTGTTCTGCTCGTAGGCAAAATGGTCTTGCTTCAGGACAGCGATGCGTTCGCCTGGATCCTTGCTGACCTCGCCAGTGTTGGGTTCGAGTTCACCCGAAAGGATTTTCAGGAAAGTGGATTTTCCGGCACCGTTGGCACCGATGACTCCGTAGCAGTTGCCACGCTTAAAAGAAAGGTTCACTTCCTTGAAAAGGACGCGGCTACCATATTGAAGGCTGACATTGGAAACATTTAGCATGGGCCCAAAGATAGAAATTTTTTCATATTATATCAATGACGGTAAGCTGTTCCTCTTCGACACGGAACTTGATTTCGCGATTGCCGAACTTGAGCCCATAAACCCTTTCTGCGTCGTCCTGGTAATGGGGGCGGGGGTCCTGCCGGAGCAGTTCCACCAGGCTTTCCCGCTTGTGAACAGCTATCTTTTGGAGTAGGGCATCAGGAATTTCCACCTTCAGGCTTGGTTCCGGAGCCTTTGCCGCAAAGCCGCCCTGGGCGTCTACAATACAGTCTGTATAGGGCAGATAGGGTTTGATATCTACAATTGGGGTTCCGTCCATCAGGTCCGCTCCGCTTACCACAATTACGGGACCGTATTCCTTGTCATCCCGGATTTCCTCGATTTTCACGCAGGACATGGCGATGGGATTGGGGCGGAAACTGGACCGTGTGGCAAATACCCCCAGGCGGGTATTCCCTCCGAGTCGGGGCGGCCGTACCGTGGGTTTCCAGGTGTCACGGATGTTTTCTGAAAAGATCCACAACAACCATAGGTGGGAAAAGCCCTCTAACCCACGGAGGGCATCGGAGTTTCTGAATTCCTTTTCAAAGATAACGAGGGAATTTAACGCCTTCAGGATTCCACTTTGTCTCGGGATTCCGAATTTTTCAGGAAAATCGCTCTTGATTCGGGCAATGGTCTTGAAGACTAACGTTTGCATACATTTCTAGACAATTATTACAAGGTGCCTTTTGCAAGGCCCTTAGTTGCATAGGATCGCCTGTTACCTTTTTCATCTACAATAATGGCTACTCCGGCAAGATAGTATAGCCATTTATAAGTTTCGTAAAGTTTTACATCTGCCTTTCCATCAGTGAGGTAGGCTATCATTGGCACAAGGAATTCGTCATGACTGCAAATTATGGTAATTCTATTTTGAACGGACTTGAAGGAATCTGTGATGATGGATTCACAAGTTTCTTTAAGATTATAGAAGGCATCGGCATAATCCCCTTTATAGGCCCATTGGGAAATTATCATATTGGAATTATTTCCGTTAAGGCTTGTATATTCTTTGAATTTATCCCTGTCTTTGATATAGGCCGAACTAGTAAATGTATTGTTGGTGTCATATGGAAACGTTGTCTGCTCTCGTCCTATAGCGATATTACGGCATGTTTCTTCTGTACGCACAAAATCAGTAGAGAGATAATAGAATTCCTCAGTACTTTTTAGTTTCTCACCAACAGATTTCGCCTGTTCAACACCATCTTCAGTGAGAGGTGTTTCTTTTGATGTATGGCCTCCCCGTTGCCCGTGACGAAGAATAAAGATCGCTTTTTCATCTGGTTGTATACTCTGATAAACGGCTTGAATATCGGCAAAACCGTTTGAATCTAGAGGAATTCCATCAGCGGACTCGCTACTTGCTGCAGAGCTTATGACATTACTCGATGAAGATACATAAGAATCTTCGGTTCCACTGGGATTATCAGAATCATTATCTGAGCACGATGACAAAACGAAAAAAAAGATTCCAGCAAATGTAACAGAAAGAATACTATTTTTCATAAAACCTTCCAATCTTATTCAGCTAATATACACTTTTTTTTGAATGTATGTCAATAAAAAATGTCAATTACAAACATTATGACGTGCCCAATGTCTATAGGCGCGGTCGGCCTTGGCGTTGCGCAGTTTAAGCCGTTTGTTCAATGGCCAGTATATAAAGGCAAAGAGGATGTACCCGCATAGCAGTACAATCCAGTGGTTCAAACCGAGCCTCGTTTCCAGGAGCCGCATTTCCACAAACATGAATGGCCCCGCAATCAAAAATAGGGGAAGTTGCCGGCATTGATCTCCCAGGGAATAACGTGACTCGTAACTGACGATGGAATTCATCATAGGGAAACTGGTACAAAAGCCTCCCATGAGCCGTTTAATGACCATTAGGCCCGAAACAACGATGGCTATGGCAGGAGCCTTGATATAGACCGGCAGGGGAGTCTTGTAGGGAACGCCTGATTTGTAGGGTTGCTTGAAATAAATCAGGACGCCCAATAAAAAGTCAAAAAGACAAACGGCGAAAAAGACTGGTTCACTGTCAGGAACTATGGGTTGGAGCGTAGTTCCTATAACCACAAAAATGGCAAGCCCGATAATGATTGCGGGGACTATGGGAATGTGCAACCTATTGTGGCCGATACGCACTACATGCACGTACATAAGGCATAGCAGTGCAGATATGGCGTTTGCGGTACTCATAGGGAGGCCTACCGCAATGTAGGCAAAACCGCAGGGAATGGGAATGGTGGCAGCCACCGCCTTTAACTGTGGATCCTTCATGTAGGCGCTGGCAGTACCCAGGGCCGTCACCATAAAGATGAGCAGCCAGTCGTAGGGTTCGAAGTTAAAATTCAGGTTCTGCCACATGGTAGTCCGGGCAATCAGCAGTCGGGCTATACAAACTTCTTCAGAATATGTTTGCTCGAGACAAAGTAGTCTATACCGCTAATGATGGTGATGGCGGTAATAACTCCCATGACAGCCTGCGGAAACACATGCCAGATGCTTTCGAAGTTGGGGATAAACTTCTGGACGGGATCGATTGCTCCCAAAAGAATGGCCACGATGCCGATTCCCTGGAGGGCGGTTTTCCATTTGCCACTCCTACGGGCGGGCATTACCAGGCCTTCGCTGGCGGCCAGAGTACGGAGAGTTTCCACGCTGGATTCTCTGAAATAGATAAGTGCCACCATCCAGACAGGAGCATATCCTGTAGCAATAAAGCACATGAAAATGGTCATATTGGAAATCTTGTCGCTGAACGGGTCTAGATATTTACCCAATGTGCTGACCTCACCCATGGCGCGGGCCAATTTTCCATCCAAAAAGTCTGTAAGCATAAAGCCCAACACCATAACCAGTGCAAGGACCTTAAATACCAGGCTGTTGTTGCTGTAATCCAAGTCATTATCGTAGAAGAAGACCCACAGGAAAAATGGAGTGAGCACAATGCGGCTCATGGTAAGCTGACTTGCGATGGAAAGAGGCTTTCTATGGGCCGGGTCGCGATAGTACCAGTAGGCGTATGCAACAGTAGAGGCCAAAACCAGAAGTATTGTGGCCACCATGCATATCTGTTGGTATTGCTCCAGATTCAACAGGTATACGCCCATGGTGATGGTGGTGGCAAGGTTTGCCAGTTTACTCCAGCGCCTTTTGTGGGGGAGGTTCTTGCCTTCGCGCAAAACTCCCAAAGAAAACAGAGTGTGGGCGATAAGTCTGGCCAGTAGGACTGCGCAGCCAACTCCAAGGATTTTTTCGGGACTTTCCGAATAGACCAGGTCTCGGACAAAAATGCTGGTCATAACCGCAAAGGAGAGGAAACCATCTATGAAGTTGAGCCAAAGTCTATAATAGGGTTTTTCAATATCTTGCCCCCGAAGCTGGTAAAGCTTGTACCAACCCATGACCAAGGCTATGGCCACGAAGGCGCAGGCGGTCTTTGCCATATCCAGCCATGTGAAGACGATGACGCAGACAAAGACTATGGCCCTGAGGACACTCCATAGCCGGTTGAGGAACCGAACTTCAGATTTTTTTGACTCGGTCATTGGTTGTTCTCCAAAAGTTGTCTGGCATGTTCACGGGTGATTTCCGAATTCTCACCTAGCATACGGCTAAGTTCATCGATTCTTCCTTCGTAATCCAGGTCCTTAACGGTAGTAAATGTTCTACCATCTGTCTCGGCCTTACTGACAGAAAGCTGATGGTCGGCACGGCAAGCCACCTGGTGTAGGTGGGTTATGGTTAAAACCTGGTGATGCTTGCCCAAAGTACGCAAGGCCTCGCCAATACGATTACCCACTTCTCCGCTAATTCCGGAATCCACTTCATCAAAGATAAGCAGGGGGACGGCGTCCAGTTCTGCCATGACACTCTTTATGGATAGCAGTACACGAGAGAGCTCTCCGCCGGAAACAGCCTTCTGTAGGCTCTTTTTACCTTCACCTGGATTGGGTGCCAACTGAAATTCAATATGGTCTTTCCCATTCGAAGCAAGAGACTGATCTGTAATTTGGGTCTTAAAGACGGCCTTGGGCATACCCAGATTCTGGAGGTTGCTCTCCACGGCCTTGTCAAATTCCGTTGCTGCTTCTTTGCGTCTATCAGAAAGTTCCTTAGCCGCAGATTCCAGCTTTTCTGTACATACCCGAAGTTTCTTGTTTAGTTCTTCAAGATCGCCATCCAAATTCTCGATGCAACTGAGTTCTTCTTTCCGTTTTTCAGCAAGTTTTAAAAGCCCAGCTACATCGGTTCGGTATTTCCGCTTAAGTTTCTGTATTTCAGCTATGCGGCCGTTTGCCTTGTCCAGTTCAGCCTCACTGAGAGATTTCTCGGGCGTAAGCCGCATTAAGTCTTTACAAAGGCCCTCGAATGGTTCGTAGGCTTCTTGTAGGGACTGGAGTTCCTCTTCGTAGTGGGGAATCTTTTGTGAAAGCCCCCTTAGCTTCGATAAAAGTGTCTGTGTCTGGTCAAGGATACCGTTATCGTTTCCGATTAGCCCCTGAATTTCTATCAGGTAGTTCTGTTCGATTTCGCCCTTGCTTCCACGACTCACCTTTTCTTCCAGTTCTTCTTCTTCACCGAGTTTTAGATTAGCTTTGGAAAGTTCATCGAACTGGAATTTCAGAAAATCTTTCTGTGCAGCCAAGTCTTTGGCTCTAGCTTCTGTTGCACTGATGCTGTCTTTTATAGAATTCCACTCAGTCCAAAGGGCAGAATAGTTCCTTAAAAGCTCGCCGTTATCGGCATAGTCGTCCAGCATCTGGGTGTGCGTCCGGACGTCACGCAAGAGCAGCTGTTCGCTTTGGCCGTGCATCTGGATAAGCATATCGCCGATTTTTTCAAGATCAGAAAGACTGACAATAGCTCCATTGACGCGAGCCCGTCCCTTACCGTTCTCCAAAATTTCTCTACGGATGATAAGCTCATCATCTCCGTCTATCTCAAGTGAAGCTAGCAGTTCCTTGACTTGAGGAAGGTTCTTCAGATCGAATACGCCTTCGATGACAGCCTTGTCTTCGCCGGTACGGACCATAGAAGTCTGTCCACGGTCACCACAAATCAAGCGGAGGGCCTTCATCAGTACAGACTTGCCAGCACCCGTTTCACCGGTAATGGCAGTGAATCCCTTATGGAAGGGAACTTCTTGCTTTGCGATAAGTGTAAAGCCGTTTATGGAGAGCTGCTTAAGCATCGTTGAAAAAATAGCAATTCAGCGTGACACTTGATGTCACTTTTCAAAAACTATCACGCTCCTGTAAATGGGGCGTCCCTCTTTACGATACTTGCGTTCAAAACCGGTGGTAATGCCCTCAGTAGGTTCTGCACTGTTCCGTTCAACAACGTTACAACCTGGGAAAGCGTCAAATGTCTCCAGGGCTATATCGTTGTATTCCTTGTGATCGGTACCCCAGTAAAACAGACGTTTACCTGGCTTTAGGACACGTGCCACTTCCGTCAAAAAATCTGGCCGGAGAAGTCTATTCTTGTGGTGGCGTTCCTTGGGCCACGGGTCTGGGAAATACATATGGAAAGCATTTACGGAATTGTCCTTGACGGCGTCACGCAAAAAGTAAAACACGTCTCCGCGCAACATAGCGACATTATTCAGAACATTACGGCTTTCCATACGAGAGTGGGCAAATGCAGCCCAGGTGTAATCCCATTCGCTTCCCATAATGAAATAGTCAGGATGCTTTTGGGCATATTCAATCATGAATGTCCCTTTGCCGCTACCGATTTCCACCTCCACGTGTCCATTTTCATTGGGGAACATGTCTTTCCACTGGAAGGGCAACTTGTGGGGCTGTCCGTCAGGTGTGCGGATAGGCTTTCTCCCGTCATTGGTTCGGAACACGTAATGCCACAGTCCCTTCCTTTCAGGGTCTTCCTTCAGGTCTCTGTAAAATTCCGGGACAACAATTTCTTTTGATTCTTCTTCCATTTTAAATAAACGGGATAACTTTTTCCTTGAAACTTTCGGGGAGTTTCTTATCAAGCATTTCGCGTATATGTTTTTCGGAATACTTCATGGAAAAGTGGGTGAGGATGATTCTTTCACATGCAACGTCATCGTTAAACTTTTCCAGAGCCTCTACAATGTTTTTCAGATGGGTGTGGCCCTTCTTTCGGCTCATGGGCTCATCTTCATCATCTAGAAAGGTACACTCCATAACGAGAATCCTAGACTTGAAAATTTCTGGATTCTGGACTAGGCTTTCTCCTAAGCAGTCTCCTGTAAAGCTCAACAAGGGCTCATAGACCTCACGTGTAATTTCAACATTATTCTTCCGGAGATCAATGATTTCGTTAGGAGCTTTACCGAGGTATTCCTCTTTTAGTTTACGCTTGTGTAAATATAGGGTCGCTCCCATAGCAGGGACAGAATGCTTTACATCGAAGGGCTTCAATACCAGGTCTTTGCGGTACTTGAGCGTAATCATTTCACCAGGTTCAACAGCGCAAAGTTCAGGTAAGCGGAACTTGTTTTCTGGGACTCCTTCAAACATAGCTTCGGCACGTATCCATTCCTTGGCACCTGCCAAAATTTTCTGAGGCAGGTAATAGACACTGTCTCTTTCAACGCCCATCATTTTTCGCAAACTATGATGCCGCATAAGGCAACGTGCGTGGTCGCCATGAGCATGGGTCAGAAAAACGTGGTTTAAGGATGTGGCCGAAAGGGGACATTCTCCCATATCCACGATGAAATCAAGTTCGGGGAACTGAAAATAAGTCGCGAGCCCAGAGATGGAAAAACCGTTGACAGATGTGCAAGATGTTTCCAGGTGGACTTGTTTAAGGGCGTTATGTATATACTTGCTTTCGCCGGACACGCAATTTACTTCTTCTTAGCCGCTTTTCTTTCGTTGTCCTGAGCCACAAGGAAGTCAAAATCATCACAAGTCATCGCTTCAATGTGGTTACCCATGGCCACACTACGGGTTCTGGCATTACCCTTCTTTTCGGGAATACGGAAGCAGAAGTCGTAGGTGTTTCCCATATCGGTGGGAATACCCATCTTAAAGATTCGCACTCTTTCCTTGCCACTATAGATTTCGTGGTAGTCATAGGTATTCTGGACTTTTTCTAGTCTTTTTTCCTGATTAAACTGAAGCTCGCGAGTAATAGGACCGTCTAGGAATAGCGGAAGGGAGTTCTGGAAACGCAATTCTAACTTTCCATCTGTTTTGACAATGGATGTTCCGCTGGGGTTAATCAGGTAACGCTGTTGCGGGATGTTCTTGTAAGCTTTGTTATGGGCTTTGCGGACACCACACATTTCACGCATATCAGGGTTGGCCACAAAGTCGATATCACGACAAATGGGCGGAAGATTGGTCGGAACCTCTAGGTCATCCCCATTGGAAGAACCGGCACACCCGGCTAGTACGATCGTGGCTAAAAAAAACGGAACAATCTTTAAAAATTTCATGGCCTAAATATAAATTTAATCCTTCTAAAAAAGGGTAGATAATAAAAAAATGCCCCTCGTAAGGGGCATTTTAAGGACAATGGAAGCTCTCTACTCTAGAGAATGTTCACAATGGCAGTGAAAAGGGCATCAGCCAAAGCGTTGGTCTCGAGGCCTTCAAAAATGTTGAACTGATTGAACATAATTTTGCCCTTGCCGAATGGCAACATCTGCAGGTCGACTCCGCTCTTTATCTCGCCATCCTTAATGGAGACGGACTCCGCAAAGACCTTTGCACCATCCAACTTGTTCATAGAGAGGCTAGGCATTACAGATGCAGACGTGTGGTCCAGTACATTGCTGCCAAAGACATTCAGAAGCTCCGAACCATCAGGAATGTAATGCAGGCTAATTCCGTTGGCTCCAGTGGTCCAATGGGATTCCAGAGCACAGTCAAATTGATGACTCTGGTTCAAGAAATCCACATCATCTTGTGTCATATCGGAAAGTAGTAACGTCTTACCGCCATTCTTGGTAACGTCTACTATTTTGTCCAAAATTTCATCGGGCCAAGAACTGAGGTTCGCCGTAAAAATAATCTTTTCCGGGCCAGAGAGCGCCGCCAGTGCATCGCTGGATTCTTCGCTATTATCCAGGAAGCAAACCTTCTTCATAGCGGATTTAACATCCGCCTGCTCGATAACAATCAAGTCTTCTGTAGAAGAATGGACTTCTTTTCCATTATCCTTAAGGGTCAGCTTAATTTGGTACTTGCCTGTACTACGAGGAGCTATAAGGGTGCAAATACCGAGCTGGGTAAGGCTTGTCTTGCCAGCAGGCTCTTCGGGAGACTGTGTCTTAGAGCTCACAACCTTGCCCTTTTCATCAATTAAGGCTATTTCAACGCTTACATTCTCAAGACGGCTGTTGTTTAAAAGGGTCAGCTGGAAGCTTACTTCACTCTGAGGCGTAACGACATGTTCCAATTCGCTCACAAGCACACGACTGGGAGTGGTTATTTCCTTTGAAAAATCAACGAAACCCTTGGTTTTGCGATTCTCATCGTTGAGTCCGCTAAAATCAATGCCGTAGTCAGCCCACTGGTCTAGGAAGAATCCTGCAATCTGGGGATTACTCTGGAATGCCGTAATCTGGTCGAGCTTGCTCTTGATGGCAATACGATTGGCATCTTTACAGAATACATCGGGCTTTTTCCAGATGGCGATGTCCGCCGCAGCAAGAAAATCTTCAAGAAGCTTATAGGTGTTCTTAATAGCCTTCTGATTCTTGATACTGCGAGGACCACGCAAGTTGGTCGGCTTGGCCGGAAGCAAGGTGTGATTCTTCAGGGTGACCAACATTTTGTTGTTTATATCCAAATCGACTCTTTCGTCCTCATCCTGGAAAATACTGTCGCCGAGTCCTGAATCAGGAATAGACAGTTCTTCATCATCACGATCAAAGCAATGGGCGAGGTAATGAGAATAGCTTGCGCTTGGGCAGAGACGAGGATTAATGCGCAGGCTGGCATACTGGGAAATGTGGTCCACGGAAACGGGCAGAAGCTTACCCGTATCCTTGTGGAAAGAGCCTTCATTGTCTAGGTAAATACTATCCAGGTTGCTAATAGCGGGCCGCATCATATCGATAGGGCCAATGGCGTTTAACAACTTGTTTCCGTTCTGCAGCATGAATGTTCCGTTCTCGGCACCAAGAATCCATACTGCAATGGACGGATGATTATGCTGATCACGGACCAGGTCTGTAATGAGCTTTTTGGCAATTTCCAGGCCCTTGGTCGTAGAACGCATGGTGTGGATAGGAAATTCCTGGAAAACCAGAAGACCAATCTCATCGCAAATATCCAGGGCTTCGTTGGTAAGCGGAGCACCGCAGCTACGTATAGCGTTGAAACCGGCATCCTTGACGGCTTGCAAGTCTTTTCGGAGGGCGGGGTTCCTGTCCGTCCACAGGCCGCCTTCACTCCATTGCTGGTTATAGCTGACGCCCTGAATCTTGAGGATGGAATCATTCAGGTAATAATCACCCTTGATACAGTCGAACTTACGGAAACCGAAGGTCTTGACCACCGAGAAACTGTACTCGGGAGCCTTGTTCTTGCCAGTTTTGATTTCCAGCTGGACTTCCAGGGCGAACAGATTGGGCCGGTCCGGACTCCAAACACATTTGTCCTTTTTCCAATCCTTAATCTGGAAGGCAAAGCGCTGGGTCATATTTTCCTTGTCCAGCTTTACTTCCTTATACCATTCATATACGTCGCCAACGGCATTTCTCATCAAGAAACGAATTCGCGTCTGGAAACCGCGGGGGTTATTGAATGTAATTTCTGCGGCAACCCTTTCTTGATCCATATCGGGTTCCACATGCAGGTCCGTAATGTAGGCGGAGCTACCAAGAATCAGGTCTACGTGTCCGAAGATGCCGCCAAAGGGGTACTGGTTCCAAGGAAGTCCGACGGGCATTTCGCTAGGGTGAACATAGCGATCGTCGGCTCCATCCTCGCTCTCTCGTCCAAAATCAATGCGGCTATTAGCGGCCCCCATATTGGCTACACGAACGCACAAAATGTTCTCTTCGCCAATCTTGATAGCCTTCTGTGTTTCCAGTGTAAAGGGCGTATAGGCTCCAAAATGGGTTCCAAGACGGATACCGTTCAACCAAATGGTGGCATGGGATGCTACGCGCTCAAAACGAAGGAAAATCCGCTTGGGCACCAGTTTGTCATCATCCAGAGTAAAACGCTTGAAATAGAAAGCGCAGTCCTGAGACATGAGCAGCTTGTCAAAGGAGCGTTCCCAAACATGGGGAACATTCACAGTTTCGGTATCGGAGGGATTGGTCGCGTACCAGCGGTTGGAAATACCGGAATCTTCCGTATCCCACTTCATCTGCCAGTCGCCATCGAGGCTCATGATTCTGTTCATTCAGGCTTTCCTTTGGATAAATCACCCTTTGAAGGGTCATTTTGTATCGGGGTAGCCAGATTCGAACTGACGACATTCTGCTCCCAAAGCAGACGCTCTACCAGGCTGAGCTACACCCCGCATCGGCCAAATATAGCAAAAAATTGACTTTTTTACAATAAAAAAGCCTTTTTTTACCCTAAAAAGGCCTTTTCGGCTACTCTATACATCGATTAACAGACCTAATTTGTAAAGAAGGTGGGGTTGCTGGATATATTTTTCTTTTTTTACTTGTTTTACCCGCTTTTTTTCACGAAATTTGCATATATTTCAGTTGATGCTTAAACGGGTTACGTTACATAGAATTCCGCCATTATGTCTTGTAATTCTAAGCCTGTCTGCTATAATGCTGACAGGTTGCAAACCCGAGGCGCCCACTCCCCGTCCCGTTGTGGCTAAATCATCATCATCTGTTCAAATCCAGTCCTCTTCCAGCATAGAGGTTCTAGCCGCAGACACGGCTGTTGTTGACACTCTGGTCAAGGATACCGTGACCCAATCCAGTTCCTCTGAGTTTTCAAGTTCTTCTATCGAACAAAGTTCCTCTTCCGAAGAAGCCGTCCTATCCAGTTCAGAGTCTGAACCGGTTGTGGATACAGTGGCCGCCGTCATGACGGATTCCTCCACTCAAGAGGTTCCTGTAGAAGAGCCGCCTCAAGAAGCCCCTTCCGACACCATCAAGGATACCGTTGAGACGGCTACTCCTCCTGTAGATACGTCACTCTGTGCTGATGCACCCGCTACAGTCCTTTGTGACAAACGGGACGGCCAGCTATACAGGACCATACACATAGGTTCCCAGGTCTGGATGGCTCAGAATTTGAATTATGCGGTTACAAATAGCTGGTGCTATAGGAACAGCCTTGAAAACTGCTCCAATTACGGTCGCCTATACCAATGGGCAGCCGCAATGAATTTGGAAAAAACATTCAGTCACGCTTCTGCAGGAGATTTAGTTGAAGCAAAACACCAGGGCATCTGCCCGGAGGGTTGGTATATTCCCAGCGATAAGGATATGGAAGTCCTAGTCCATTATGTCCAGGAATCAAACAAGGCTGCCGGTGTCCCTGCCGAAGAAGTAGGCACAAGCCTTCGCAAAGAAACAGGTTGGGAAGAAAATGATGAAGAAATTCTAGGGACTAACCGCTATGGGTTTGCCGCCATTCCTGCGGGTTATCGTGATGCTAATGGGGCTTTTGCCTTCCTAGGAGAAGAGGCTGATTTTTGGGTGGCAGAGGAAGAATCTAACGGAACGCAGGCTTCTCATTGGAGCTTGTATTATGCGAACCAGGCTTTCAGCGGAGAGTTCAGGAATCTGAAGACCTTCGCCTTTTCGATCCGCTGTCTCAAGAAATAATCGGATTATTGTATGAACAGATGGTTTAAAATTTCTTTGACATTTTTCGTCTTGTTTTTTGGGGTGTTATATGCCACTGAAGTATTTACCTTGCCCAAGGTTACGCCAGAGCTGAAAAAAGACGCCCAGGAATACTACAACAATGAATGCAAGGCTTGTCATAGATGGGCTCGCAAGTTTGCCGCTCCTCCTATGAAGGACAATGTTTCCCAGTATGTTGAAAAACCCGAAGAAATGGTCAAGTACCTGATGCATCCGACTCAAAAGCACCCCGAAACATGGCCTCCTATGGAAATTACGCCTCTTACGGAGGATCAGGCAAAGATGATGACGGCTTGGCTTTTATACATTTTGGACAATCCGGAGGATCCGGGCAGACCTAAATAGTCGGGAGTGGGAATGAAATACTTGATGGCTGGAATCTTGGCGCTTTTGTGCGGGTTTTTCCTAGCCGATTTCCTGTTCTGTCAGCAAGCATCCGATGCCAAAAATTCGGGACCTATTCCATTTAATCATGCTCTTCATGGGGATTCTATTGGGCTAGATTGCTCCCATTGCCATACGGGAGTTGCTGACCAGGCGCATGCCTATATGCCCTCCAAAAAAGATTGTCTGGATTGTCACAGGCTTCCCTTGACGGAAAAACCAGGAATTGAGCAGCTGGACACCCTTCTCTCGAAAGCCGAGGAATTCCCTTGGACTCACAAGAAGGTTCTTCCTGAACATGTAGTATTTCATCATGGTCTCCATTTCGCGGCCAACGTCCAGTGTACGGATTGCCATGGTTCTATGGAAAAAATCCGCAAGAATCTTTATGGCGGAGAGCATTTCACCATGCAGATGTGTATGAATTGCCACAGTGGAAAGACTTTTGAGGATAGGGGTTTCAAGAAGGCTGCCATACATTGCGGGGCTTGTCATCGTTAGGGTAGGGATCTATGGATAGGCGGGAATTTATTAAAGCATGTTCGGTAATCGCCCTTATGCAGGTTATTTGGGGATGCCGTCGTGTCCCTGATGTTTCTGGATTATCTGCTCCGGAGCTAGCCGAGTTTGAAAAGGAAATTCGCTTAGCCATGTCACACTCCAAGTCTGCCCTTGACTTGGTTCAGGTCCCTATGCCAGGTGTCCTTAAGGCACCAGGGGCATCCTCCTTGAATCGTTTTGGTATGGCAATTGACTTGGATGCCTGCGATGGTTGTGGCAAATGTATTCTTGCCTGCATAGAAGAAAATAACATCCCGCTTTCTCCCAAGGAACAGCGCAGTGCTGGCCGGTTTATGCATTGGATAGAGATGCATGGGGGAGTACCGGCCATGTGTTTCCATTGTGGAGATGCTCCTTGCGAAAAGGTCTGCCCGACAGGAGCCGCAAGCCATAGTCCGGACGGGATAAGCACAATGATGTACAAGCGCTGTACCGGTTCCAGGTTCTGCGGAGCAAACTGTCCTGTAGGGGCTCGCAAGTTCAATTTCGTGGATGGCGTTAAAGAAGGACTTGCACGTAAATTCAATCCCGATGTCCCTTTAAGGGGAAAGGGCGTTATGGAAAAATGCTCGCTCTGCCTGCAACGCTTGCAGGACCATAAGCATACCCATATGTCAGTTAAATCCGGGTTCGAATGGCGTGGTAACGGTTTGAAGACCGCCTGCAGCGAATCCTGCCCCAAGCAGGCTATTATTTTTGGGAATTGGCTAGATCCTGAATCTCCCTTGGTTGAAGCCGCTAAACATCGTGTCCTTTACGCGCCTGCAGAAATAGCGGCGCTCGATCCGTCCGTTGTCTATATGCGAGGGAGGCGCTAGTGTACAGAATTCTCCTGTACATAGGTGTTGGCTTGCTGCTTCTCGGGGCGTCAGCCTTCGGGCTTTCCCTGTGGGACGGACCGTCGGCCTGGCATACGGATGCTCGCACTTTTTGGGGAATTCCCATCGCCCTTTTCGTATTGTGGATTGGACTAGCTCATGCGGGAACCTTGATTTCAGCCATTTTCCTCGCTCTTGGTTACCCTCTTGGGCGAAGAACATCCATAATAGCCGAGCTTTCCACTTTATGTTCCCTGGTGGTGGCGGCCTTGTTTCCATTGGTCCATCTAGGTATTATTGAAAACTTCTATATGGTAATCCCTTTCCTGAATGCCCGCGGCATCTTTGCGAATTTACGTTCTCCACTGGTTTGGGACTTCTGTTGTATTGCTGTTTACGGGATAGTTTCCACCCTGTTTTTTGCGGCCCACTTGTTTAGCGAAAAGAAACCGGCCCTCAAAAAGTTAATTCGTCCTATGGCTTGGCTTCTTTTCCCGCTGGTACTCTGGGTTCATACCATCGTAAGCCTTGATTTTGCAGTGACCTTTGTACCTGAGTGGCGGGGGGCCTTTTTCCCTCTCTACTTTATTATCGGAGCAATCTATTCTGGATTGGCGCTTGTCATAATCTTGCTTACGGCAGAAAACTGTCGCGTTCGAGTTCTGGAAAAGCTGATGCATTCTCTTTCCTGGTTTATGGCGGCTTTCTGGTTGTGGGAATTCTTGCTAAAGGGGATGTTCTCCTTCGAGGTCGTGTTCCTTGGTGCGATGGTACCCCAGCTTATGTGGTTACGGGTTATTCGTGAGAATACCTTCGGAAGGCTTCTGGTGTCATTCTCTATTCTGATTTCCCTGGGCCTTGAACGCTATATCCTTGTAACCCCTTCGGAATACAATGTAGCGAATGCTTTCGGATGGCTGGATTTGGGCCTTGTTTCTTTTTCCCTGGGCCTATTCATGGTCCTGTTTTTCGTATTCCGAACAAAATTCCAGACCCTATTGGAAGGTGAGGATGTGGTTATGGGGGAGATTGTTTTGCAAGAGGACAAGGCTTCCAAGGAAGACTGTTCTAAGCAAAACGACTTCACCCTGCTACGTCTGCCGTTATTGCTTGGAATTCTTGTCACATTATTGTACGTGATTTGGGCTATTTCCAGCGACTCCTGGGTGATTGCCCCCTACTCTGCTGTAAATGTCATTCCTCTTTGTTTGCCGCTGGTTGTGCTTGTCGCAAGCCTCACCTTGTGCGCCAGGCATCTTTGGATATTGTTAGACAAGCGTAAGAAAAAGGTCTTTATAACCCTTGTAGGCATCCTAGGTTTATTTGCGGGAGCGTTTTGGGCTGGCGGTAATTCAGAAGCACCTCAAGGAATAGTTTCAGTACAGGATTTAGGTACCGCCAAAAACACTGGGGCTATCTGGACCAGCCGTTGTGCAAGCTGTCATGGGAACGACGGAAAGTTTAATGAAAAGTTCGTTCGGGAATTCTACCCTTTACCTCAAAAGCTCTCTCTGGATCGCCTCGATTCTTTAGGTGAAGATTCCCTTGTCAATGTCATATTGGATGGGCGGATAAATATGAATTCTTATCGAGGTCGAGTGACTGAAGATGAGGCTAGGGGGCTGGTCCATTATATGCGGTTCCTAGCCGGGGAGGAGCGATAATGGAAGCCGTATTTAACGCTTTGTCTTGCCTTATGGCTCTTGGAACCGCTATGTTCCTTTGGCGTAAACCTCTGAATATCTACAAAGAAATGGGAATGCTTGTACTTTTTCTTGTCATTTTCATTCTCTTCTCCTATTTTACGGTGGAGTCCTATGAAGCCTCCATAGAGTATACGCCCTTCCGTATGCTTGCCCTGTGTCTCTGTTTTTCCACAACCTCACTGACCAGCCATAAAACCAGATATCTTGTTCTTGCTCAGGTCTTGTGGCTCTGGGTGGAATTTTTTGGTGGACTTACCTTTGTATACCGGGGATTGGAGATGCCATGGACCAGGGTTATTGCCATTGGTTCGGGGGCCTTAGGTGGAGTTTTTCTCACTCATATCGGTAGGGAGGTGGAATTCATGCTGATGGTTTATTGGATTGCCATCTGGATGTTTTTCTGATAAAACCACCTCGTTCTTGCCTGTTTTTTTAAAAAAAGCCCTATTTTTTACAAAAATCCCTTGACAAGGCAATGGTTTTATCTATATTTGCCTGCGTCATTCGACGGTGCTTCATAGCTCAGTTGGTAGAGCCCGCGACTGTTAATCGCGTTGTCCTTGGTTCGAGTCCAAGTGAAGCAGCTTAAACGTCCCGATCTTACGGTCGGGACGTTTTTTTGTATGAACGAAAACCACCAGCTAGGCTGGTGGTTCTAAAGAAGCCTTTTGGCGGTGCTGAAAACAAGAAATCCTTTGATTATAATTGAAATGCGGCCTGACAAACTGCATAACAATGAAACCAAAGGATTAACATG
>JAEEGL014747652.1_pt1 | contig 17837 bp, 14 predicted proteins | sample 9134231 | NCBI WGS metagenome assembly JAEEGL01 (sample SAMN16246548, study PRJNA631951) | gut metagenome | biome: gut microbiome; feature: rumen; material: fiber-attached | host: Bos | place: Iran: Karaj | collected 2018-10 | reverse complement strand
GGCAATAGACGGTATGGTTGAGGGAAACATGGAAGGCAAATTGTTTGTTCGTAATATTCAAAAAAGCGAGGCGCGACAGATGTGTCAATTGGCAACACAGGTGGTAAACGAGGGAAAAAGCAGAAATCCGCTGATGTGGCAGAGTGTAAAGGCGTGGTTGGAATATCTTTTCGGAAACAAGCAACAAGCCCAGAATGACATCAAAGCCTTTGCAACATTGGAAGGAACTCCCCGTATGCGCGACAATGCCCGTGTATTGACATTCTATATCACTTCTGCTGCCTCTCCGATAAGCAATACATTTAATGACTATTTGGCTGGTGAATTATCGTGGTTGGAAACGATGCAAAAGACAGATGACCATTATGGTCATGCATTAGATCGTGCCATTCATCAAGTACTTGCCGACAAATATCTACAGGCAAATCGTCCAGAAGTGGCGATGGTTCTATATAATATGGATCATGCCTACGAATACGATGTTTTTATCGATACGATGGCAGTAGAACATTTGCTTCAATTCATGGAGTATGTCAAATCTCCTTCAACGACGGCTCTTGACCGTTATTTAAAGTCGCATCTACAAATAGATTCCCATGCGATGAATGACTTGATAGGTACAAAATACTTACGTCTCTGCCAATGGGGAGAAGGAATAAAATGGCTGGCGAAAGTTCCGCTTTCTTACGTCAATGAGAGAGGTTATCAACCATATGCCGTATATCGTAAATGGACGATTGAACCGTGGTTGAAGCGTCAATGGTTGACGTGGGAGCAAACTTATGGTGAAAAGCAGGTGAATTTGCAATCAAACCCCAAGATTGTATTTGCCCAAGAAATGTTGGACATGGAGAATAAATTGGCATTGTTGACGGGACAGAATCGCCAACAATGTTGTTACGACCTTGCCGTACGTTATGCACAAGCATGTGTTACGGGCGATTGCTGGTTCTTGATGAGAGATGGTAAGAGTATAAGTGATACGGTACGGGTGAATGAAGTAGATTTGGGGGCCAAAGCCATAAGTCTGTTACGTGAAGCAAGTCAAAGCGACAACATACAACTGAAAGAACGTGCGCTTTTCGGTTTGTCGTACGTCAATCTTTATCCCAAAGCCAATCATTGGAACGTTTTGGTTTGGGATGACCAAGCCCTTGATTACGTTAGGAAAATAAAACCTCAATCACAGCAATACCAAGCTCTTACCGCTCTACGTGAGTTTGAGAAGCAGAACGCACAAGGCATTAGTGATTACGTATCGAGATGCGATGAATATATTTTGTTTTGCCGACAAGAAAAATAGTTTTTATTTCACTTTCCAGACATTCAATGTAATGCTACCAGGTTTACCGGGAGCTGGCGCGCAAACATAGATGGCATTGTTGAGCCATGCATATTTGCTGTCGTTGGGTGCTTCGAATTGCGGTGCAGCCTTGAAATAGAAAGATTGTTGTCCGTTTTCGTCTGGTCCTGAATAGATAATACCACGATTGCGAACGTGGATGTATACGCCATCGTCGGTCTTGATGGAGTAGATGGCTTCCAATTCCGTGCGGTTTCCCTCTGGGTTAGCCAATTGATAATCTGCACCACCATTGATAATCGTACCTTTTAATAATGGTCCTTCAAACGTACCTCCCGTAATGGGAATAACCATTCGTTTGCCGTGGGGAGTACTTCCGACGGTGTAAGGTTGACCGAGTGTTACGTTCAGTTGCAGGGCAAATTCCAGTTGTGGAGTTTCTTTTGGCAATGTGGTTTGAGCATTCATGGTCAAAGCCACAATTATCCATGCGGTAATGAATAATAATCTTTTCATGGTGTTTTATTTTTGTAATATATAGCAAAAATACAAACATTTTTTAGCATGACAAAGAAAATGTCCAAAACTATTACTATATTTGCACATAATCTCTCATAAACGTTATTTTACATGGTAACAGCAACGGAAATCATACAATTGATGGAGTCGCAACGCGATGAACAACAGCGCGAGATTTTGATGCGATTTTTCAAGACGGCACCTGGTGAATATGGATACGGCGATGAATTTTTGGGATTGAAAGTTCCGCAAACACGTGAAGTGGTAAAGGCTGCCGCTAAAGACACTCCGCTCGATGAGGTTCCTGCGTTATTGATGAATCGTTGGCATGAAGTGCGATTGTGTGGTTTCTTGATACTTGTCGATAAATTTGAGTCGCAAGCAAAGAAACGATTGGAAAATGACATGAATGCCATTCGTCGACGTGATGAAATCGTTGAGATGTATCTGAAGTATGCGGAAAGGGCGAACAATTGGGATTTGGTGGATTTATCCGTGCATAAGATTATCGGGCATTGGTTGTTGTTGCCCACGTTCCTTGGTGGAAACGAGGCGGGATTGCATCAAGATTATAAATTGAAAGTGCTCGATGAATTGGCGGATAGTTCTTGTCTTTGGTTGCAGCGCATGAGTATCGTTTGTTCATGGAAAACATCGCAACAAAGAGACCCTTCGTATTGCCTTCGTTATGCTGAAAAGCATCTTCATCATCCCCACGACTTGATGCATAAAGCAGTGGGGTGGATGTTGCGAGAGATGGGAAAACGGGTAAGCATGGACTTATTACGCGATTTCCTTGCCCAACACGCTCATGAAATGCCTCGAACGGCATTACGATACGCCATTGAACAAATGAACGAAGACGAACGAAAAATGTGGATGATGGCCAAATAACTATAAACCAAATAAAGATGATGAAAAAGTATTTAATGACGGTATTGTTCTTGTGCATTTCCGCAATGTCGATGATGGCACAAGAAACGGTGATGAGGAATACGGGCAACATCAAGTCGCCCGAAGTGAATAACGACGGTACGGTTACTTTCCGTTTGTATGCACCCAAAGCGCAAGAAGTGAAGTTACAAGGTAGTTTCTTGTCGCAACGAGGAGTGGAAATGCAGAACGACGGAAATGGTTTGTGGTCGTATACCTCTGAGAAATTGTGGTCAGAATTGCACACGTACACTTTCGTTGTTGATGGTTTGCATATTACTGATCCAAACAATGTGTATATGTTGCGAGATATTGCTACTTATCAGAATTATTTCTTGATTGATGGTGAGTTGTCTGCCAACTATTTCGTTCGTGAAGTTCCACATGGAACAGTCTCAAAAGTATGGTATCCAAGTCCTACATTGGGCTATGAGCGTCGTCGAATGACGGTTTATACACCAGCAGGATATGATGAACAAGTGGGTAAGAAATACCCTGTGCTTTACTTATTGCATGGTGCTGGTGGCGATGAGAATGCATGGAGTGAATTGGGACGTGCGGCGCAGATACTCGATAATCTCATCGCACAAGGAAAGGCAGAACCGATGATTGTAGTAATGCCCAATGGCAATGGAGGTCAACAAGCTGTTCCTGGTGAATATCCCAATTCGATGTATAAGCCATCATTCATGAGTTCGCGTATGATGGATGGAGCAATAGAGGTTGCTTTTGTGCCAGATATAGTAAAATATGTAGATAGCCATTATCGTACTTTGACAGACAAGAAACATCGTGCCGTGGCTGGTCTTTCCATGGGTGGCTTCCATTCATTGTATATCTCTGCCAACAATCCCGATTGTTTCGGTTATGTGGGATTATTCTCCGCAGCTATCAATCGTCAGAATCCACAAGGTGAATATGCACATATCTATCAGCAATTAGATAATAAGTTGGCTCGCCAATTTGCCAAACCACCTTATTATTATATAGCTATTGGCAAGACGGATTTCCTCTATCAAGACAACGTGAAGTATCGCCAAAGGCTTGATCAAGCAGGCTATAAGTATGAATACGTAGAAACCGATGGTGGCCATGAATGGCGCAATTGGCGCAAATACTTGAATCAATTCTTGCCAAAGCTATTCAAGTAGTCTGATAAAGTCTTTAAGGACCTTAGAGACCTTAAGGCCCTTAAAGACTTTATTGCTAAAAGCAAGAATAATGCTCGATTCCTTGCCCTATTCAGGAATAATCTCTATCTTTGCAAAAAGAATAATTAATACTATGAAAAGGTTCTTAAGGTCACTAAGGTCCTTAAAGTCCTTAATTCATCCTAAAATCTAAACACTATGTCAAACAAACTCATTCGCCATACTGGTAATTATCGTCAACTACTGTCTTACAAGAAAACGGTAGTCATCTATGACATTACCTATTATTTCTGCCACAAATATCTGCACGTTGGAGATCGTACAATTGACCAGATGATTTAAGCTGCCCGTTCTGGAAAACAAAATATCATTGAGGGATGTGCTGCTTCGGCAACATCTTCAAAAACTGAGATAAAACTAATCAATGTTGCTAAGGCGAGTCTCCAAGAACTCCTTGAGGATTATATTGACTTTCTACGCATACATGGAAAACGACAATGGGAGGAGAATTCCATCGAGTGGACAACCATGCGAAAGATTGGAAAAGAACACAATGAATCTGATTATTATATGAACATTTGTGAAACGCGTCCTCCAGAAACTATCGCAAATATGGCTATCATTCTCATCTACCAAGTAGATTATTTGCTCTTTAGACAATTAGAGCGATTAGAACATGAATTTCTCACCACGGGTGGCTTCTCTGAGCGAATGAGTAAAGTCAGAAAAGACACTCGTGGATATTGAGGAAGAATTGCGATTGGTCAATCAATATTCCTTTTACTGGAACTAACGATTTGACGACCAAATGGCGTCAATGCAATATGTGCGAGTTTGAAATGTTGCTTGCCGAATGGAATTCCTATGATGGTAATATAGAATATCGCTCCAAAAACAGCATGACCTAAAGCTATCCAAATTCCACCAATAAGTATCCAAATTAGATTCATAATAGTACTCAAACACCCAGCAACATGATTGCCGTTACGCACTTCTTTACCGAATGGCCATAATGCCAACAATCCTAACTTGATGATTTGCCAACCAAATGGAATACCAATGATAGTAACCATCATAATCAATCCCGAAATAAGATAGCCTAACGACATGAAAAAACCACCGAAGACTATCCAAATGATGTTACCTAATAGTTTCATATTAGTTACAAATTCCTTTTTATAATTATTTCACTAAATTTTAAATCGCTTTTTGAATTTTCCTCGTGAATTACTAACAAATTCAAGGTTTTAGGTAGTTTGTCTTTTACGTAGAATTGAAATGAAATATTAGTTACTACGTTTTTGTTTAATTTGATAACATTGTTTATAATAGCATCATTTCCTAAAAAGAAATTAGTAGGCCTTATATTGTCGTTATCTATTATAGAATAACAGTTAATTAATCCATTCCATGTTTTAAAACTTAAAATCTGGTCATCATATTTATTGAGTAACTGTAATTTTACTAATACAAAATTATCAGAATACTCACATCCGACTAATTTATAATGTGTACTATCTTTTGCAACTTGTTCATTTATAACTTTAATATCGTATCTTTCTTGCATACTTTTAATATAGTTATTTAAATCATTGATAGAATCTTGTAAATTTAAAATGGAACTATTCAATTTTGTAATAGAATCATTTAATACTTGGCTTTTATTAGTTGTAGAAGAACTACTAGAAACTTTTCTCACTTGCGCCTTTCTTTGTTGCGCGAAACTAACACTTACGAATGCACAAAGCAATCCCATAAAAATAAATCTTTTCATAATCATAAAAAATATTTGTTGTTAATCATTATCATTTTATTATCGTACAAAAATAAAAAAAGTAAGTGTGAAATACAAATTTTAACATTAAGATATGGGAATATTTCTAAATTTCAGTACCTTACCACCCACTTCGTTCATTTTCAGTATTTGCAAGAAATCAGGTCGTTTTGATATATTATAGAAATGAATTTGCTTTTTGATGCTCGTTCCCTTAGATAAGATGAAACGCTCGGGTGTATTGCCTGTTACAGTATTACCGTATGAGTCTACTGAGGAAGCATTTGTTAAGTGCACAATGGCGTCATCCTCATTATTTGATATGAGTATTGTAACAATTAATTCCTTATTGATTATCTTTACTTGTTCAATAACATATTTAGTCCCATTCTCACCGATATCAATGGCTAAGGAATTGCCAATTTGGCTTACTTGATCTTGTGTTTCTTCAATCTCATTATCTGTTTCTTGTTGCTGCACATTTTCTTCTTTTTCTTGTATCGTATTACTTTGTTGATTTGCAGTTATATCTTCATCAACGATATTGTTCATGGATTTTGATGGTTTATTGTCGTTATTGTCTAAAGTTGTTATTAAAGAATCCGCCTCATCTTGATAAAAAAGAGAATCCACCTTTTGCTGAATGGGATCATTATCCTCTACATTTTCATTCTTGCTAACCTTTTCTATCAAAGGTTTCACCACATGATTATATATAGGTACAGAAATAGTAGCGGCTATGATGAATCCTGCAATGAAAATGGCGGCTATTGTTGCGATATAGCGTTGTTTGTCTGACGCAGAAGAAGCTATAAGTCGTTGTAATCGTTGATTATCTTCCTCCAATCCAACTTGTTTAATGCCATGAATGATAAAGGCGATGATACGAACATCTTCTCTCAGTTTTGCGTCATGCTCCATTTCTTTCTCAAACGACGCTCTTTCTTCTGTTGTCATTTCACCAGCCATATATTTGTCAATCTTATCTATTATCATGTCGTCATCCCTTAGTTAATCCATTTCCTTGAGTTTCTCGTAAGCAAAGGCACGTACTTTGGCTATACATTTTCTTTTCTTGTCTTTTACAACATTGGCATTAGCATAGCCCAATTGATTGGCGATTATTTTCATGGGTATATTATGAAAAAAGAAGAGGTTTAGTAGTTTTCTGCACGGCTCCCCAATAAGCCGTACTACTTTCTCTACAATTAAGTATTTTGTTTCTAAGTCATTGTCATTGTTCCAATAAGTATCAGCTAAGGAATAAATATTCTCAATAGGTATATCTACTTTAGTAATAGACTGCTCTTTGCGCAACTTGTCAATTGCTTTATTTCTTCCTATACGATATAAATAGGTGGAAATAGAGCACGTCAGTTCTTTTATCTTTCCATGACTTGCATTGTCATAAAAAGCCAGAATTGCATCGTCGAATAATTCTTCGATGTCTTGTGGGGTCAAACTCCCAAATTGTTTTTGCATTAACAAGGTAAAAGAAGGTTTCACCTCGTTGTAAATGTGTTTTATTTCTTTATTAACGGCTGGTTTGCCTAAACGTAGTAGTTTAATGATATTTAAGTCTATGACCATTACGAATGAATATGCTATTATCTAAGACCAATATGGTTGATTTCGCTACAAAGTTCGTAATAATCCTTGAATTGAGCAAACTCATTCATGAGAATTATCATTTCATCGCCCAACGGTTAAAGGATTCCACCCGTCATTTCCTGCAAGCACTTGCTGAATATCGTATTTACTAATGTCTGTGAGTTGGTGCGACCAACTAACTCGTTGGTTGGGATTTGCACCATCTCCAGTGCTTTGGTATTCTGCGTAGAATGCCGTTTGCTCATTGGCGGGATTGTCCCAATTGTTCCAGCCTTCAGGCTTGATGTGTGAATCCATGTGGCAACGGATATAAACGGCTTGTCCGTAGGGTCGCCAAGGGCGTGATAGATATACGGAAGAATCTTTCACGTTTTTGTCAGCCGTTAATTTGCAATCGTAAAACACGTATCCGTAGGCTACTCCTTGTGGAGTAGCTGGTGCGGTAACATATCCTGCTGACTTACTATGTACATGACAATGTACGAAAACAGCCGTTGCCTTTCCGAAGATGAAATCAACAGTTCCTTCTATATAACAATCCTCGAAGTATTCGCGTGTATTTTCCCCGAACGTGTAGAGTGTATCTTGAAAACCAAGGAATCTACAATGACGAAAAATAGCTCGATCGCCACCTATTTGTACAGCTACAGCTTGTCCTACAGGACCAGATGAGTTCTCAAAGGTAATGTTCTCTGCCAAGAAATCGGGACAAAAGACGTAAATCGTGGATGAACCGCTCGTTCCTTTATTCTCGCCAAAGATATTGGGTTTATTCGCAAAATCGTCGTAAGTGATAATGGTACCCTCTTCTCCAAATAGCTGAACGCCTTGTTTGGTTTCTGGAATAACGATTTTCTCTTTATATATTCCTCGCTTGATGAAGATACGCGTTGGGCCAGCCTTACGGAAGTCGGGAATGGCATTGATTGCTGCTTGTACGGTTGTGTAATTTCCCGTGCCATCAATAGCAACAACAAAGTCGTATTTCACGTTGTCAACATGATTGTTTGCATATCCAACGAACATGTTCACAAATAGCATGGTGATAATCAATAATGATTTCTTCATGGTTTTGTCTTAATGGATTAGAGTTTGTTTTAATAATAACGTACAAATGTGCGAAATGTACCTATTTGATTCTCTAACCACTCCATTGTAATTGATTTAAGTCAAGAAAACGGTTTTGATTGTGAGTTTCTTTGACATAAATCAAGTGTGAATAACGGCAATTATCTAATTTTGAAACGTTAACATATTCATTTTTAATTTATAAATACTATGAAAGCAATAAGATTACGATTATTGTTGCTATTCTTGTCAATAGCAGGAAGTGTGTCTGTATGGGCAGATACAGTTGTGAGATTTACCTTTAATGAAATGGACGCAACGACCAACATGACTTTAGTTGAGTCGGGTGAGGTTAAGTTGTTGTTTAATGAGGCAAGTGGAAAAAACAAACCAAGGAGAGACGGTAATTATGCGTATTTTTACAAAGGAAATACGTTGAACATCACGGCATCAGGACACCCTATAAAGCAAGTGGTGTTTAAAAGTCCTAATGATGATACAAGACTTACCGTTGATTGTTTTACCGTAGGAGTGCGCACGACTACATCAACAGCCTTGACTTGGTCTTGCAATGGCGTTAATTACTATACTTTAGACGTGGAACAAGTAAGGAGTACGTTGCGCAAGTTTTCGTACATTGAAGTTACTTACGATGAATCCGTTACTTTTGACAAGCCTGCTCCTCCAGTTTTCAGTATTCCAGAAGGAGAAGTAACAGTTGGAACTCAAGTAGACATTACCTCTGATGATGGTGGCGCAAGCATTTATTACACCACGGATGGAACGGCACCAACCACATCAAGTACAAAGGGAAATAGTGTTGTCATTGACAAGGACATGACCATTCGTGCGATTGCCGTGATGTTTGATGTTTCAAGCGACGTTGCAGAAGCCACTTATACCATTTCAACGGAAGCCACACAATACGAATATGTGAAGGTAACTGATGTTTCTACGTTAAAAGATGGCGATGTGGTAATCATTGTCAACGAAACGGCTTCTAAGGCAATGGGAAAAGACGCTGGCAATTATCGCAATGAAGTAGATGTAACCATCTCTGGAGATAAGGTGTTGAATCTTTCTGATGAAGTGGAGGAAGTGACATTGGAAAGTACGAGCAAGTTGTGGTATCTTCTCACTCCTACGGGTTATCTATATGCTGACCAGAAGACTTCTAATTACGTGAAAACAAGTACGAGCAAACAAGGGAATTTTTCTAAAGCAAGCATAGCCATACAAAATGGGAATGCAATCATTAAGTTCCAAGGTGGTAGTACATACAATAGCTATTTGCAATATTATGGAAAATCTCAGCGTTTCTCTTGTTATAACAACAGTGCATCTATGCCTGATAGGCAAATACAATTGTATCGTAAGGTTGTTAGTTCTGATGAACCAGCTGAAACCGTTGATTTGGTAATTAAAGAGATTGGTTATGCGACTTTGTATTATAGCGATAAGGCATTGATAGTTCCTTCTCGATTGACGGCAAATACATATAAGGTAACTGATGATGTGTTAGTTGTTAGTAAGACATATCGTTCGGGCGACGTAATCCCTGCTTCTACGGGTGTTGTCTTCAAGGGAGACCAAGGCAATTATGTGTTGGAGGTAACGGAAATGTCAGGTGAAGGAGACGAGAATAATATGTTGGCTGGTTCTGATGAAGAAGCACTTACAGTTGGTGATGGACTTTTCTTTAAACTATCTACCTTTGAGGGAAAGAACATTGGTTTTTATTGGGGTGCGGAAAATGGTGAAGCATTTGTCAACAAGGCACATAGGGCATATTTGGTGGCTCCATCTTACGTAACGGCAAGAGGTTTTGCCTTTGATACAACGAATGCAATCAACGCACTTCATTCTTCTACCGACACAAAGAAACAAGATGTTTACACGTTAGGTGGTCAACGTGTCAATCAAGCAAATCTTTCTAAGGGCGTTTATGTTGTCAACGGAAAGAAAATGGTTGTTCGCTAACGTGGGAATAATGAAAAGTTACGTCAGCCCCTCCATCAAGTTTATAGAGATGAAATGTAGTCGTATGATTTGTCTTTCCAAGTATAACAGGTATAGTAGCGACGAGCAATTATCTAAAGGGGGCTTTCTCGAAGAAGGTGAAGAAGAAACAACGTGGAATGTCAATGTGTGGGAGGAATAGGATGATAGGTTGAGAAAGATAGTTGGTTTTCACAAAAAAACATTATCTTTGTAGGCGAATTATCAGCCTTTAAGAGAATGTGATGGACACAGAGACCTTTATCTTTCAACATGCAAACGACGACGTGAGGAGTTTGGCTTTGCAAAAGGCGAAATATCCCGACGTAGACATGAATTATGCGCTTGACCAAATAGCTGGTAGGCAAATGGCAAGGCATAAGTTGCCGTCGTGGGCAACGACAGATGGTGTTGTCTATCCTCCACATTTATCCATGGAACAATGTTCTTCGGAATTTACGGCTAATTATAAGGCGCAATTGGTAAGGGATTTGGTTCGTTCTCGAAAGAATTCCTTACCAATTGATTCTTTGTTGTTGGTTGACTTAACGGCTGGTTTTGGCGTGGATTTCACGATGATGGCAAAAGCATTGTCTGAAGATGGCTTGTCGTCTGATGAAAAGATGGTTTGCGTAGAGCGACAAGAGAACCTATGCAACATCTTGAGACATAATCTATCTATCATGGAAATCAACCAAACGGAAGTGATTTGTGGCGATGGAGTGGGGTATTTACATGGATTGAATCATGCTTGTGTGGTATTTCTTGACCCTGCTCGTAGAGATGTTCATGGTGGTAGAACTTTTGCGATTTCTGATTGTACGCCAGATGTACTTTCCATTCAGCGCGAATTGATGGAAAAATCCGACTTCGTGATATTGAAACTATCTCCCATGTTAGACATTCATGCCACGGTTGAGGCTCTCGGAATAGACAATGTTCGTTCTATACATGTGGTTTCCGTTGCCAATGAATGCAAGGAATTATTGGTTGTGTTGTCAAAAAACCAAGGTGAATCTCCGCAAATCCATTGCGTAAACGATGCGTTTACCTTCTCTTGTCCTTTTCAAGATAATACTCCATTATCCGTAACACAACAAGTAAATGAAGGATTGTATCTCTATGAACCCAACGCTTCGCTCATGAAAACGCGATGTTTTGGTTTGCTTTGCCAGAAATATGGTGTAGAATCTATTGGTGTTAATTCTCATCTTTTTGTTTCTTCGCGTTTGATAGATGATTTCCCTGGTCGTAAATTTAGGATAATAGCCATTTCTTCCTTGAACAAGAAAGACTTGAAAAACCATCTACAAGGAATAGCCAATGCAAATATCACGACTCGAAATTTCCCGTTATCCGTGCAAGAATTGAGGAAAAGACTGAAACTTCGAGATGGAGGTAATACTTATATATTTGCGACAACTATCGCCAATACCGACCATCGTTTGTTGATTTGTCAATCATAAACGCTCGTCGTTTGTCATGCAAATTCGCAATTTAGGCCCAAATTCCAGCCGTTTTTTCAAAACTTTTTAGATGTGGTTGGAAATATTGAAAAATAGCGCAGTTATGTTATTTGGTTGATTATCAATTGTTTGTGTTTTTGTGACTTGTAAAATGGCGAGTGAAAACCATCTGTTTCACCGAAAAAAGCATTATTTTGGCATTCGTAAAGCATAGTTTTATCACTCGTAAAGCATATATTTACGTGTGATAAAGCATTACTTTATCATTGAAAACTCATTATATCTTTCGAAAAAACGTATTATTTCATCCATTTCAACCTATTATTCCCCCTTTCCAACTCTAAATAGTTAGAAAATCCAAACATAAATTTGTTAAGAAGTTTGATATTAGCCTTACTTCTTCCTTCTAACCTTCTAACTCGCCGATAGGCGAATACTTCATAATTCTTCCTTCGTAATTCCTCCTTCTGATATGATAAAATCCCCCTTTCCTAACTGATTAGAAAAGGGGATTCAAAAACAGGAGAGTTATTATATTGTAGATATAAAAACTTCAGGTTTTATTTCATTTCTTGGTGAGAACCCTTACCGTCGATAATTACGCAACGGTTCTTGTCGTTCTCGTCGAATGGTTGAACGGTATCACCCATAGCGGTTGCAGAGATGCGTGATTCGTCAATACCACATTTTTCTACGAGCGTCTTCTTGCAATTGTCTGCACGACGTTGTGAGTACATCATGTTAATCTTAGGATTACCTGTACCCTTGTCTGCGTAACCGATAACTTGCAACTTAGCATCGGGATTGCGCTCCATAAACTTCTTGATGCGCTGGAGTTGTGCTTCTGTTCCTACTGGGTCGTGCTTGCAAATCACGTAGAAGATTTCCTCATGCAATGATTCATTAACCGTAACAGGCTTTGGCTCTGGTTTTGGCTCTGGCTTTGGTTCTTCTACAACCACAGGAGCTGGCTCTACCACTGGTTCTGGAGCTACTACAGGTTCTGGTTTCTTGCAACATGTCTTATACTTATGACCGAAGCGGAAGCTCACACCAAGCATTGCGGTAAACATCCAGTCATCGCTATTGTTGAGTTTCGAATTGAAACGGTCTGTTAAGCTATTAGCGTTTACTTCGAGAGAAACACCTAATGGCTTTGTAACATTGGTTTCCAATCTCAAACCAGCGCGGATATTGTGGCTAAGACGATTCTTGTTCCATACCAAAGGCATGTTTAAGTTTTTATTGGCAGCCAGTAAAGCCTTTAGTTCGTCGTTGTCCCATGCGTTGGTTAAACCGAAACCACCAAGCAAGATAACGTTCAGCGGATGAGAATAATTGTGATTCTTGCTGAACAAGTTAGTCAAATTCACCAACAAATCTGCATCTGTTGTCACGTATTTCCATTTGTAATACTGACCGAGGTCTTTAAAACCACTCTTGGATTGCCAAGCGTTCACGTGAAGACGTAATCCTACGGCAGGAAAGAAGTAGTGACCGAATGAAAGGGCAGCTGTTGGTGTAATGAGTTTGTCCATTGGCGCATTTGTAGAAGTGAGTTGAACACCGCCTTGCGCTTCAATAAAAGAGTAGGACTTCAAGATCTCTTGGGCCGAAACGGCACTAACCATCATCATCATGACAATGGCTGTTAGTAGTCTTTTGGTTTTCATAAATATCATTTTTCTTATACGTGTTATTGTTTTATTTTGCAAAGAAAAGCAAAATAAATCATAAATCCAATTAAATTTGTCTTTTTTTGATAAAAATACTTTCAGAAAGTGGTTTTTAGTTCATAAAATGGCATGATATGGGGTGTTTTTTAATAAAAATGCGTATATTTGCACGTTAATTAGTAATTGATTAAGAATGTCATCAGTTGTAGTCACAAAAGTGGAGTCGAAGAATGATTTGAAAAATTTCATCAACTTCCATTACGATTTATATAAAGGCAACGAATACGACGTACCCAATCTCTTCAGTGATGATATGAGTACGTTGAGCAAGGATAAGAATGCCGCGTTTGAATTTTGTGAAGCAGAATGTTTCATCGCTCGTAAGGATGGACGTGTTGTCGGTAGGGTTGCCGCCATTATCAACCATCGTGCCAACAAGAAGTGGAATCGCCAGAGTGTTCGCTTTGGATGGATAGACTTTATTGACGACTTGGAGGTTAGTTCTGCCTTGATGAAGGCCGTAGAAGAATACGGAAAGAGCAATGGGATGACGGAGGTGGTCGGACCGTTGGGCTTTACGGATTTCGATCCAGAAGGAATGCTCACATTTGGCTTTGACCAATTGGGAACAATGGCTACGATATACAACTATCCATATTATCCAGAACATGTGGAGAAATGGGGTGGTTATGAGAAGGATAACGACTACGTCGAGTTTAAGATTCACGTGCCTGATAAAGTACCCGATAAGATGGTGAAGATTTCCGAGTTGATTATGAAGCGTTACAACTTGCATGTAAGGAAACCTACCAAGAAGGAAGTTTTTGAGGAAGGACTCGGACATAAGTTGTTTTATTTAATCAATGAGACGTTCAAGGATTTGTATGGCTACTCCGAATTGTCAGATAAGCAAATCGACCAATACGTGAATATGTATTTCCCGATGGTAGACTTGAACTTGATTCCTATCATAGAGGATTGGAGTACGGATGAGCACAAGTTGGTTGGCGTTGGCATTACCATTCCCTCACTTTCCAAGGCATTGCAGAAATGCCATCGTGGACGGTTGCTTCCATTCGGATGGTGGCATGTGATTCGTGCGTTGAAATTCCATAAGACCAAAATCGTAGACTTGATGATGATAGGCGTATTGCCCGAATATCGTACCAAGGGTGTCAATGCACTCATGTTCTATGATTTGATACCGTGGTACAATAAGTATGGAATAGAGTGGGGTGAGAGTCAAGTGGAAATGGAAACCAACGAAAACGTACAAAGTCAATGGCAGTATTTCGATTACGAATTACACAAGCGCCGTAGATGTTATGTCAAGAAAATATAAGGATAATAGATTAGGATTACATGTCAAACGATAATATCAACGAACAAGAACTCCAACCGCAAGTGGAGTATACTGACGATAATATACGCCATCTTTCTGATATGGAACACGTGCGTACTCGTCCAGGTATGTATATCGGGCGATTAGGCGATGGTTCTTTGCCAGAAGATGGTATTTATGTGCTCTTGAAAGAAGTCATCGACAACTCCATTGACGAGTTTAAGATGAATGCAGGAAAACGCATTGAGATTGATGTAGAGGATAATCTTCGCGTCAGCATACGCGACTATGGTCGTGGTATTCCACAAGGTAAGCTCGTGGAAGCTGTTAGCGTGTTGAATACTGGTGGTAAATATGATTCCAAGGCTTTCAAGAAAAGCGTGGGATTGAATGGAGTGGGCGTGAAGGCCGTTAACGCATTAAGTTCGAAGTTTGAAGTTGGTTCGTATCGTGATGGAGTGGTGCGCCACTTGACGTTTGAACGGGGATTGCTTCAAACAGATGAAACGAAAGATACTACCGATGAAAACGGTACATATATCTATTTTGAACCCGATGCGACCTTGTTCCTCAACTATCATTTTCATGATGACATCGTGGAAACGATGCTTCGCAACTACACGTATCTGAATTCGGGTCTTACGATTATGTATAATGGTCGTCGTATCTTAAGTCGTAACGGTTTGAAAGACTTATTAAACGACAACATGACCAACGACGGACTCTATCCCATCATTCACATGAAGGGTGAAGACATTGAGATTGCCTTTACGCATGCTAACCAATATGGTGAGGAATACCATTCTTTTGTCAACGGACAGCATACTACGCAAGGTGGAACGCATCAAAGTGCTTTCAAGGAACATATTGCGAAGACGATTAAGGATTTCTTTGGAAAGAACTATGAATATGGCGACATCCGTAATGGATTGGTTGCTGCTATTGCCATCAACGTAGAAGAACCTGTATTTGAAAGTCAGACGAAAATTAAGTTGGGCTCTACGACCATGTCGCCTAATGGTGATTCGGTAAATAAATATGTTGGGGATTTCATCAAACAACAAGTAGACAACTACTTGCACATGCATCCTGACGTGGCGGAAGTGATTCAAAACAAGATTATCGAAAGCGAGCGCGAGCGTAAGGCCATTGCAGGTGTAACGAAGTTAGCGAGAGAACGTGCCAAGAAAGCCAATCTCCATAACAGGAAATTGCGTGATTGTCGCATTCATTATAGTGACGTAAAGAATGAACGCAAGGAAGAAAGTAGTATCTTTATTACTGAGGGAGATTCTGCCAGCGGAAGTATCACGAAGAGTCGCGACGTAAATACGCAAGCCGTATTCTCGTTGCGAGGCAAACCCTTGAACTCGTATGGACTGACTAAGAAGGTCGTGTATGAGAATGAGGAGTTCAACTTGTTGCAAGCAGCCCTTGATATAGAAGATGGATTGGATACTTTACGATACAATAAGGTAATTGTTGCAACTGATGCCGATGTGGATGGTATGCATATTCGCTTGCTTATCATTACGTTCTTCTTGCAATTCTTCCCAGAATTGATTAAGAAAGGACACGTTTACGTATTGCAAACACCATTGTTCCGCGTTCGAAACAAACGTACTCGCATCAAGAACAAGAAAGTGATAGAGGCTGCTGATGCGAAGTTAGACCGCAAGGAACGTAAGACTGATTTCATCACGCATTATTGTTATAGTGACGAAGAGCGTTTACGTGCTATCAAAGAGTTGGGACCAGACCCAGAAATCACTCGATTCAAGGGATTAGGTGAGATTTCACCCGATGAATTCGTTCATTTCATCGGTCCTGACATGCGATTGGAACAAGTCACGTTGCACAAGACCGACCAAGTGGCAAAGCTTTTGGAATACTATATGGGTAAGAATACGATGGAGCGTCAGAACTTTATCATCGACAACCTTGTCATTGAAGAGGATATACCAGAAGAATCACAAGTTATAGAATAAGTATAGTTTATCATTCCTAATCTTTTTATAAGAATAAACAAACACATATTTCTTTATGAAAAAAATCATTCATATTATATGCCTTACGTTATTGCCTACCATGGTGTTTGCGCAAATCCTAAAACCCAATGACGATAGTGCTATTAGGAAACTGCATATTGCCGAAATGGCGATTAAGAGTTTGTATGTAGACTCCGTGGATGAGCAAAAACTCGTGGAAGATGGTATTCGGGGAATGTTGGAGAAACTGGATCCGCACTCTGCCTATTCTACGGCAAAGCAAACCAAGGAGATGACGGAATCGTTGCAAGGTTCTTTTGAGGGTATTGGCGTACAATTTAATATGGTGGAAGATACGTTGTTGGTTATCCAACCCGTTACGAATGGACCATCAGAAAAGGTTGGAATCATCGCTGGCGACCGCATCATAACCGTGAACGATACTGCCATTGCTGGCGTGAAGATGTCGAAAGAGGAAATCATGCGCCGATTACGTGGAAAGAAAGGTACGAAAGTGAATTTGGGGATTGTCCGTCGTGGTATTTCGGGTAAGTTGAAGTTTGTCGTTACGCGCGATAAGATTCCCGTGAAGACCATAGATGCCGTATATATGATTCGCCCAACAGTTGGTTATATCCGTATCGGTAGCTTTGGTGCCACTACTTACGATGAGTTTATGGCGGGTGTGGATTCCCTGAAGAAAGCAGGAATGAAAGACCTTATCATCGACTTGCAAGAGAATGGCGGTGGATTGATGCAGGCTGCCATCATGATAGCTAACGAATTTTTGGAGAGAAACGATTTGATTGTCTATACCGAAGGAAGGCGCACTCCGCGTCAGGAATTTAGGGCGCAAGGAAATGGTCGTTTGTTGGATGGTAAGATTTACGCCTTGGTAAACGAGTATTCTGCTTCTGCTTCCGAAATCGTTACGGGTGCTCTTCAAGACCAGGATAGAGGTACGGTTGTAGGTAGGAGAACGTTCGGTAAAGGACTCGTTCAGCGTCC
>JAEEGL014332983.1_pt1 | contig 17837 bp, 13 predicted proteins | sample 9134231 | NCBI WGS metagenome assembly JAEEGL01 (sample SAMN16246548, study PRJNA631951) | gut metagenome | biome: gut microbiome; feature: rumen; material: fiber-attached | host: Bos | place: Iran: Karaj | collected 2018-10 | reverse complement strand
ATCATGGTTATGACGATCAATGATACTAAAGTGGATGTTACATGGGAAAATAATGCCTCTGTGGCTGAACTGAAGGAGCTTGCAGAAGATGAGCTTACGATATCAATGTCTATGTACGGAGGCTTTGAACAGGTAGGATCTATCGGAAAGAGAATCACACGAGATGATAAACAGACGACTACATCGGTAGGAGATATTGTCCTTTATTCCGGAAATCAGCTTGTAGTGTTTTACGGATCTAATTCATGGGCATATACGAGACTGGGGAAAATAAACCTGAATGAGAAAGAACTAAAGAATCTACTTAGTAATGGTGATGTTACAATCACATTAAGTATAGAATTGCCGGTAGATATCAAAGATTGACCGAACAGCAAAGAGAGCGGCTTTAAAAGAGCTTGCTCTCTTTTTGAATATCGGAAATTCTGTTGATTTCGTCAGGAACTATGTTAGAATCTTATTATATTTCGTGTTAAGCTGTGAGAGGAGAGAAAGAATGCGTAAGATCTTTATGGATAAAAAATTTAGCGGTTATATTTGGCACTTTATATTTGCGGGGGTGTTTATCGGGTTGTCACTTTGTTTCATAGAGTTTACGCAAGGTGTTACGTGGTATCTTATAAGCTCGACATTAAGAATAATATTTGGCACAGCGATCCTGATGGTTTCGGCACGATTATTTGAAAGGAAGCCATCGGATATATTATCTTTCGGTAAAACGAAAGAAGCGCTGTTGGCGGGAGCAGGTTTCCTGTTGTTCTTTTTGTATTATCTTGTTGTGGTGGTTTCGGGCTTCGGCAAGATTACCGGTCTTACGGTAAGTGTTTTCCTGACCAAAATTATTCTTCAACAGATCACAACCGGCTTCTATGAGGAATTAAATTACAGATTTCTTTTGCTTGAAGGATTGAAATATACAAAAAACAAAATAGGCACGAAACTTGTTTATGTAACGATAAGCTCAGTGCTGTTCGGGTTGCTTCATTGTGTTACGGGATGGAATACTTTTACTTTCTTTCAGACGGGAGCCATCGGATTTGCTTTTGCGGTTATATTTGTTAGGTCGGGAAATATTGTTGTTCCTATGATCCTGCACTTTATCTATGACGTATTTGCCAAAACGGCAGTATATGTTGAGTGGGAGCATACCCCGTTTTTTGATAACATGAATTCGATATTTGGCATAATGTTGGGAATTATGGTTGTTATATCGACTGTTATATTGATCGCGCCCAAGAAGAATGTTAGTATAAAATAGATTCTTTTATCTCCTCAGCCGTCATCTGCCCGTCCCAGAAGAAGTAGCCGCGGGGAATGCAGTTGAGCTTTCTTAAGTCTGATTCAAGGGCAGAGGCTGCTTCCGACGGATCACGATCAAATGATGTGAGCTTAATGCTGCTGTCGTTCAATATGTGAGATTTTATCCATTCGCGGGTTTTTTCGTTATTTGCTTTAACGGTACGTACGGCGGGAATGTCGGGGACCGAGCTGTCAAAGCCTGCGATCATGCGCTTAAGGTCGTCCGTGCGGTCGATCCTTTCGTCGCAGGCGTAGAACAGGAGAGTATTGACAAGCGAATTTATGTCGTAGTTGCCGTAGGCTTCGCAGTAAGTGTAAAGGCTTTCTTTGTATCCGAGAACATCCTCGGTATAAATGACGAGAAGAGTATGATCGTTTTCGGTCATATATTTTGCGCTTATGTCGGTAATGTATTCAAATTTGTCCGGCTCGGAGTAGCAAAATACGATCTGGGCAAGGTAACGGGTTTTGTCCGAAGTAAACTTTTCCTCAAACTGCTCGTTATAGCCGTAAGAAACACTGACGCCATCGATCGGCTGTACTGTGATCCTGTCGAGAGTCCACAGATCATCATAGTTTTGCCTGAACACCGTATCCGTGACTTTCCAGGAGGCCGGGAAGACTACACGCGGGTAAGAGGTGGCAGAGTTAAATTGGTAGTATTCTGTTACCTCTATGGTGTTGCCCGAGGCGTCCGTGTATACCGCGGACTTTATGTGATCATTTATACTGTAAGGCGATGTTGACGGGATCGGGGACGGCGTGAAGGTTACGACAGGTGCTTCGGACACGGATATAGCGGGTGTGGGAGAAGCGGATAAAGCTCTCGGCGCTTCATCCTGCGAAGTGTTTGAGCAGCCTGTGAGGCACAAAGCCATGCATATTGAAAGACCGATGTTTCTGAAATTCCGGATCGACTTTTTATTCATATTATCTCCCCTCTGAAGTAAGAACTTCACTTTACCTGACGTTACAGCTTTGGTGATTACGGAAAATATCCGCATATATATTCATTATATACATAAACACGCAAAAAACAAACAAAGGTTTCAGAAAAAAATGAGATATGTTATAATGTGACGCAGATTTTGCCGCTGAAGGCGGCTTACAGGGAGTGGAATATGAAAAAATATACAAAAACATTGATCTTCTTTTTGTTACTTGGCATAACTGTGATCACGTCGCTGGTCTTATCCGCGTTGGATAAGTCTACGGATGTTTATCCGAAAGAGGATACGAAGATCAGGCTTTACGGAGAGAGCCACGGCTCCAAAACCTATTACGACATTGAACTCGATCTTTGGAAAGAGTGCTACAAACAAGGCGACAGAGCGCTCTTCGTGGAGTTGCCGTATTATACGGCTGAGTACATAAATCTGTGGATGAAGGATACTTCCGACGAGATCATGGATCAGATTTTTATTGATATAAAAGGTACTCAGAGCGGAAACAGGTATTATTATGATTTCTTCAGAGAGATCAAGGAAAGCTGCCCCGAGACGGTGTTCTACGGGACAGATGTGGGGCACCAGTACAATATCACCGGAGCAAGATATCTTGAATATCTCACGCAGAACGGACTTGAAGGATCGGAAAACTACAGATTGGCCAAAGAATGTATCGAGCAGGGCGAGGATTATTATCTTAATGACACCATGCACAACGGTATGTCTCCCATCAGAGAGGCCTACATGATAGCCAATTTCAAAAATGCCTATGAAAGATGCGGTACGGACAGGATAATGGGAATCTACGGATCATATCACACTGAGCTCGGCGTTCCCGAGCTTATGGCGGGTCAGCTGAGAGCTTATTACGGCGATATCATGAGCAGTGTAAAACTAAGCTCGGTGGCTTTCGGCAAAAATGAGCCCTACAGGTTCGGATTCAGCGTTACGGGTCTGATCTTCCTTATGATGCTTTTTATCCCCAATATCTACTGGGCGAGAAAAGCTATGCCCGAAGGCTATGAGGAAGCTTCCAAGAAAGAGAACAAGGTGCTTCTCGCATTTGAACGCACCGGCGAGGTTCTGGCAACCTGTTCGTTGCTTATATTCCCTGCGGTAAATCCTTATGTAAGACTCCTTCCCGAAGGACTCTTCTTCGACTGGAAGATCATGATGTGGGTCGCTGCGGTTGTGCTGATGATCTTTTATGAGTGCTATTGGGTAAAGTATTTCAGAAGTGACAGAACAATGAAGGATCAGTACAGTTCGTTTGCGGGGGCTCCGCTGGCGGGAGCGACTCTTCCCGTAATGGCGGTACTGCTTTTGGGATTATATTCCATGAATCTTGTCATAATCTGCTCGGCGGTGATCCTCGGAATAGGGCATATCGGGATACATTTTGCGCATAGCAGAGAGTGCTGAAAAATTAAGTTTTTAAATTCCCTTTTTCGGAAGGGATTTTTTTTTATTTTTATTGTCTCTTCACGCTTAAATGTGCTATCATTTATCAATAGGTATTGATTCTGGTTTCTTTTTGAAATTCAGTAAAGATGTTGGGGGTACCCTATGAAAGGTCAGAACTTCAAAAAAACAATATTTACGCTGATCATCCTTACATTACTTGCTTCACTGTTGTCGGCGCTGCCGCCTTTTCTGTCCGCAAGGCAGATATCGCTTAAGATCGGAACGTTCGAAATGGGCGCGTCGCAGCTGGCTGGTATCTTTACAAGTATCAGACTCATACTTCTTGTGGTGATCGTGCTGATCGGAAAGAAGTCGGGTATGGTCATCACCATGCTGATACTCGGACTCAGCAGCATACCGATAATTCCCCAGATGATATTCAGACAGAATTATGATTCACTGCCCGGACTTGCCGGTGTTGTATGTGCTGTCATCATTTTGTATATCCTGTATGACTTCATCAAGAATATAAATGTTTACAATAAGATGCTCCATATGCTGTCCCAGCAGGATCCTCTTACCGGAATGCATAACCTTACGGCGGTGAGAGAGGACATCGATAAAAGGATAAAAGCGGGAGAAGAGTTTTATGTTTCCTTCCTTTACCTTGAGAATTTCGGCTCCATCAACGATATGATGGGAAGAGATTTCGGAAACACCGTGCTGAAGACGCTTGCGGGAAGACTTATCGGCAATACCGTTGAAGGCGAATACGGCGGCAAGAACGGTGATTCGGAATTTGTCCTTATCATCAATGCAGGCAAAGATAAAGATCGGGATATGGAAAAAGTTGAGGTGGAAGCGCGACTCAAGCAGTTCATTAAGCAGGTCAAGCGTCCGCTCATCATCGACAACACGGAAGTTACACTTGAGCCCAGAGCGGCTGTTGTAAGATATCCGGATGACGGAAACAATATCAATGAGCTTTACAGACATCTTGACGATACGATAGCACATTACAGGCAGCAGAGCGGAAAAGAACTTGCTTTTTACGATGCAACCGTCACCAATGAACTCACTGAGAACAGTAAGATCGAGGACAGACTCTTCAGAGCTTTGAGCACCGACGAGCTGCACCTGGTATTCCAGCCGCAGTTTGATCTCGGTTCCGGAATGCTCCGTGGATTTGAGACTTTGAGCAGGCTTTCGGATGAAAACGGAAAGCCCATAAGACCCGACAAATTTATTGCGGTCGCCGAAAGAAGCAACCTGATATTCAGAATTGACAACTGGGTTCTTCTTCATGCGATAAAGAGCTTCAAGGATGTGCTGAAGGTCAATCCCGACCTGATCGTTTCGGTAAACATCAGTGCAAATCATCTTCAGAAGCCGGGATATGCGGATTATGTTCTGAGGACCTTGAAGGAGAACGATTTCCCCAATGCGAACCTTGAGATAGAGATTACGGAAACAGTTTTCGCAACGGCGATAGAAACGGTCAAGGAAGCGCTTGAAAAGCTCAGAGAGAACGGCGTTAAGGTGGCTCTCGACGACTTCGGTACCGGATATGCTTCACTTTCGTACCTTTCACAGCTTCCCGTGAACCTCTTAAAGATCGATAAGACCTTTATCGACAAGATGGACAGCACGGAAATGGACAACGATTTCATCAAGCTGATCATTTCCATGGGACATGTTCTTCACATCGAAGTACTTGCGGAAGGTGTGGAAAATGAAAAAGAGAAGCAGTCGCTGAAGGATTGGGGCTGTGATATGGTTCAGGGCTATCTCACCGGAAAGCCTATGGAACTTGCAAATGCCATAGAAATAGTAAATAAAGAAAAGGGTTCCGTCTGATCGGAGCCCTTTTCGGGTGTATGAACATATATAAAGCAGGAATGAAAAACATTTACCTTGCGCCCATGGAGGGCGTTACAACACATATATACAGAAGAATCTTTAACAAGTATTACACGGGACCGGCCAAGTTCTTTACGCCGTTTCTCTCGCCCAACCAGACCAAAAGCTTTCAGATGAAGGAGCTTGAAGAGATAGACAGAGAGAAGAACGAAGGAATGGTTACGGTGCCGCAGCTCCTTTGCAGCAATGCGGAGCATTTCGTATGGGCGTGCCGCGAGATAGCGGAAAGAGGCTATCATGAAGTGAATTTCAACCTTGGGTGCCCGTCCAATACGGTGGTTACCAAGAAGAAGGGAAGCGGATTTCTGTACTATCCGGATGAGCTGGATGCCTTTCTGGACGTCGTTTTTAACGACACAAAGGATCTCGGGATAAAGATCTCCGTAAAGACCCGCCTTGGGAAGCATGATCCGCGGGAATTTGAACGTATCCTCAGTATATATAACAGATATCCGATCAGCGAACTCATTGTTCACCCGAGGATACAAAAGGATTTCTATAAGGGAGAGATACGTAAGGAGTGGCTGGATTACGCTTACGAAAATTCAGTGAATCCTGTCTGTGTGAACGGGGATATTTGGCTCACGGAAGATGTTGAGAGAAACGTAACGGCATATCCCGATGCCATCGCACTGATGCTTGGCCGGGGACTGATCGCGAGACCTTATCTTTTCACGGATGGGGATGTCCTTAAGGATAAGAAAAGGTTCAAGGCCTTCAATGAGGAACTTCTGGATGCGTATTGCGAAAGGATGAGCGGGGATTTCAGTATCCTGTGTAAGCTGAAGGAACTGTGGTATTATATGCTCCCCGCATTGAACCTTTCCGAGGACTATGAAAAGAGACTGAAAAAGACAACAAGGGTGGCGGAATACAGGTCCTTGGTGAACGAGATAACGGAAAGAGGATGAAATATACAGCATAAAATAAAGCGGCAATTGCCTGCGATATGCAGGCAACTGCCGCTCTTTTAGTATGTGTGCGATCAGTGATGACTCTTTACGTAAGGGTATTCTGTTCCGGGTTGGAAATCATATTTGTCCGGATCGATGGAACCTCTGTAATACTGAAGCTCCTCAAGTGTAACGAACTGATATCCTTTCTTTGCAAGGGCTTCAAGAATGATGGGCACGGCTCCGGGAGTGGAGTTTTGTATAGAATGCATGAGGGAGATGCCGCCGTCTCTGGCTGTATTGATCACGCTGTTTGCAACGTCCTGAGTCTTACGCTTAAGGACATCCTCATCTGTCTCACCGGGCTGTGCCTTCCATTTGCCCGATGCACCTTCCGTGCCGGTGTCTCCTGATGATACGTTCCAGTAGAAGAAGGGCATGGGAGTGTATTTCATGTAATCCACCCACAGGCCGCCCGGCATGCGCATCATGGTGGGAGCGTGTCCGACAGCCTCGCCGATTATGAGCTCGGCTTTGTTTATCTCCTGCCAGAATGTCTTTGCATTGAAGGAGCTGGGTCTGAAATATTCATGGGAATAGGTGTGGCTTGCTATCTGATGACCTGCTGCGTACAGTGTCTGGGCGGATAGAGGAGCGGTCTGGGGATATTTCCCGAATCTTTCTCCCAGGAAGAAGAAGGTTACTTTCGCATTGTATTGCTCGAGTACGTCTATGATCTGTTTCTCGATAACCCAGTTGGGACCGTCGTCGAAGGTAAGGGCAATCATGGGCTTGTTGGGATCCAGATCCTTACGTACTCTGGTATCTCTTATGAGATTGCCTTCATCATCGTAGAGCATGAAGAGCTTTGCTTCCTCAAGGTCTACGGCATAGTCGAAAGCGGGATGGGATTCGCAGAGTGTGTTTGCGGCAAAATGGAAGATCACTTTATCTTCGGTCACTTCATAATCCATATAATCGGAAACCCTGTAAGGTGTTTCGTAGTTTGCGAAGGACGATGAAGTAAGGGAATCACCGAGTTCCGCAGTGGTATATGTCTGGAGCCTCTCCTTTATGATGGGGAGATAGGCCTCGTTAAAAAACTTATTTACGGGTATGGGCGTCGGAGTAGGCGACGGAGTCGGCGTCGGCGTATCCGTAGGAGTGGGAGTGGGGGTAGGTGTATCGGTAGGTGTAGGTGTCGGCGTGTCGGTGGGCGTAGGTGTAAAGGTTGGCTCAACGGTAGGTGTAGGCCTCCAATTGCCTGCGCCGTTTGAACAGCCCGCCAGAACAAACACGGTTAAAAACAGCGGTAACAGATATTTGATCTTCATTTATAACTCCTTGTTGAAATGTTTTGTATATTCGCGGAATGAATTCAGTATTTCTCCGATGCTCCAGGCCTGGGCAAAACAGCCTCTTGAAACAGTGGGCTCGAGACCGTCATAGATCTCTGCCAGCTGCCCGGTGCAGCCTTCGCGGAGCCAATCCTTAACGGCGGCCATGTTTTCTTCGAGAGATGCCAAGCGTTCAGCGCGCTCGGGGCCTTCGGGAAGATCACAGACAGCCTTGATCTCGGCCGTGTAATATGCACCGAGGGGGAAGGTCCAGACAGTTCCCTGATGATAAGCGAGATCCCTTTGATACATATCACCTATGTATACATCGTGGAAATCCGGATCATTCGGGGCAAGAGTCCTTAGACCTGCGGTGGTAAGAAGATTATTTCTTACAGAACGGAGCACGCCCTCTGCCTGCTCATTCGAAAGCATTGTGAAGGGCTGTGTAAGAGCCCATATCTGGTTGCATCTGAGCTTTTTTTCTTCTTCGGTTCCGTTTAATACGTCTTTAAGACAATTGTTATCTTTATCTGTGAATTTGTCAAGAAAAGATGCTTTTGTTTTTTCGGAAAGAGTAAAAAAATGTTCATCGCCGGTCAGTCTGTAAAGGATCACGAGAGCGCTGTACCAAAATGCGTTTATCTCCACAGGCTTACCGTGGCGCGGCGTCGGAAGGAAGCCGTCCACGCATACATCCATCCAGGTGAGCTGTTCCTTATCCGCACCTGCCGAGATCAAACCGTCGCTATCCATGAATATATGATGATCCGTACCTTTTTCATAGGCCTTCTCTATGTTCAGCATGGTGGGGAGCATTTCTTCGGCAAATTTAGTGTCACCGCTTTCCTGCACATATTTCCAGACCGTGTTTATGAAAAGGAGAGGGGCATCGACGGAATTATACATGGCATCTTCGCCACCGTCGGGGAAAAGATTTGGAAGAAGGCCGTTCTTCTCATACTTTGCAAAGGTACGAAGGATGTTCTTGCAGTCGTCGTACCTCTTTGTGGCGAGGGTGAGTCCCGGAAGGGATATAAAGGTATCCCGGCCCCAGTCTTCAAAGAAAGGATATCCTGCGATGACTGTTTTTCCATGGACGTTTTCACGTTTTACCACATAGGCGTCAGACGCCCGGAGAAGTTCCCGGGTTATCTCGCCCTTGATCCCTGCGTTTTTAAAAAGCTCATTCTCCTGTGACAGGTGACTGTTAAGCGCCCCCGCGAAATCGGAAGGATTATCTGAAGAGAATTCTTCGGTTGAAAAAACTATCTCAAAGGGAGTGTTAAAACCGTCAAATGATATCACCTTGTCCGTGAAACATTTACCCGATGCGATGCGACCGTCTCTTTCATCCTGTGAGAAATAGAAGGCTGGGGTCTTTGCGGGAAGTTTGGAACGGATCTCGCCGTTTGTCGCGATCTTTACCGCGGAAGTATCGCAGATGTTCATGAAGGGCTCGTTCTTACCTGTCATCCTGTATAAAGGAACGACTTTAAGAGTGACGGGAGTGCCGGGACTCACTTCCGCCTCATAGCGGATGGCAACGGTGTTATGACCGTGGGCCATGCAGATGCTTTTCTTTAACCGTACCCCAGCCACTTCGTAGTGCCATACGGGGTAACCGTCGTATTCAAAGGACGTGAGACAAGATGTGTGATCACTGTCATTTCGTCCGTATTCATACCTTTGAGAAGAAAGCATGTAGGAGTGACCGTTTACCGAAAGTATCTCGTTTACATTGGTCACCATGTGACGCCGATCCCCGGGGGGAGTGAGGGCGGACATAAGGAGAGCGTGGTCGCCCCGGGCTGCCGAACCCGCATGGGTAAGGGAACAGTAGCCGCCGAGACCGTCCGTTAGGAGAAAACAGTTGGCTTCCCCCTTTGTTATGGGTGTCAGTTCGTCTTTTTCGTATATAAACTTCATTTTTATCTCCGACAGTGTATTTTTGTATATAGTAGCACATAATGGATAGAAGGTCAAAAAGGGGGATGGGTTCGGGAGTATAACAAAAAATGACGTTGATTTTTTGTCGGATTATGATATTATAAAAAACGGAATTTACCTAATTATTTGAGTAAATGCGACTAATTTTTGATTAAATCAAAAGTAAAAAAGAGGAGGCTGTCATGCAATACGGTTATTTTGATGAGGAGCGGAGAGAATACGTAATAACAAGACCCGATACTCCGGCACCCTGGGCCAACTATCTCGGAAGCCCTGCGTACGGTGCGATCATTTCGAACAATGCGGGAGGTTATTCCTTCGAGAAGAGCGGTGCCAACGGGAGGATCATCCGCTATATCTTTAATCAGTTTGACCGTCCGGGAAGATATATCTATCTTCGCGACAACGAGACAGGAGATTACTGGTCGGCAAGCTGGCAGCCTGTAGGAAAGGATCTTTCCACATATAAGAGCGAATGCAGACACGGCACGGGCTATACGGATATCAGGGCCGAATATGCCGATATTGCAAGCTCTGTCCTTTACTACGTACCCGAAAATAAGACCTACGAGGTTTGGAGACTTAAGGTTAAAAATAAGGGTTCAAAAGCAAGAAAATTATCTGTTTTCGGATATTGCGAGTTTACAAACGAATGCAATTACGAACAGGATCTTGTAAACCTTCAGTACACGCAGTTCATCACCAAGACCTTCTTCCTTGAGGATAAGATCGTTCAGTGCATAAACGAGCATATGTCCGGCGGACCTTACAAGGGAGATCCCACGAAGACACGTTTCTTCGGCCTTGCGGGTAATCCTGTCGCAAGCTACTGCGGAGACAAGGAAAGCTTCATCGGAAGATATCATGACTACGGTAATCCGATATCGGTCGAAGAGGGTAAGTGCCCCAACGTTCTTAATTACAACTCCAACGGTTGCGGATCCCTTTCTACGGACATCGTTTTGCAGCCCGGTGAGGAGAAGGAGATCGCCTTCATCCTTGGTATGAAGCTCATTCCCGATGCCGAAAAGATCATGGCTTCTTACAAAAACGTAGGCACGGCGGTTGAGAAAGAGCTGAAAGAGCTCATCACGAGATGGCATTCCGAGCTGGATCACCTTAAGGTTACGACTCCTTCGGAAACATTCAACGAGATGGTGAACACATGGAACGCATATCAGTGCTTTATGACCTTCACATGGTCAAGAGCTGCGAGCTTCGTATATTGCGGACAGCGTAACGGCTACGGCTATCGTGATACCGTACAGGATATCCAGGGCGTTATCCACTTGGATCCCGAAATGGCCAAGAAGCAGATCACTTTCATGCTCTCGGCACAGGTTGACAACGGCGGCGGACTTCCGCTCGTTAAATATACCCATAATGCGGGACACGAAGATACTCCCGATGACGACAGCTATGTAAGAGAGACGGGACATCCCGCATACAGAGCCGACGATGCGCTGTGGCTCTTCCCGACGGTGTACAAGTATATCGCGGAGTCCGGAGATCTCGCATATGTGGATGCGGTCATTCCTTTTGCCAATAAGGATGAAGGAACGGTTTATGAGCACCTTAAGAGAGCCATCAACTTCTCCATGGAGCGTCTCGGACCTCACGGACTTCCCGCAGGACTCCACGCAGACTGGAACGATTGCCTGAGACTCGGCAAAAAGGGCGAGTCGAGCTTCGTTGCGATGCAGCTCTATTACGCATTTACGGTTATCAGGAAATTTGCGGAATACAAGAACGACAAGGAATATCTGACATATATCGATAAGACTCAGAAAGAGATCGGTGACAAGATACAGAAACTCTGGTGGGAAGAAGACAGATACATGCGCGGCTTCAAGGAAGACGGTACCCTTATCGGAAGCAGGAAGGATCCCGAAGCAAACATGTGGCTCAATCCCCAGTCCTGGGCGGTTATCTCGGGACTTGCCACCAAGGATCAGGCAGAGAAGGCTCTTGAATCCGTTCACAGAGAGCTTAATACCAAGTACGGTGCAAGAGTAATGGCACCTTCCTACAAGGAACATGCCTTTGACGGTGCGCTCGCACTCCTCTTCAACGGCTCCACCAAGGAGAACGGCGGTATTTTCTCGCAGCCTCAGGGCTGGATCATCCTCGCCGAGGCTCTTATGGGACACGGAAACCGTGCTTTCGAGTACTTCTCCGAGAGCTCTCCCGCTAACATGAACGATAAGGCTGAGATCAGAAAGCTCGAGCCCTATTGCCACGGCCAGTTTACGGAGTCGGTTGACTCGCCTTTCGAGGGCAGATCACATGTTCACTGGCTCACAGGTACCGCATCGACGGTCATGGTAGGATGTGTCGAGGGTATCCTCGGACTTCGTCCCGACTTTAACGGCATTAAGCTTTCACCCGCAGTTCCTTCGGATTGGAAGGAATTCGGCGTTGAGAAGGATTTCAGAGGAAGTCATATGTCCATCAGGTTCGTTAATCCCAACGGTTCCGAAGGCGGCGTTAAGAAGATCACACTTAACGGAGAAGAGATCACGGGCGATTATATCCCCGCATCAAAGCTCAAAGCGCAGAATACCGTGGTATGCGAGATGTGATTAGCTTTACTGATGATTCGCATTAAAAATTTAAAATTGATTAAATCCGTAAACAATGCTACTCTCATTTGGGTGGCATTGTTTTTATATGCGATACCGTAAACAAGGAGGAAAACCATGAAAAGCGTATCATTGTATGATTACCTTCGCAGCAACACATATCCCGGAAGAGGGATACTTATCGGACGTTCCGCAGACGGCAGATATGCTGTTACAGCCTATTTCATCATGGGCAGGAGCGTGAATTCCCGTAACCGCATCTTCGTGACCGAGGGAGAGGGCATAAGGACCGAAGCATTCGACCCTTCAAAGATGGTGGATCCAAGTCTTATCATCTACAGACCCGTTCGCGTTCTCGGAAACAAGACTATCGTAACAAACGGCGATCAGACCGATACGATATATGAGCTTATGGATAAGCAGCTCACCTTTGAGCAGGCACTTCGTACAAGAGAGTTTGAGCCCGATGCTCCGAACTATACCCCCAGGATCTCAGGTATCATGCATGTGGAGGAGGGAAAGTTCAATTTTGCCCTTTCCATCCTTAAGAGCAATGACGGTGACGGCAGCACCTGCAACCGTTTCACCTTTGCTTATAACGCACCTGCGGCAGGCGAAGGACGTATCATCCATACATATATGGGGGACGGCAATCCGCTCCCGAGCTTCGAAGGGGAGCCCGTTAAAACCATTGTTTCCGGCAACATCGATGAGTTTGCGGAAAATGTATGGAATGCTCTTAACGAAGAGAACAAGGTATCGCTTTTTGTAAGATATATTGATATTGAAACAGGCAAAACAGATACAAGGATCATAAACAAGAACAAATAAGGACAGGAGAAAAAGGATGAAAGAACTGGAATTAAAATACGGTTGCAATCCCAACCAGAAGCCCTCAAAGATAAGCATGAAAAACGGTGAGCTCCCCATAAAGGTGCTTAACGGTAAACCCGGATACATTAACCTTCTTGACGCCTTCAACGGCTGGCAGCTGGTATCGGAATTAAAGAGAGCCACAGGTCTTCCCGCAGCAACATCTTTTAAGCACGTTTCACCCGCGGGAGCTGCGGTGGGCAAGCCTTTAAACGACGTTGAAAAGCAGATCTACTGGGTAAATGAGTTTAAGACACTTTCACCCCTTGCTTCCGCTTATGCACGTGCGAGAGGCGCAGACAGAATGTCCAGCTTCGGTGATTTCATTTCTCTTTCCGATGTTTGCGATAAAGACACAGCAATGCTGGTAAAGAGAGAGGTTTCCGACGGCATCATCGCACCCGGCTACGAGCCCGAAGCTCTTGAGATCCTTAAGGCAAAGAAAAAGGGTAATTACTGCGTGATCGAGATAGATCCCGCCTACAAGCCCGATCCCATCGAGCACAAGGAAGTCTTCGGAGTTACCTTCGAACAGGGCAGAAATGAGCTGGTGATCGATAAGAACATGCTCACCAACATTGTTTCCGAAAATAAGGAGCTTCCCGAGGACGCCAAGATCGATCTGATCATTTCGCTTATCACATTAAAGTATACACAGTCCAACTCCGTGTGCTATGCTAAGGGAGGACAGGCTATCGGCATCGGTGCCGGACAGCAGTCCAGGATCCACTGCACACGTCTTGCGGGCCAGAAGGCGGATAACTGGTGGCTCCGTCAGTCTCCCAAGGTACTTGGACTTAAGTTCAGGGAGGATATCGGAAGAGCGGACAGAGACAACGCCATCGACCTCTACATCGGCGATGAGTGCGAGGATGTGCTTGCAGACGGCAAGTGGCAGAATATCTTTACCGAAAGACCCGAAGAATTTACGAGAGAGGAGAAAAAAGCCTGGATAAAGAAGAATACCGGTGTTTCCCTCGGTTCCGATGCTTTCTTCCCCTTCGGAGACAATATCGAGAGAGCTTACAAATCCGGCGTTTGCTATATTGCGGAGCCCGGCGGTTCGGTACGTGACGACAACGTTATAAAGGCGTGCAACGATCACAACATGACCATGTGCTTCACAGGCATCAGGCTTTTCCATCATTAAAATGAATGATGAGCTTGAAAAATACAAGGATATCATAGATCTTCCCCATCATGTGTCCAAGGACAGAAGACACATGCCGCTTATCGACAGGGCGGCACAGTTCGCTCCCTTTGCGGCACTTACCGGCTTCGAAGAGGATGTGGATGAGACTGAGAGAGTGACCGATGACAGGATCGAGATCACCGAGGATGCCCTTAACGAAATGAATGAGCGTTTGACCCGGATCATTGCCCGGATCGACTCCCATCCCGAAGCGGAGCTCAGTGTCTTCACGCCGGATGCAAGGAAAGCGGGCGGAAGCGTCGTAAGGATAAAAGGCCGCATCAAGCGTTATGCGGATATCGAGCGTAAGCTGATCTTTGAAGACGGCAGAACAGTCTCACTTGACGATATCGTCAGCATATCGGAAGCGGAAGAATAAGGTTATTTCCAACCCATGCCCTTTTGGACATGGGTTGTTTTATTCGGATAATTATGGTAGAATGCACACGTTTGATTCGTTTACATATGTTTTGGAGTAAGACTGATGATACTTTCGTGTAATAAAATAAATAAAAGTTTCGGTGAAAAGGCGATCCTTAAGGATGTCTCTTTTCACATTAACGATAATGAGAAAGTTGCCATAATCGGCGCCAACGGCGCGGGTAAATCGACCCTGTTTAAGATAATCCTCGGAGAACTGAACGCTGACAGCGGTGAAGTGGTATTTGCCAAGGATTCCACCTTCGGGTGCATTTCCCAGACCCAGAATCTTGAAAGCACGAACGGGATATATGAAGAGCTTTTCGGCACCAACAAGGCGCTTCTTGAACTCGAAAACCGCATAGAAAAGCTTCACAGGGAGATAGAAGAGGAATCACGTAAAAACGGCGAAAACGATGAACTTAAGAAACTTTATTCCGAGTACGAGCGTTGCAATACCGAATTCGACCGCATCAACGGATACGCATACAGGAGCGAAGTCACGGGAGTCCTTAAGGGACTGGGATTCCGTGAGGATGAATTTGACAAGAAGATAGACACCCTTTCGGGAGGACAGAAGACAAGAGTCGCTCTCGGTAAGCTCCTCCTCATGAAGCCGGACCTCATCATGCTGGATGAGCCTACGAACCACCTGGACATGAGCTCCATAGCATGGCTCGAGACCTTCCTTGCAAACTATAACGGTGCGGTACTCGTTATTGCCCATGACCGCTATTTCCTGGACAAGGTGGTGACAAAGGTCGTAGAGATCGAGAATTGCAAGGCTCTTTGCTACCAGGGCAATTATACCGAGTTTGCGACGAAGAAGGCGGAAGTCAGAAAAGCCCAGCTCAAGGCATATATTAACCAGCAGCGTGATATAAAGCACCAGGAAGCGGTGATCGAAAAGCTTAAGAGCTTTAACAGGGAGAAGTCCATCAAGCGCGCGGAGTCCAGAGAAAAGATGCTGGACAAGATCGAAAGACTTGAGAAGCCTGTGGAGATCGATGACGAGATGAAGATATCCTTCCATGCTTCCACCGTGAGCGGAAACGATGTCCTTACGGTAAAAGGACTCTCAAAGGCCTACGGAAGCGAAGAACTTTTTACGGATATCGATTTTGAGATAAAGCGTGGCGAGAGAGTGGCGATCATCGGTAACAACGGTACCGGTAAGACCACGATCCTTAAGATAATAAACGGACTCGTGCCTGCGGACAGCGGAGAGATCAAGCTTGGCGCAAAAGTGAGCATCGCATATTACGATCAGGAACATCATGTCCTTAATCCCGAGAATTCGCCCTTTGAGGAAATATCCGACGCGCACCCGCTTATGGATAACACGGATATAAGGAACATCCTTGCCGCATTCCTCTTTACGGGAGACGAGGTGTTCACACCCATTAAGCTCCTTTCCGGCGGTGAGCACGGAAGAGTTTCTCTTGCAAAGCTCATGCTGTCCAACGCCAACCTCCTTATCCTCGATGAGCCTACGAACCACCTGGACATCACATCCAAGGAGATCCTGGAGAATGCCCTTAATTCGTACGAGGGAACGGTCCTGTACGTTTCTCATGACCGTTATTTCATCAACAAGACGGCCACCAGGATCCTGGATCTTACGGAAAAGAAGCTTGTGCCCTACATAGGTAATTACGATTATTATCTGGAACACAAGGATACGGTGGAAAAGGCATACCTCCGCGGAACCCTTAACGGCAATACCGTGAGCGGAGCGCCTATTGCGACAGAGACAGACAACAAGCTGGACTGGAAAGCCCAGAAGGAAGAACAGGCGAGACTCCGCAAGAAGCAGAACGAGATCGCAAGGATAGAAAAAGAGATCGCAAAGCTCGAAGAAGAAGGAAAGCACGTCGACGCAGAGCTTGAAAATCCTGCGTACTTCACGGATCATGTGAAGCTCGGCGAGCTTACCAAAAGGAAGAACGAAATAGAAGAGAAACTGCTTGAACTCATGGACGAGTGGGAAAAAATAAGCGCCCCCGAAAACTAAGATCGGGAGCGCTTATTATATAGGACGATCAGTACAAAGGATGTTTGTCTGTAAGAGTTTTTACAAGGGCTTTTACTTCCTCGGCCTTTTCGCCTCTTGAATCGATGGCAAGAGCGATGGCTTCGGCAACCTTGTCCATGTCCGCCTTATCGAAACCGCGTGTCGTAACTGCAGCGGAGCCGAGACGGATACCGCTTGTGATGTTCGGCTTAGCGGGATCTCTGGGGATGGCGTTCTTGTTGCAGGTGATATTAACGGCATCAAGGAGATGCTCGGTCTCTTTACCTGTAACTCCCTTGCTTAAAAGGTTTACGAGCATAAGGTGATTGTCGGTACCGCCGGAAACCATGTCGAATCCGCGCTTCATGAGGCCGTCGCAGAGAGCTTTGCAGTTGTCTACGATGTTCTGTGCATATACCTTGAAGGAAGGATCGAGGGCTTCCTTGAAGCAGACGGCCTTGGCTGCGATAACGTGCATGAGAGGACCGCCCTGGATTCCGGGGAAGAGAGCCTTGTTTAATTTGTGCTCAGATGCAAATTCCTCGGAAGAAAGGATGATACCGCCGCGGGGACCGCGAAGTGTCTTATGTGTGGTGGAAGTAACGATGTGTGCGTAGGGGATGGGGGATTCATGTACTCCGCCGGCAACAAGACCTGCAATATGTGCCATGTCTACCATGAGGATGGCTCCCACTTCATCGGCGATCTCGCGGAAACGCTTGAAGTCGATAGCTCTGGGATAAGCCGAAGCACCCGCAACAATGAGCTTGGGACGGCATTCCTTGGCAATCCTTAAAACTTCGTCGTAATCGATGTAACCGTTCTCGTCAACACCGTAAGGCACGGGATTGAAATAGGTTCCGGAGAAGTTTACCGGGCTTCCGTGGGAAAGGTGTCAGCCGTCTGCCAGGCTCATACCCATGAAGGTGTCGCCGGGCTGAAGGAGAGCAAAGAATACGGTCATATTTGCCTGGGCGCCGGAATGAGGCTGAACGTTTGCCCAGGT
>JAEEGL012375155.1_pt1 | contig 17837 bp, 14 predicted proteins | sample 9134231 | NCBI WGS metagenome assembly JAEEGL01 (sample SAMN16246548, study PRJNA631951) | gut metagenome | biome: gut microbiome; feature: rumen; material: fiber-attached | host: Bos | place: Iran: Karaj | collected 2018-10 | reverse complement strand
TGGTGGGCACCTATGCCTACGAGATGGATGCGCCACGCAAGCAGAAGCCTGCCCGCAGCTATGCCATGGGCGTCAGCGAGTTGTGTGCCTTGGACGATGGTTCGCTATTGGTGCTAGAACGAGAGTTTCGTGTGCCTAAAAAGTTGATTGGAGCATCGGTGGAGCAGAAGCTCTATCGTGTGGTGCCCAAGCCGGAACAGCGGCTGAACCCTGCGGAAAGGCTTACGGACGAGGTGACCTTTCTCGACAAACAACTTGTGGCCCGCTGGCGAACGAAACTCAACCTGACGCGCCGTAATCTGGCCAACTACGAAGGTATGTGTCTTGGTCCACGGCTCAGTGACGGGCGGCGGGTGCTCGTGCTTATCAGTGACTCGCAACACCGCTATCGCGGTGTGCTGAAGGACTGGATAAAGGTAATATGGGAAAAGTAAAAGGGTAAAAAAAGGAAAAAGAAAGGCAATATGAGAGCGCATCGAGTACAGATTAAATGGCTGGTTGGCTTGCTGGCATGGCTGGTCGTTGTTGGTTCCGGCTTGTCGGCAGTTGGCTGTCGGCAAAAAGCATCCGGCAACGCTGCTGATGGTGGCGACACCATTCCGATGCGCTATGCCCAAAACCTGCTGATGGTGAGATACGACGATGGCGTGTTCGTAGAACTGAAGGATCCTTGGCATGAAGGGAGCGTGTTGCGCCGCTATTGGCTGGGCAAGGGACATCGTTCGGGTGCCACCACGATAGCTGTTCCGCTGCAGCGAAGTGTCGTATTCAATACGGCTCATGCCTCGCTCATCGGCATGCTTGGCGCAATCGAACAGGTGGCTGGCGTGGCTGACCTGAAGTACATGCAGTTGCCCGAAATACAAAGGCGTGTGCAGCAGGGTACGGTGCGTGACTGTGGCGACGGAATGTCGCCCGACGTGGAACGTATCGTCGAGATGAGGGCTGACGCCATCCTACTTTCGCCCTTTGAGAACAGCGGCGGCTACGGACGGCTTGAGAAGTTGGGCATTCCCCTCGTCGAATGTGCCGACTACATGGAGACATCTGCACTTGGACGTGCTGAATGGATGCGCTTCTATGGCTTGCTCTACGGTCGTGGCGCCGAGGCTGACTCGCTCTTCAGCATGGTGGAAAACAACTATCTGGCACTGAAGCAGTTGGTGGCCGCTAAGGTCGTTGATGCGCAGCGTCCAACCGTGCTCACCGAGCGACTGACAGGGGGAACATGGTATGTGCCTGGCGGCCACAGTACGATGGGTCGCCTTCTGGCTGATGCCGGTGCCAGCTATCCCTGGGCCGATGATGACCACAGCGGCAGTTTGGCACTGAGTTTCGAGACCGTGTTCAGCCTAGCTGCTGATGCTGATATCTGGCTGATGAACCACTCCGACCAGCGACCGCTCACAGCGGCATGGCTCTCGGCCGAGCATCACGGCTACGGTCGGCTAAAGGCTTTGCAGACCAAGTGTGTCTATTACGTCAACTCGTTGGAGGTGCCCTATTTCGAGGAAGTGCCATTCCGCCCTGACTATCATCTGCGCGACCTGATCCTGCTGTTCCACCCCGGACTCGTGAAAGGACAGCCCCGCTACTATCGCGTCATTACAGACTGAACGAACGATGAAACAAACAACCCACGTCACCCCAACCTGGCGAACCGTGAAATGGGCTTCGATGGTGCTGCTCATGGTTGTGCTGTTTGTGCTGAGCCTCTTCATCGGTTCGGCCAACATACCTGCGGCCGATGTGTTGGCAATACTACGAGGTGCCGAACCACAGTCGGCATCTTGGCATTTCATCGTGATGGAGTCGCGTCTGCCTGCTGCCCTCACTGCGATGCTTTGTGGCGCGGCATTGGCCGTCAGTGGACTGCTTTTGCAGACAGCTTTTCGCAATCCGCTGGCTGGACCAGGCATCTTCGGCATCACCAATGGTGCCTCGCTCGGTGTGGCCATCGTCATGCTACTCGGTGTCGGTTCGCTGTCAACCATCAGCACACCACTTTCGGCACTATTCTCCTCACTCTCAACGGTTGCGGCAGCCTTCGGAGGAGCCATGGTGGTGACGCTATTGCTGCTGTTGCTCTCCAGATGGGTGAAGAGCCCCGTGATGCTGCTCATAGCAGGCATCATGGTGGGCTATCTCTCGTCATCTGCCATCGCCCTGCTGAACTACGTTGCCACAGAGGAAGGTGTTCGTTCCTACATGATGTGGGGACTAGGCAACTTTGGCGGAGTGTCGCTTCAGACGATGCCCTTCTATGCGTTCGTCACCCTTCTGCCGCTGTTGGCCGCACTTCTGCTGATAAAGCCCCTCAATGCGCTGCTCCTAGGACAAAACTATGCAGAGAGTCTGGGCATCTCGACACGTCGGTTGCGCCATCATTTGCTGCTGCTCACAGGCTTGCTTTGTGCCGTGGCCACCGCCTTCTGTGGTCCTATAGCCTTCATTGGACTGGCCGTTCCTCACATGGCGCGTCTCCTCTTGCACACGGCAGATCATCGGCAGCTGCTTCCTGCAACGATGCTGATGGGGTGTGTCGTTGCATTGTCGTGCCATGTGCTCAGCGTCATGCTGAGTCCACATGGAGGTGCTGTGCCCATCAATGTGCTTACGCCACTCTTTGGTGCGCCCGTCATTATATATATTGTCAGAAGAGGCGGTACTCCGGGGTAATCCCTACCTCCTTGTCTTCGTACCCCCGCACCCCCGATAAAACAAATAAAAAACCAATAAAATGAATTCAATGAAGATAGAAGACGTTAGAAGTGCAATGGGTAGCTCCATGGCAGAGTCGTCCGACATTGAGAGAGTCGCTTTCGAGCAATATTGGACAACCAACCGGCAACGCCTACTCAATGCCAATAGGGAATATCGCGAAACTATCGATTCCTACAAGATGCATTCCGGTGCCGATTGGCTGCTGTTTGCGCTGCCCGTGGTGGCCGCCATCTTGGTGTTCGACTGGAGTCCTTTCGGTCGGGAACTTCTCAATTGGATTCTCTCGGCACTCGTTGCCATCGTGAGCTTTGCTACCTGCGTAGCCGTGAAATCGTGGCTGTCGGGAACACGCCCCTTGAGCGAAATCGAAGAAGAGGTGAAAGAGCAGGCAAGGCGAGATTTTGGAGCATAGACTCGTTGCTTATGCGCGTTTATTCATCGACGAAGATGAGGTCGCTCATGACGTCGTCGCTGACGAAGAGTCCTTCGCGGGTAAGGCAAAGCACAGTGTCGTCGGCAAATGTTTTTTTTTCGAGCAGTCCGGACTGGATACTTCGTTGCGCACTGTTGAGCAGATAACCGCGAAAACGCTCGGGTACAGCACTGAAATACAGTCCTTTACGTGTACGTAACGACGTGGTTATGATGTCGTTATAGTGGGTTACTTCGTTAATTTCTTCGCTTTCGCAGGGCCTTTGTCCAAGGTTGATGGCCTCCACGTAGGAGCGAAGATCGGCCGTGTTCCACGAGCGCGTCTTCAGGTCGTAGCTATGGGCGGCTGCACCAAGCCCGATGTAAGGGGTGTCGTTCCAATAGCTGCTGTTGTGGCGTGAGCGATGACCGGGCAGGGACCAGTTCGAAATCTCGTAGTGTTCGTAGCCGGCATTGGCAAGGCGGTCGGTGAGCAGTTCATACATCTGCCGCGATGTCTCCTCGGCATTCTTTCCGATTCTCAATTCTCCTTTTTCAATACGCTTGAAAAGCGGTGTGCCTTCCTCAATCATGAGCGAATAGGCAGAGATGTGCTCGGGACGTAGCGCCAGGGCATGGTCGATGTCGGCAGACCACTGAGCGATAGTCTGTTCGGGGAAACCAAACATCAGGTCGAGGCTGATGTTGTCGATCCCATTCCGGCGCAACCTGTCAATGGCTTCATCCACCTGGAGTGCCGTGTGGCGTCGGCGTAGGAAACGTAGTCGCTCGGCATCGAAGGTCTGTGCCCCCAGTGATACGCGGTTGACAGACAGAAGCCGCAACGTGTGACAGAACGCATCGGTTATGTCGTCGGGGTTACATTCGATGGTCACTTCCTGCACGTGGTCAAGCCCGTACACCTTTTTGATGTGCGTAAATAGCTTCAACAGGTTGGTCTCAGAGAGCAGCGAAGGAGTGCCTCCGCCCAGATAGATGGTGGCTATGTCTTCCGATGTTGTGCTCCGCAGGTCCATTTCGCGGCAAAGGGCATTGACATAGCGGTCTTGCCACTCATCGGAAAGCGTAGTGGAATAGAATGCACAGTAGATACAACGGCTACGGCAAAAGGGGATGTGAATGTAAAGTCCAGCCATGACGAATGGTGCAAAATTACTAAAAAGATATAACAGAAAGAAGGTTTTTAGAAAAAGTTTTGGCTGTTTCACGAAAAATGTGTAATTTCGACGGCTGAAATCTTAAATAACAAAAAATAACTTAAAAACTTAAACAAAAAAAAGATGAAAGTTTATCAGACAAACGAGATCAAGAACATCGCACTCATCGGCAGTGCGGGTTCCGGCAAGACCACTCTTGCCGAGGCAATGCTTTTTGAGAGTGGCGTGATCAAGCGCCGTGGAAGCGTAGAGCAAAAGAACACGGTGAGTGACTATTTCCCCGTGGAGCAGGAGTACGGCTACTCGGTTTTCTCAACCGTCCTGCACACTGAGTGGAACGGCAAAAAGCTGAACATCATCGATTGCCCGGGTTCCGACGACTTCGTTGGAGGTGCTATCACAGCCCTGAACGTGACTGACCAGGCAGTGATCGTTGTCAACGGTACCTATGGTCCCGAGGTTGGCACGATGAACTCATTCCGCAACACCGAGAAACTGCAGAAGCCTGTTATCTTCCTCGTCAACCAGTTGGACAAGGAGCACTGCGACTTCGACGTGATTCTCTCAAGCTTGAAGGATATCTATGGTTCTAAGGTAGTGCCCGTGCAGTTCCCCGTGGCTACAGGCCCTGGCTTCAATGCCGTGATCGACGTGCTGCTGATGAAGAAATATTCGTGGAAGCCCGAAGGCGGCGCTCCTATCATTGAGGATATTCCTGCCGAGTTGATGGACAAGGCTCAGGAAATGCACGATGCACTCGTTGAGGCCGCTGCCGGTAACGACGACGCCCTGATGGAGAAGTTCTTCGACACGATGGAACTCACTGAGGACGAGTTGCGCGAAGGTATTCGTAAGGGTTTGGTCACACGCTCCATCTTCCCGGTCTTCTGCGTATGCGCAGGCAAGGACATGGGCGTACGTCGCCTGATGGAATTCCTTGGCAACGTCGTTCCTTTCGTGACCGATATGCCGAAAGTGAAGAACAGCGCCGGTGAGGAGGTTGCTCCCGACGCAGCAGGTCCCACGTCGCTCTTCTTCTTCAAGACCGGTATGGAGCCCCATATTGGTGAGGTAAGCTACTTCAAGGTGATGAGCGGAACGGTGAAGGCTGGCGACGACCTGACCAACATCGACCGCGGCTCGAAGGAGCGTATGGGTCAGCTTTACGCTTGTGCTGGTTCTAACCGTGTGCCCGTTGACGAACTGAGAGCTGGCGACATCGGTTGCACTGTGAAACTGAAGGACGTGAAGACTGGCAACACGCTGAACACGAAGGACGTGGAGTGGAAGTTCGACTTCATCAAGTATCCTAACTCCAAGTATTCGCGTGCCATCAAGGCTGTCAACTCTTCGGAAATGGAGAAGATGATGGCTGCCGTGCTGAAGATGCGCCAGGAAGATCCTACATGGGTCGTCGAGCAGTCGAAGGAGTTGCGCCAGACCATTATTCATGGTCAGGGCGAGTTCCATCTTCGCACGTTGAAGTGGCGTTTGGAGAACAATGAGAAGATTCAGGTGGAGTATGTAGAGCCGAAGATTCCTTATCGTGAGACCATCTCGAAGATGGCACGTGCTGACTATCGTCACAAGAAACAGTCGGGTGGTAGCGGTCAGTTTGGTGAGGTGCACCTCATCCTGGAGCCTTACACAGAGGGCATGCCTGATCCTACATCGTTCAAGATCAACGGTCAGGAGTTCAAGATGAACATCAAGGGCAAGGAAGAAATCGACCTGGAGTGGGGCGGCAAGCTTGTCTTCATCAACTCTGTCGTTGGTGGTGCCATTGATACTCGCTTCATGCCTGCCATCCTGAAGGGTATTATGGAGCGTATGGAGCGTGGACCTCTTACTGGTTCGTATGCTCGCGACGTGCGAGTCATTGTTTACGATGGTAAGATGCACCCCGTGGACAGCAATGAACTTTCGTTCATGCTGGCTGCTCGCAACGCCTTCTCCATGGCCTTCAAGGAGGCTGGTCCTAAGGTGCTGGAGCCTATCTTCGACCTTGAGGTGCTCGTTCCCGCCGACTACATGGGCGACGTGATGAGCGACCTGCAGGGACGCCGTGCCATCATCATGGGTATGGATTCAGAGGGTGGCTATCAGAAGTTGTCGGCTAAGATTCCGCAGAAGGAACTTGCCAACTACTGCATCGCACTGAGCTCGCTCACTGGTGGACGTGCATCGTTCAGCACGAAGTTTGCCAGCTACGAACTCGTTCCCAACGACATCCAGCAGGCTCTTATCGCTGCTCACGAGGCTGAGGAGAAAGAGGAAGACTAATCATCGAATTAGAATATTGACAATTGGGAAGCATTCGCATCAGCGGGTGCTTCCTTTTTTTCATCACCCATCATCCTTCATCTTTTATCAAACATCCCGCTTTCTTACTTGTCTATTTTTAATTAACTCGCTGTTTTTGTGTTAATTTAATTAAATCAATCGATATTTCTTAACATTTCGGATATGCCGATGCCGCTTTTTTCACTACCTTTGCCAACATGAAGAAAAGAACTATCCTCACCATAGCGAGCATCATGGGCGTTTCGTTCCTTGCTTTGCTCTTCCTCCAGCTCCAGTACATCCGCGAGATGGCTGAAATGAAGAAGGAGCAATTCGAGGAGTCCGTCAGTCGCGCGCTCTATCAGGCCAGCCGTAATCTGGAACTGGACGAGACGTTGCGCTATTTGGAAAAGGATGTCAACGAAACCGAGCGCCGGGCCTTCAGCGTCGACTCGTTTGGCACACGTTCCGGCCAGCCCGATGGCACGATGCAGCATAGCCACCAATACTCCGTTGTGGGCAAGGATGGAACTATCTACTCTTCGTTCATGCTCAAGACCATTGAGACCAAGCCCTCGCAGATGCCGAAGGCCATGATCTTGCGCAAGGATAAGAGTGCCATCTCCGAAGCCAACAAGACTATGCAGGAGGTGATGAAAAGTCGTTACATTTACCAAAAGGCACTGCTTGACGAGGTGGTCTATTCCATTCTCTACTCGGCCAGCGACAAGCCATTGAAGGAACGCATCAACTTCAAGATGTTCGACCTTGCGTTAAAAAACGAGTTGATGAACAATGGCATCAACATCCCTTACCATTTCACAGTATCTACGCAGGATGGACGCGAGGTGTATCGCTGTCCCGACTATACGGAAGATGGCGAAGAGAATACCTATTCACAAGTGCTCTTCCGCAACGACCCACAGTCGAAGATGGGTGTTGTGAAGATCCACTTCCCCGAAATGAACTCGTACATTTTCTCTTCTGTGCGATTCATGATTCCGAGTATCATTTTTACCATCGTCCTGCTCATCACGTTTGTCATCACGCTCATCCTCGTGTTCCGACAGAAGCGCTATTCAGAAATCAAGAACGACTTCATCAATAACATGACGCACGAGCTGAAGACACCCATCGCCAGTATCTCGCTTGCTGCACAGATGATGAGCGACGATTCTGTGGCGAAGACAGAACAGATGAATAATAATCTGGGGCGTATCATCCTCGATGAGTCCAAGCGCTTGCGCTTCCTGGTCGATAAGGTGCTGCAGATGTCGATGTTCGACCGTCAGAGCACTACCTTCAAGAAAAAGGAACTTGACCTCAACGAAATGGTTGAAAATATTGCTAACACCTTCTCGCTGCGCGTCGAGCACACGGGAGGCCATATCTACACGCAGATAGAAGCTGTAGACTCGGCCATCTATGTTGACGAGATGCACTTCCAGAACATGATCAACAACCTGTTCGACAACGCTGTGAAATATCGCAAGCAAGACGAGCCTCTCGACATTTACGTGAACACGTGGAACGATAACGACTCTCTCTATTTCTCCATTCGCGATACAGGTGTCGGCATTAAGCGCGAGAACCTTAAGAAAGTGTTCGACAAGTTCTATCGTGTCCATACGGGCAATGTCCACGATGTCAAAGGATTCGGTCTCGGTCTGGCTTACGTGAAGAACATCGTCGAGTTGCATAACGGCGAAATCAAGGTGGATAGCGACTACGGAAAAGGTACCACCTTCACCATCAAGCTACCGAAGTTGGAAGAAAGCTTCTAATAGATAATAATAAAAAATCAATAACCCAACAGGCTGCCATCAGAACTCCCACAAAAAGGCAGACACGCTCCTTTCGGTTGAGCCAAGGCAACACCGTTACATGGGGTGGGGGAGTCAAACGACAACAATGGATGAGAAACTGAAAATCTTGCTTTGCGAGGACGACGAGAACCTCGGTATGCTGCTTCGTGAGTATCTGCAGGCCAAAGGTTATGCTACTGAATTGTGCGCCGATGGCGATCTGGGCTTCAAGGCCTTCATGCGTACGAAGTTCGACATCTGCGTCCTCGACGTGATGATGCCCAAAAAGGACGGTTTCACTCTGGCTCAGGAAATTCGCCAGTCCAATGCTGAAATGCCCGTTATCTTCCTGACCGCTAAGAACCAGAAGGAGGACATCGTCGAAGGCTTCAAACTCGGTGCCGACGACTACATCACAAAACCCTTCTCCATGGAGGAACTCGTCTTCCGTATTGAAGCTATCCTGCGTCGTGTTCGTGGAAAGAAGACCAAGGAGTCGACACTCTACCATATTGGTAACTTCACTTTCGATACGCAGAAGCAACTGCTTACCATCGGTGAGAAGCAGACCAAGCTGACCACCAAGGAGAACGAGCTGTTGGCACTGCTCTGCTCGCATGCCAATGAGATTCTGCAGCGCGACTTTGCATTGAAGACCATCTGGATTGACGACAACTACTTCAATGCCCGCTCCATGGATGTCTATATCACCAAGCTGCGCAAGCATCTGAAAGACGATCCGCAGATAGAGATTATCAATATCCACGGCAAGGGTTATAAACTCATTACTCCCGAGGAAGACTGATCTTAGTGAAGAGTGAAAAGCGAAGAGTGAATAGTTTATGATTTGCTTTGATAACTGCGGTTTCGATTGAAATCCCAACAGTTAGAGTAATCATAAATTATTCACTCTTCGTTATACGCTATTCATTATTCGCTATTCACTCTTATCTATAAATCGAAGTTCCCAAAATGCGACAGCCGATGCTGCTGCGACGTTCAGCGAGTCGACGCCATGTGCCATTGGTATGATGACCACATAGTCGGCAGCGGCAATCGTTTCTGCGGGCAGACCATCGCCTTCCGTTCCCATAATGATGGCAAGTCGTTCTTCTTGCTTCAGCCGTTCGTCGTCCAGACGGATGGCTTTGTCGTTCAGTGCCATTGCAACGGTTTTGAACCCCAACTTTCGAAGTTGGTTGGTGTAGTGATATTGCTCGCCTTCGGCTGTTGTTTCGACATCTATCCACGTCCAAGGTACCAGAAAAACCGTTCCCATAGACACCCTTACAGCGCGTCTGTTCAGCGGGTCGCACGAGTTGCGCGTCAGCAGTACGGCATCGATGCCCAATGCAGCCGCTGAACGGAAGATAGCACCGATGTTCGTCGTGTCAACAACACCATCGATAATCACCACTCGGCGTGCCCCTTCAGTCACTTCAACAATGCTACGCTCCTTTGGTCGTCGCATGGCACAGAGCACGCCACGCGTTAGCGTGTAGCCAGTCAACTGTGCCAGCACATCGCGTTCGCCCGTGTAGATAGGCACACCCTTAGCCGACAACCTCTCAGCAATTTCTTTGGCATCACCTTCAAGGTGCTTGCGCTCGCTGAGCAACGCCACGGGTTCATAGCCAGCCTGCAACGCCACCCGTATGACCTTCGGGCTTTCGGCAATGAAGATGCCCTTGCCTGGCTCCAGCCGGTTGCGCAGCTGTGCCTCTGTCAGCGTGCTGAACATTTGCACGCGTTCATCCTGTAGCGATGTGATTTCTTCTATTTTCAAAATATTCTTTTTCAATTCTGGTTCCTGCTGATGCATGCCAGATAGTCGTAATGAGGACCTTTACTGAGCAACTCTGCCCGATAGCCGTGGACGGCGCAGACGGCCTGCAGTGTTTCGAAGTCAATATAGAGCCACGGAAAACTTTTTCCCCGCGTGTTGCGATAGTGCATCTCGTATGTCAGTTCGCCATAATAGCCATCGTCATCAGGTAGTTCCACGACACCTTCCTCGTTTTCGAACACGTAGCAGATGTCCGACGAGTCGCACAGCACCTTTCCTTGTGGTGCCAGCAGACGGTCCAGTTGTCCAAAGAAACGGGGCATATGGTTCAGGGAACCAACAATACCGATGCCGTTCATCAGCATTAGGATGGTGTCATAAGGGCCGTCATCCAGGTCGAAGAAGTCGCCCTGCACCACTTTGCTCAGTCCCCGTTGGAGCATAGTCTGTACCGCGAGGGATGAGATGTCGAGTGCTTTCACGTCAATTCCTTGCTCCTTCAGCCACAAAGCGTGGCAACCGGCACCGCTACCTACGTCCAACGTACGGCCACGCGTCATACGCAGAGCCTTCTGTTCCAATGGTGGCATATCTTCGAACGAGCGGAAGAGTAGGGGCACGGGAATTTCGTCCTCGTCGAACAATGGCGATAGCACCCTCAGCCTGTCAGCTTTGCCTGTCGACCAATAGTCGGCAATAGCCTGCCCCATGGGGTCGTTATCAGTTTTCAGCTCCATGCGGCAATCACTCGTAGTGCCTGATGCGTACATCGATGCCTTCCTCGTTCAGCTGCTGGGGAATGCCCGAGACGTTGGTTTGACCATAGTGATAGGGGAACAATACACGCGGCTTTACCATTTTCGCAGCCTTCACCAGTTGCTCAGTCGTCATCGTGTACGGCTGGTTGCAGGGCAGGAAAGCGATGTCAATGTCGCCCAATTGGCCCATTTCGGGGATGTCCTCCGTGTCGCCTGCGATGTAGATTCGCAGCCCGTCAAGCGTCAATATGTAACCGTTATCGCGTCCTTTAGGATGGAATTGCAGGTGTCCCTCGGTGGTGTTATAGGCCGGCACCGCTTCCAGTTTGATGTCCTCGTTCAGCAGCAGACTGTCACCGTTGGCCATGGCATGGCCATAGCCCAGCATGTCAGCACACCGGCGGTTCGTCACTAGTTGCGTCTTGCTGCCAGAGAGTTGTTGCAGTGCCTGCTTGTCGAAGTGGTCACCGTGCTCGTGTGTCACGAAGATGAAATCGGCCTTTGGCAGTTGCGTATAGTCAACGGAACGGTTCCCCAATTGCCTGACGGGGTCTATCATGATTTCCTTTCCGTCGTACTCCATGCGGATACTGGCGTGCATCAGCGCATGCATACGCACTACCTTTCCACTCTTTGTGCGGAAGGCGTCAACCTCAGTCATGTCCTTCGTTACGGGGCGACGCTTCTGCTGCCATTCCAAGATGCCTCCTTTCAAGTTCACCACCGTGTAGCCTTCGGCAGCCAATATCGAAGCTGCATTGGCCGAGCGGCGCCCGCTACGGCAGTAGACGGCCACTTTCCTGCCTCGGTCCAGTTGCGCCAGGGCTTTGTCGTGGAACGTTGTCAGCTTTACGTCGATGTTCTTCGCACCGGCCAAGTGGCCTTCGGCATACTCTTCTGCCGTGCGAACGTCAAGGAGCTGCACGTCGGGATCGTCTGCCAATGCGGCAAAGGCCGTCACGTCGGCATCCTCGTAGTTTTGTCCTCTACATGCCGTGCTCGTGCCGAGCCCCAGCAATCCTAAGAAAAATGCTAATACCTTCTTCATATTGATCTTTCAAAATGTTAGTGCTGCAAATATAACTCTTTTTTCTCACACTCGCAAATGTTTCTGTTTATTTTAGCTGTGTCTGTCTATGACGTTGCTCATTAACAAGACTTCCAAACCATAGCTTTCGTCCTTCTGAACCATAGCTTTAGAAGAACGAAAGCATAGCTTCAGCATTCATGTCATTGCGATATATAATGTGTGCAACATGTTAGAAAAAATGCATAGTGCTTTGTGGTTTGGAAAAATATGCTTAAATTTGCGGAGTAATCCTAAAAAACGAACAGTAATGAAGAAGTATTTGGTTTCATTGATGGTGGCATGCTCGGTGTTGGTAATGCTGAGTGGCTGCGTGGTATCGGAAGAAAAACTGAGCGACAGGGTGCAACAAAGCATGGTAGAGTACGAGAAGGCACATGGCAATGAGCTTGAGGTGACCGATTTGAAACTCGATAAGGCCGAGGGCAAAGGCTATAAGGGCGTGCTGACCGGAAAACTTAATGGCGAAGATGCCGTCTACGATGTCAAAGTGACCGACGAAGGCAGCGACTTCGATATCGATTGGGAAAAGAGATAGTAAGGTAATCCCCCCAAAATCCCTCCGAAGGGAGAGCAGTTTGATAGCATTGTAGTTGGGAATGATATAGCTGTTACCTTTTTGCATATTGGGACGCGGCGATTCTCATACCATACATGCCAATCTGTAGCCTTTGCCGCGTTATTTCTGCGACAAAGGCAAATCAAGCAATACGGCTAAGGCTACTGAATCGCGAACAACAAGAAACAACTAGAAAGATGAAGACATCAACAAACAAGACTAATCAGATTTTCCTCCCTATGGGAGGTGTAGGGGGTGGCTTGCTCCTCCTCTTCCTATTCCTTGCCCCTTCGTTGTGGGCACAGGATTATAAGCTCGTGAGTGACGTGAGCTACACAAAGAAAACTGATGACTACGCACGCGAAAGGTTGAAGCTGGACGTCTACTACCCTGTGCAGCAACATGATGGCACCGTTGTGGTGTGGTTCCATGGTGGTGGACTGGAGGCTGGGCAGAAAGAGATTCCCGAACGGCTGAAGAACAAAGGCTATGTAGTGGTGGGAGTCAACTATAGACTATTGCCTAAGGTGACGGTTGCAGAGACACTCGATGATGCTGCTGAGGCTGTGGCGTGGGTGTTCCGCCATGTCGGTGAATATGGTGGCGATGCACGTAAGATAGTTGTTACGGGACATTCGGCTGGCGGTTACCTGAGCATGATGCTATGCCTGAACAAGGCTTGGCTGGCACGCTATGGCGTTGATGCCGACGAGGTAATGCTCTATGTGCCGTTCAGTGGTCAGGCCATCACGCATTACAACGTGCGCAAGATGCAGGGCATTGGTCCGCTGAAGCCAACCATCGACGAGTGGGCGCCGCTCTACTGGGTGCGCAACGATTGTCCGCCCCTGGTGCTGATTTGTGGCGACCGTGAGCTGGAGCTCTATGGCCGTTATGACGAGAATCAATACTTGGACCGAATGATGAAGTTGGTAGGGCATAAGCAGACCTACCTCTACGAACTTGACGGCCACGACCATGGAAGCATGGTTGACCCTGCCTTCCATATCCTTGAGAGGCACATCAGGCAAATGAAAAAGTAAAAAGGTAAAATAGTAAAAGTGAATATGAAACGATGGTGCTTGGTTTTTGTGGGCATTGGCATGTGCCTGGCCGTGCAGGCAGCAACACGCGAGAAGGTGGTTGCCTATGCCAATAGCTTGAAGGGCCTGAAGAAAGCCGAGTTGAAGCAGGCAGCCTACGAACTGATGCGGGAAGCATCGGTACTGGAGTATGGTTCCGGTATGCAGATGACGTGGTGGGGATTCTACCAGACCGACCGCATTGCCACGACCAACGAATGTGTGAACCGCTATAGCCCTGACAAGTTTTTCTTCGGCAAGAGCAACAACGGTGCGAGCCTGACAGGTATGGACATCGAGCACTCTTGTCCGAAAAGTTGGTGGGGTGGCCTTCAGAACAATGCCTATAAGGACTTGTACAACCTTTACCCTTCGGAGTCAAAGGTAAACATGAGCAAGAGTAATCTTGCCATGGCCATCGTGAAAACACCAACAACGGTCAACATCGAAGGCTACACGAAGGTGGGAAAAGGTACTGTCGACGGAGTTGACGACGTGAGTTGCTGGGAGCCCGGCGACAGGTTCAAGGGCGATTTCGCACGTTCCTATTTATACATGGCCACCACCTATCAGGACTTGACATGGGTTGACGTAGGCTTGCAGGTGATGAGCAACACGTCGTGGCCGACGTTGCGCGACTGGGCCAGTGAGCTCTATCTGGCGTGGGGACGTCGCGACCCCGTGGATGCCTTGGAGGCGCTGCGCAATGAGAATGTCTCGCTGATTCAAGGCAACCGCAATCTGTTCGTAGACTTCCCTTATCTGGCAGAATACATTTGGGGCGACAGCACCGATGTAGCCTTTAATCCGGCGACAGCACTCACCACTGCTGAGGACGACGACCGCTATTCCAGCGCGTTGCCCAACCAAATAGCCCTGCCTACCTTCTCCCCCGATGGAGGTACGTATGCCGGTACACAGTCGGTGAGCATCGCCTGTGAAACGCCTGGCGTGAAGATCTACTACACGCTTGACGGCCAATCGCCTACTACACATGGTATCTACTACGTTGGACCGCTGACCATCGACCAAAACACCACGCTGAAGGCAGTGGCCATGGACGACCAAGGAGAGACTTCGCTAGTGGCAACCGCCATTTATAAGATATACAATCTCTCGACGACCTTTGTCGAGACCTTCGACAAGTGTACAGGAAAAGGAGGCAACGACGGGTTGTTTAGCGGTTCGGGTGTGGCCAATAGTCAGAAAACTTACAAGCCCGACAACGACGGATGGTCGGATGCCGTGAGCTATGGTGGGGACCAATGTGCGCGATATGGCAAGGGTGGCGTGCCTGGTGTTGTTAGCACGCCTCAGTTCGCCGTCAGGGGCAGAAGTTCCTTCTCGTTCAAGGCTGCACCATGGACGGGCGACGGCAACGAGTTGCACATCAGCGCAACGGGTAATGTGGAACTTTCCGACTCTATCTTTGAGATGACGGAAGGAGAGTGGACAGATATAACGCTGACCATATCAGGCAACGATGCTGTAAGCATCACATTCTCGCCGCAGTTGAGGTTCTTCCTTGATGAAGTCTATGCCCACGCGTTGCTCATGAGAGGAGACGTAAATGGCGACGGCAGTGTGACGATAGCCGATGTGACGATGCTGGTGAACATCATATTGGGAACCTCGCCTAACCCATTTGAAGAGGAGGAGAACATTGCTGACGTGAATGGCGATGGCAGCGTGACGATAGCCGATGTGACGATGCTTGTGAACATAATCTTAGGAAAGCAAGAATGAGCAGGAAGATATACGTTGCCAGTAGTTGGCGTAATGAGTTCTACGAGGACGTGGTCAGTTCGCTGCGCGCGGCCGGCCATGATGTTTACGACTTCCGCAATCCACCTTCGGGTGACGATGGGTTCAAGTGGAGTTGCGTGGCTGAGGACTACATGGATTGGGCTCCGCAGGAGTACCGCAAGCAGCTGATGCATCCTAAGGCTGTCAGGCAGTTTGGCAATGATATTCGCGCCATGGAGTCATGCGACGTGTGCGTGCTGGTGCTGCCTTGTGGCCGCAGCGCTCACACCGAGGCCGGTTGGTTTGCCGGTCGCGGCCGTGAAGTTTTTGCCTACATCCCCGTAAGGCAGGAACCCGAGTTGATGTACAAGCTCTTCACGGGCGTATGCTGCACAATGGACGAGTTGTTGGAGGCACTTGCCACTCGTTAAAGAACTATAAAAGATTAAACATTATTTAAACATTCTTACGTGTTTGTTCATCTAATGAAGTAAGATGAACCAACGGCACGTCATACTATTCCTTTCAGCGTTCCTTCTGTTTGTGTTGCCTGCGGCAGCGCAGAAGGACGATGTTTTGGGTACAGTCGTTGACAAGACCACAGGACAACCCTTGGAGAAAGCCACCCTGCAACTTTTTCAACTTGCAACCCACCGCTCGAAGGTGGATACTACCTTTATGGCCGGAGCCTTCAGTGGTGAGGGAGGGCGCTTCACGCTTAGTGTAGGCAAGGCAGGTGATTATCTGTTGAAAGCAAGCTACTTAGGTTACGAAACCCTCTCGCTTCCGTTGTCAAAGCAGCGCGGACGCGCCTTGCAACTAGGCAGCGTGGCTTTGGAACCTAATGCCGTACAGCTGAGCGAGGCCGTCGTCACGGCCAATGTGCCGAAGATGGTGGTGAAGGACGACACGGTGGTTTATAATGCCGATGCGTTTAGCGTGCCCGAAGGGTCGGTCATCGAGTCACTTGTGGAGATGTTGCCTGGTGCAAAGATCGATGACAATGGGGGTATCAGCATCAACGGTAAAAACGTAAAGAAATTCAAGATGGATGGTCGCGACTTCATGACGGGTAATAATAGTACCGTGATGAAGAATCTGCCCTCGTATGTGATTGATAAGGTGAAGGCGTACGATGAGAAAAGCGACCTCTCGCGACTGACAGGCGTGGACGATGGTAACGACGACTTCGTATTGGAGTTCGTCACCAAGCGCAGTGCCAGGAATGGACTGCAGATGAACCCTGACTTAGGTTACGGAACTGACCATCGCTACGGCGTGCGCCTGACGGCCATGAAGCCCTTTGGGGCCATGCGCTATACGTTCATGGGAAATGCCAACAACGTGAACGACCGAAACTTTTCGGGTCGTGGAGGGCGTGGTCGTGGCAACGGAAGCGGCCAGCGTCACTCCAAGTCGGCAGCCCTTGATGTGAGCTACGAGAACAACAAAAACCTGAAAATGAGCGGTCGAGTGACGTGGAACCACTCTAATGCTGACGACTGGAGCCGTACGGGATCGGAGAACTTCGTCAACACACGAGGAGGTGCTTTTACCAACAGCGTGAGCCAAAGCTACTCGCGCAACAACAGTTGGACGGGTAACATGAACCTGCAGTGGACCATCGATTCGCTGACGACGCTTTCGTTTCGTCCTAATCTAAGCTTTACTACAAGCGACAGCCGCAGCAATCGCAGGTCGGCGTCGTTCAATGCCGATCCATTCGACTACGTCACCGACCCGCTGAGTCAGGAAGGACTTGAAAAGATGGACGACGAAGGATTGGTAGTCAACGGTCAGCAGAACAAATCGATGTCGTACAGCAGCAATAAGAACGTCAGTTCGCAGTTGCAACTCTACCGTCGTTTTGGCAATAAAGGTCGCAACGTGGCCATAAGGACAAACATCAACTATCGCGACGGCAGCAGTCGCAACGCCAATCTGTCGGCAGTACACCTCTATCAGACCACCGACGTTACTGGCAACGACTCCACATACCAGACCAATCGCTACACGGCTTCGCCCAGCAACAACTTCAGCTACACGTTGGGTGCTACGTATACAGAGCCTCTATACATCTTCAAGCCCAAACCTCAACCTGAAGATACACTCGTACAAGATGGTTTTGGCCCATTCCCATTTGGTGCGGGCAGGGGTGGAGCTCGTCGTCGCGTTTCAACGGAGGGCATCTACCTGCAGCTGAACTATCAGTTCAACCATAGCCACCAGAAGAATGACCCCAGTACTTATGACTTGCCCGACTATACCGACGAAGCTTTCGCCGATGTATTAGAACGCTATCGTGATTGGACGCGTTTTTTCGGTTACCTTGACAATCCATACGAAGACTACCTATCTACACGATTGAGCCGTTTTACGGAGCGCACAGAAGATGGACAGACCATCGACTTGCAGTTG
>JAEEGL011905473.1_pt1 | contig 17837 bp, 14 predicted proteins | sample 9134231 | NCBI WGS metagenome assembly JAEEGL01 (sample SAMN16246548, study PRJNA631951) | gut metagenome | biome: gut microbiome; feature: rumen; material: fiber-attached | host: Bos | place: Iran: Karaj | collected 2018-10 | reverse complement strand
TTTCTTTTGCGACTGTAGTGACATCAACACCGAAAGCGTAGGCTCTCTGACGGTCAATCTCAATCTCAACCTCAGGAACGCCTTTTTCAATATCAACGGAAGATTCTCCCACATCCGGGATGGTTTTCATAACCTCAGAAATCTGGTCGGCCACATCAAGAGCTTTTTCCAAATCATCACAGCGGATTTTGATTTTGATGTCGCTTCCCGTCATCTGTCCGCGCATGCCCGCCCTGAAACCGAATTTCGCCCCGGCAAAATCGTTGAAATGCGCGCGAAGCTTGTTCTGAACGGTCTGTGCGTCATCAATCTGCTCGTCTGAATTAGGGAGCTTTATTTCAAGCCGGCCGTTGTAAGAATTTGACGAACCGCTCGTTGAAATGATTGTCTTGTAGCCTTTGATTTCCTCGCGGACAATCTGCTCGAACTGATTCATTACGGTCATCGTCTCGTTCAGGTTCGTTCCGATTGGAAGCGTTACATTCATCGTTACGCTGTCGTCTTTTCCGTTCGACATGAGGTTTACATTCAATGTCGTGGCAAGGGCAAGCGAAATCACGAGGGCAGAAAAACAAATGACGACCGTTGCCTTTCTGTGACCGAGGGCGCACTTCAGTGCCCGGCGATAGAGGGCTGTAAGTTTAACAAGAGGAATATCAAGAAGCTCATAGAATCTTTTGAGCGGCTTGAAAGAGACCGGCTTTTCCTTTCGGTTTGAAAGAGGCAGGAATTTTCCCGCAAGAACCGGAACAAGGAAAATCGCAACAAAAAGCGATGAGACCAGCGAAATTACGACGGTAAAGATGATTCCTTTGAACATCTGCCCCATCATTCCCAAATCCGCCATAAAGAAAAGGAACGGAACGAAAACACAAATCGTTGTGAGGTTTCCCGAAAGAACCGACATGACCATCTCGCTGGAACCGAGAACGGCCGCAACTTTCGGTTTGGCGCCACGGCTTCGGTAGACATAGATGTTCTCAATCATAACGATGGAAGCGTCTACAATCATACCGACCCCTAAGATAAGCCCCGTAAGGGTCATCATGTTGAGTGTGATTCCCGCAAAGTGCATGCAGAGCATCGTGATTACGATTGAAAGCGGAATCGAGATTGCGATGATAATCGTTGACTTGAAATTCTTCAAAAAGAGGAAGAGAACGAGAACCGCAAGAATCAAACCCTGATAGCAGCTGTCCAAAAGCGTGTTGATTGTGTCGCGGATTGAGTCGGTCGTGTCCGAGATTATTTCCATTGAAACATCGGTCGGAAGAAGCTCCTGAATTTCCTCAAGCTTGTCATAGACCTTGTTTGCGACAGTGACTGAGTTTTTGCCCGACTGTTTCGTAACGCTGACATAGATTCCAGGCTCACCGTTGATGTAGACTTCGTTCGTCTTGTCCTTGTAGCCCATGTAAGCCGTACCGATGTCGGAGAGCCGAACTACATAATCGCCTTTTTTTGTGATAATTGCATCGTTGATTTCGTCAATGCTCGAAAATTCTCCGACAGTTCGAATTGAATAGTCGGTTTTTCCCTCAGTGATTTTACCGCCACCAAGTTCAAGATTCTGTTTTGAAAGCGCTGAATTGACCGCAGAAATCGTGAGCCCGTAAGCCGCAAGCCTGTTCTGTGAAATGTCAACACGCACGATTTTGGTTCGTCCACCGCTGACAGAAGCTTCTGCAACACCGTCGGTCTGCTCCAAAAGACTTACGATTGTGTCCTCGGCAAGAACTTTAAGCTCGTCACGGCTTCTGTTTCCACGCACCGCAAGGCGCAGAATCGGCTGGGAATCCGCATCCATCTTAAAAATTGTAGGACTGTCCGCATCATCCGGGAGTCTTTTAAGGACACGGTTGATTTTGTCACGAACATTGTCGGTAGCAATATCAAGGTCGGTTCCGTAGTTGAATTCCATTGAAATTGAAGAAGAACCTTCTTTCGATGTTGAAGTGAGTTTTTTGAGGCCGCTCACCGAAATCAGCTGCGCTTCAAGCACCTTTGTGACCGTTTTCTCGACGGATTCCGGCCCCGCATTGGTGTAAGTCGTTCGCACCGTGATATAAGGACTGTCGATGTCCGGCATGAGGCTGATTGCGACATCGCTCATTGTGAACAATCCCATGATTCCAAGCAGAACAAAACAGATGAGCGTAAGGACAGGATGTTCAAGAGTTTTCTTGGTAATGCTCATATCCTATTCCTTTTTCTGAGGTTTCTCGCCAGATTTTGCTTTTTCGCCACCATCAGGCCTCTGTCCCTTTTCAGGATTTTCCTCTTTTTTCTCAGTTTTCTGAACACCGTTCGTTATGTCACGAATCTTAGAACCGTCGTTGAGCGAAGTCTGTCCCTGAATTACGACTTTTTCTCCCTCGTTCACGCCCTCAAGAATCTGAATCATGCCGTCAACGCTCTCGCCGGTCTTTACCTGCCGTCTTTCAACAGTCTCCCCGCCCTCTTTTACGACATAGGCATAAAGAACATCGTTCAGCGAAACCAAAGCATCAGCCGGCATTACAATCTCGCCCTCATAATCTTTCGTGTACAGTTTGATTTTTCCGAACATACCCGCATTCACCCGGGAATCGCGCTCGTCAAAATGCAGGATGACTTCCTTTGTGCGGCTCGTCGTATCAACAACCGGGCTTACCCTCGTAACCGTGGCATTGAAAACCAAATCCGGGTAGGCCTCAACGCTGACTTCCGCCTTCAACCCCTGTTTTAAGAGTGCAACATATCGCTCAGGAATGTCCGCGCTCACCTGCAGATTCGAAATGTCACCGACAATCGCGATTACTGTATTCGTGGAAACCGTAGTTCCGTTTTTAAGCGGTGTCGAAATGATGCTTCCGTTAATCGGCGCATAGACCGGGCTTTTCTTGTAATACTGACCTGGTGCGCTCGGGTCAATGTACGCGATTATGTCATTACGCTGAACCGTCGAACCGAGCATTACATTCGTCTCAATTACTTTTCCAGAAACATCAGGATAAACATTTACGGAATTCTGACTTTCAATCTCACCGTTAGCAATCACATAGCCGTGCAAAGTCTCTTTTTTAACCACCTGCGTTTTGACGGAAAAAACAGTGTTTCCGCCCCTACCGCGACCTTTTCCAGGCCCCGCATTTCCGGCAGCTTTCTTAGAAATTCCGACATAAGCCAGCACGCCGACTGTAACAGCCGCCGCCGCAATCATAACGATGTGAGATCTACGCATTTGTTCTCCTTTTTTCTATTTCCCCAGTGTACCAAATTCTACACCGATTGTATTTTCAAGATTCAAAATCGCCTTGATAAGCGTAAGTGTCTCGCTCTTAAGCGTAACCTGCGCATTCAAAAGCGATGTATTTGCGTTCTGCAATGTGAGCAGGTCTTTTGTACCGCGATTATAGGCCTCAGCCGTCATGTCGTATGTTTTCTGAGCCAGAGTGACATTCGCCTGCTTGTACTTGATTGATTCCTGACTCTGCTTGATTGAGCGAAGGCTAGACTGAACAGAACGGAGCACGTCTTTTTTCTTGTCCTCAAGCTGAAGTTCCAGATCCTTTACGCTGTCTTTTGCCGAATCAATCGCATCGTTGCGGCTCGACCACGGAAGAACTCCGTCCAGAGGAATCGTCGCAGAAAGCGAGAGTGAAGCCGATTTTTTCGGGTCAGGGGCAGTTCCGTCGTAACCGACATACCAGCTCGCATCGCTCCATTTGAAACTTGCGCTCAAACTCGGAGCAAAAGCCGAAAACCTTTTATCAAGAACCGAGTTTTTTGCTGTCTCAAGCTTGTATTCGAGATTTTTTATCGAAGAAGAACGAATGCTTTTTTCATCAACGGTGACTTCGTTCAAAATAATCATGTCATCGAGGGAACCTTTAAGCTCAATCTTTTCATCAATCGGAAGCCCCAATGTCTGCTTGAAGCTCGCCAAATCGTTCTGATAAGTTGTGATTGCGCTTTCAACCGTCGGAATCTTGCTCTTGTAATTTACTTCGGCAGAAAGGACATCGATTTCGCTCAATCGTCCCTGATTGTATTTTGCAAGATTGTTGTTGTACTGGGTCTTTGCGACCTCAAGGTTCTTTTCCTGCAAAGTGATGTTTTCTTTTTCGTACAAAAGACCGTAAAATGCCTCGCGCACTCCAAGTTCCACAGATTTTACCGCATCATCAAAAGAAAGTTTTCCCGACTCATAAGCGATTTTCGCAGCGTTCATCGTCGTGTAAAGATTTGCGCTCAGGGAAACGGAAACCGTCGCAGAAATTCCGAGGCTCGCCGTATAATTTGACTTGTCATCACTCAAAGAATCAACCGGAACCGAAGAAGTGGCAGAAACGCTCGCCGTAGGGCTTATGCTGTTCCAAGAATGGGCCTTCGTTCGCTGTGCCGCATCCAATGTAATCTGACTTCGTGCAATCGAAACATTATTCTTTTTGGCAAGCTCCACCGCATCCTCAACAGAAAGTGAGCGGACGGACTCAGCATTCGCCTGTGCAAAAATCAATCCGGCACAAACAAAAAAAATCACCGGCATCATTAAAGTTCGTCTCATACCTTAATAATATCGGTGATTTTGTTTAGTTTCAAAAACAAAGTGTTATAAAGAAGAAAAGAACAAAATTTTATATAGGGGAGAGGTCTCTCCCTACGCGCCCACTTCGTTGGTCGCTACCCTCTCTACGGGGCTTGCCGCCCCGTAACGCCCCGCTATTTGCTCTTCATCGTATAGACGCCGTCCCAAATCTTTGGAATTCCGTTCTTGATGAAGTCCACGCAGCGTTCCATGAAGACTTTTGAGCTTTCGTCCATCGGGTAAAGCTCGTCGGCCTCCTTGTAGAGCATGTATGCCCTCTTCAAGTCATCCGGATTTTTCGGTGCCTCAGGCGTATCAATTCCCTTGAGGTACCATTCCATTCCCTCGTTGAACTTTTCCGTTGCCTGAATTCGTTTGTCACTGAGTTCATTGCGAAGACCAATGATTGAATAGATTCCGACCGGCTTTTTGACGTTGATAACCCTTACACAGTCGAGCTTTCGTGCGACAATCTTGCCTTCGTTCTCGCCCTTGTTTGCCGCGTTCCATGTACTTTCAGAACACATAATCCATGAGCCGTAAGCCTTGTTCGTACCTTCAAGTCGTGATGCAAGGTTTACATTGTTACCCATGATTGTGTAGTTCAATTTTTTCTCAGTTCCCATGTTTCCAACGACCATGTTTCCGGTGTTTAAGCCGACTCGCGAATGCAGGAAGAAAGGTTCTCCTGTCGCAGGATTGATTGGAAGCCGCTTCTTGTTTTCTTCGTTGAAGCGGTGCTCAGCCTGAAGCATTCGGATTCCAGCCACGCACGCGTCAAACGCATTGTTGTCATCGTGAACAGGTGCGCCAAAGAACGAAACGATTTCGTCACCGACATATTTATCGATTGTTCCGTGGTTATCCATGATTGCGTCACTGAGAACGCCAAGGTAGTCGTTAAGGACGGCAACGAGCCGTTCAGCGCCCTTGTCCTCACCTTCCTCGTTGTTGATGACCTCAGTAAATGCAGAGAACGATTTTACATCGGAGAAGAGAGCCGTAAGCATGTCGCTCTTACCACCCAAGCTTGCAAGCTCAGGATTCTTTACGATCTGGTCAACGACAGCCGGAGCAACATAGGCACCGAATGTAGTCTGAAGGAATTTCTTGTCCTTTTCGCTGTTTGCAAACCTGTAAATCGTCATTCCGAGGTAAGAAGTGAATGCAATCAAAATCGCCGCAAGTGCCGGAATGTAAACGCTGAAAGCCACGATTAAAACAATCGGAACAATCAAGGAAATAACAACGAGGGTAACACCGCTTAAATTCTGAACGGCAGCCCGTTTTTCAGCAGGAATTACAATCATTATAATAGAGAAAATCAACGCGATAATAACGCCCCAAATCCAGCTGAACGAATAAATGAAGTCCTGATTCATAATCGTGTTGTAGACATTGGCGTGAGTTCCGACATTCATGTACGCCCGTTCAAATGGAATTGTACCCAAATCGGTTGTAGAGCTTGCCGTATGACCAAGAATACAAAATGAATTTGCGTACTTTGCCTTTTCCTCGTTGAATGTAGAATTGTAAAGTTTGTTATCGTGATCCAAATCCTCAAAACGCACGGAAAGCTGTGCTTCGATTTCATTAAACTCCTCTGGGTCAATAAAATCTTTCAAGGCAAGAAGCTTTTCTGCGATTTCTTCTTTTGCGCGACCGCCACAAAGTTTTGTTACACCCTCAAAGAAATTCTTTCGAGCCTGGAAGAACTGAACATACTCCGAATATTCAAGACCACCGTCAATAGCGTTTCCGTCAATGTCATAGCCATTGCATTTTGAAAGAAGGAATTCCTTGAAAGCATTTATTTCCTTGTAATCGCTGACAAGTTTGCTGATTTCTCCGGCAGCCTCAAGCGGAGGATATTCGACACCAGGAATTTCAGCGACATCGAGGGATGCAACGAACGGAGCCAAATCATTCAAGATTCTCACGATGTTTTTCTCAGTGAAATCCAGCTGAGCCAGATAAATCATACTCGCATGTCTGAACGAGTCAGCGAAGAAGGAATGCAGCCAGTTGATGATGAGTTTTCCATCAGAATCAAGGGGAATATCAATATTCTTTCCACCGATTCCACGGCAATTCTCAAGGTCAAGCGAATACTTGTTCCTTGTGATTTTTTCTGGGTTCAATATCTTTAAGGCAGGAGCAAATGCAAGCTGTCCGGAATAAACCCCGTCTTTTTTGTTCAAAAGCTCGATTCTTCGGCGCGTTCCGTCCATGTCAATAATGACGTTCGTAAAACCAGCGCCCGCCGCATGACTCAAAAACTGGTGTCGTGCAGGAGAGAATCCAATTTTGTAATAGTTTAGGACTGCAGGATATTTCCAATCTTCCGGGGTAATTTTAATTCTTTTCCAATCATCTTGCTTTAAATCGGTTTGACCGGTTTTATTCGGATCCAATTTCTCAAAGTCTACTCTTTTGAAGGCAAAATTGTCGATGAATGAAGTTTTTTCAGCATCAATCTTACTCTGCCTGTGATTCTTCAAAATCAAATCATCTTTATCTTCGACATTGTAGAGGAACCTTGTTTTGGCATAATCAATTTCATCATCAGTATAAGTAAAATCAAGAAAGTCAGTGTTGATTGTGAGCCATGTATTTCCAAAAAACTGAATCGCGCGGGCAAAATAATCATCATTATCCTTGATGAAGCTCTCAAAATCAGGACGGCTTCCGTCAAAATTTGCGGCCGCTTCAATAACGGCATCCTCATTGACGACAAGACTTGAAGGCGAAAGGTACTCAATATCGAATACAGCTGTAGAAGCACCGAATTCCTTCATTCGGATAAGCGCGCTGGCAAACACATCCCGAGGCCAAGGCCATGACTTCATGTTTTCAAAAGTCTCGTTACCTGTGGATTTGTTGTCAGCCTCTACCAGGAGAACTTCCGGGCGGGTTTGGGGATTATGTGTAAATCCAAGAAGAAGATCGTAAATACGATAGTCAAATTTTTGCAAGGCACCGATTGCACAGGCCAGAGACCAGAATGCAAAAGCCGAAACTACAATGATTAGAGCAGCAAGTCTTCGCGGCAGATTTTTTTTTGAATCTTTGCGATTTTTGTTTCTTTTTTCCATGACAAATATTATAACACAAGTTATAATAGATTCAAAATAAAATTATTTTAAGAAAGGGGTTTTAATGATGAAAAAAACTCTGTTATGTACTGCACTTGTCTTGCTCGGTGCCAGTATTGCTTTTTCCCAAAGTTCTGAAGTCATGTCAGAAATAATAGATTCCGAAAAAGCCACATGTGCGCAAATCGCATATCTTCCGGCACTTTACGCAAACAAAATCACAGAAGATGATTCTTCAAAATCGCTTGGTGTCATGCCGACATCAAAAGACAGCTCTTCACAGACAAAAGCAGCTTTCGATGCGCTCAAATCAGAGGCTTTCTTTGCAGAGGGCGACGAGGCAGATTCAGTTGCTACAGTCGCAAAGATTTCCTTTGTATACATGAAGGCTCTCGGCATCAAAGGCGGATTATTCTACACACTGCTTCCTTCGCCGCGCTATGCATTCAAGGAATTAAAAGCACAGGGAATTCTTCCATCGGAGACAGATCCTGCAATGACTATTTCAGGTCGTGAAGCACTCGATTTGTTCAGCGCATGTCTTGATGTCGCAGAAGGAGCCAAATAATGAAAATCACAATTAAAAAACTTTTCAGCTGCATCGCACTTCTCTCTGCGGCAAACATTTTCGCTGTTGAAACCGGCGGTCTTATTTCAAACGACACAAAGCTCGCAAACACAGAGCAGGAAGATTCATTAAAACTCACCCAGAAGAACGGCATCAACCTCTGGCTCAGAACACCTCTCACTGGAGACGGCAAAAGCTACTTCACCACAGAAGGCTCATTCCGAACAGAATACGACGACACCACTCCTGATTCTGACCAAAAATTCAAGGTTGCATTGGATTTGAACCTGTTCAAGCTCGTCCTCCACAAGGAACTTGATTCAGGCGAAATTCTTTTCTCTGCAGGCCGCTTCTTCAATTCAGATTTGACTGGAATCATCTACGCCCAGAATGGCGACGGCGTTAAATTCAGCGCAAACATTCCGAAATTCTCAGTTTCTGCATTTGCCGCATACACAGGCCTCTTGAACGCAAAGAATGTCACGATTCTTGACCGCGACCAGCCTAATTTGGCCGACAAAGCAAAAACACTTTATGTCCTCGCAAACAAATATGCAGTCGGAGCAATCACAATCTCCCTTCCGCACATTTTTGCAAGCCAGACTATTTCAGCAGAAGGATTCGGCGCACTTTCCCTCGAATCAAAAAAATTCAACCGATTCTACGGAACTCTCGCCCTCAACGGCCCGATTGTCTCGCCTGTGTTCTACAATCTCTCATCTACTTTGAGCATTTCAAAATATGACGATCAGGATTCAGAGACATCAAACCTCTCGCAGGCCGCAATCATCGTTTACCCGAACTTCAAGTCAATGTCAATTTCCCTCAACGGCCTCTACGCTTCAGGAAAACAGGGCAGCTTCAAGAAGTTCATCGGCTTCACAAGCGGCACGGCGGTCAACTCAACAAAAGATTGCGAATATACGGCAGTCACAAAGACAGGTCTTGCGGCTACAATCAAACCGATTCCAAATCTCCTCGTCTTTGCAAACGGCGACCTTGTATTCGACGCGGCAGAGAGCATCAAATATGCAGGTATCCAGTACGCACTCGGATTCACATGGCAGGCAGTCAGCGATGTTTCACTTGGTGTAAACTTCGGTCAGTACATCGGAAAGGACGATTATGCCGCAACAATCGGCAAATCTAAAACACAGCTCAAAATCAATGCGGCTATCGCATTCTAGGCAATAAGGGGGTTCTATCATGAAGAAACTAATTCTTGCACTTGTTTTATCAGCCTTCGCATTCTCTTCCTTTGCGGCTCAGGCAAACATGCAGGCAACTGTCATTTCAACAAAAGGAAAGGCAGAAATGCAAAGCGCTGGCACTTGGGTTGCTCTCAAACCTGGCGACAACATCGAGCAGGGAACTGTGATTCAGACAGGCTTCAAATCAGAGCTTGTCCTCAAAATCAAGGAATCTACCGTTACAGTAGCACCGCTCTCAAGGCTCACACTTCAGACTCTTGCCGAGCGACAGGGCATCAAAGGCTCAACTGGTAAAGACGAAACTACAATCAAGCTTGCAACAGGCTCAATCAAATCAAACGTTCAGAAAACAGCAGACCGCCGAGTAGGATTCACGGTTCGTTCTCCGGTCGCAACGGCTTCTGTCCGTGGTACTGAATTCGTTTTCACAACAAAATTCCGCGGAACAGCGCTCTCAACAACAGCCGGTATCGTTGCTTTCTGGAAAAACACAAAACAGAGCGAGCGCGTTCTTGACGCAATCCTCAAAGCCATCGAAGAGGCTCCTGCCGAAGAAACTGCTGTTGAAACTACAACAGAAGAAACCTCAGTTGCAGAAGGTACAAAAGAAGAAGGCGGTGCTACCGAAGAGAAATTGGGCAATGCAGCTTCTGACATTTCAGAATTCGCTCCAACAAACGCAATCACTGTAAGCCAGGGTGAAAGGGCTTCTGCAAGCAACAATTCTTCTAATGTAACAACACCTTCACAGACAGCTCAGGCTGAAGCGGTTTCAGTCGGCGAAGGAACAAAAACAGCTTCCGATGTCGAAAAGCCTGCACAGACAGCTGGAACTCCTACAACAGGTCCGAAAGACACTACTCCAGGATTCGGAAGTGCAGTAATCACAATCGGATTCGAAAGCTAATAATTCAAGGCGCAAAACAACCGGTTCGCTTTTTGCAATCGGTTGTTTTTTTTTGTTTTTTTCACTTTTGCAAATCATTCATATCTGATAAAATCAGAGTATGTTAAGAAATATTTCAAAAAGATTTTTCAAGCTCGCATTTTTCACTTTTGCGCTCTCAGCCGCTGTCTTCACTTTCGGCTGCAAAAAAGACAAAAAACTCACCGCAGAAAGTTCGCTCGAACAGTCTGCCTCAGACACAAGCCCCTCAAAACTCAAAAAACTTTCTCCAGAAACACAGGCCTACATCGAGGGAAAAACTGTCGTCGTGATTTTGGGCTACGGCTATAACGATGCCGAAACAATCACAAAAATCACACAAGCCCTCGACGCAAATTTTGGAATCGAAACAGAGGAAAAACCGGGCCTTCTTTCAGTCTTGGTTTACCCTGCTGACTTCATGGTTGCCGGAAAGGAGAGAATCAGCTCGCTCGCCGACAGAATCGAAGATAAAACTCTCGCAGGAATGATTATCCTGGGTGCGCCGGAAGGACTTCATATCGCGCTCTCGAAGATTCAGGACAAAACCGACGGCGGAAGATTGCCTTACCCGGTATTCACATTCTTCTCACAGGATGATGTTCTTGGCACTGAGTCAACTTCAGATTTCGTTCTCGACTATGCGCACAAAACAAACTCAATCGAAGCCGAGGTCACGGATTTCATTCCTGATTTTGACGCAAGCCAGATTCTCACGAATTCTATTTCAGAAATGATTGAGCTTCGCGAGCCGCTAAAACCGGACACAAACCTCAAGGCGTTCGTACAAAAATTGCTTGAAAACAACCGCACGGTAATCCATTACATCGACGGAGAAACCGGGCTGCAGTCAATCAATCACTTCATATTCGAGTAAAAAATGATTGAAATCACACAACAGGAAAATCTTGCGATAGGTGCGGCAAACGATGTTCTTTCTCTGGCAAGCAAGGAACTTGCAAAAGCCCTGGTGATTTCTGACTCCCATGGAAATGCCCGCGTAATGCAGGCCATCATCAAGAATTTCGGTCACTGCTGTGATTTGCTCTGTTTCTGCGGTGACGGTCTTTTGGACTTGGTTGAAACGCTTGAAATGGGATTTTTTGACAAGGATTTCGGCTGTCATATTCCGCCTGTCGTTTATTTCGTGCGAGGAAACGGCGACAACTCAACCACGACAATCTTCACCGACAAAAGGATCCCGATTACGGTCCCGGAATTTCAGGAAATCAATGTGGCGGGCAAAAAACTTTTCCTTACGCACGGACACCGCTACAGCGTTTACTACGGAATCAAAGATTTACGCAATGAGGCCATCAACAGGGGAATGGATTTGGCCTGGTACGGTCACACTCATGTTCCGAATTCACTCAGAAGCCATGTAACGCGCAACGGAAGGGATGATTTTTTGGGAATCCTGAACCCGGGAAGCTGTGCCGAAGCGAGAGGCGGCATGCCGAACACATTCGCAATCGTAGACGTTCACCGCGATGAAGAAAAAAATGTCTGCCATTATTACCGAATCATTCACAATAAGTTCGGCGATTACACTTTTGAGGAAATGCCTACACCAAGAGGCGAAATAAAGCTGTTCTAATTTTAAAAAGGGATTTTAGAAGTTTTCTTCGAGGGTAAAGCCTGCGCGGTCGTGACCAGGATAAACCTGGGTATCTTCATCGCAATAGTCATCAATTCTTGCAAGGCTTTCATGAATTTCCCGTTCACTGCCACCAGAAAGGTCTGTGCGCCCCCATGAATGATAGAAAAGAGTATCCCCAGAAATCAATTTAAGCTCATTCTCGTTGTAAAGGCAGCATGAACCTCTGGTGTGCCCCGGCGTGTGCATGACCTGCCAGTTTTCGAGCGATTTTTTTGCCTCTGAGGAACATTCGCAATCACCCAGGATTTCAGCAAGAGTTTTTTTGTCTTCCAGGAAGGCTGTCGGGTCCGGCAAATCACTGACGAATGGAAGGAATTCCAAAAATCCCATTTGAGCGAGAGACTGCCCCTGCTTAACTACGGAAGTCCTACCAATCATTTCGGCATCGGCCCTGTGAATCACAATGGGAATGTTCGGGAAAGATTTTTTGATTGAAGTAAGACCAGAAACATGGTCGAAGTGCCCGTGTGTCAGGACGACGGCCACGGGCGTAAGTTTTTTTGCAGCAAGATAAGAAACTACGGAACCTTCATCACACGAATAGGTACAGTCTGCGGGGTCAACAACAAAAACCTCATTTTCAGAAAGAGGAACTAAGACTGTGTTGACCGAAAGCGGCCCGGTATGCATGAGATGAAGGTTCATAGGCAATTACAAGTCTTCTGATGATGAAGAGCGTGGAGCGCGGGCAGCCAGAATCTCTTCGTCTGTCATCTCAGCCTGAGCTTTTGCAAAAGCAGCCTGCTGAGCCATTGTGTCATTGTTGCTTGAAGTGTAGCTGTCTACGATTGGAGCTGATTCATTTGATACATTTGGAACCGGCTCGTTGTTCTCGTAGTTGTCAACTGTCTCTTCCTCTGAATCAACATCCTCACCTTCTGGGCGCTGTTTTGAGTAGCTTACGCTCAATGCGCGGCCACGATAGATGTGTCCGTTCAATGCGCTGATTGCTTTTTCTGCATCTTCTTTGAAGAGCTGAACGAATGAGTAGTTAGCGAGAACGCGGATGTCACCGATTCTCTCTTTTTCGATGCCTGCAACGCTGATGAAAAGACCAACGAGGTCGCGAGGATAAACACGGCGGTTTCGGCCGATGCTTACGAATACGACTTCTGAATTCTCTGCTGGAATCTGAACGCGAGTGAATCTCTCTCGCTGAGCGCCTTCTCCGGCATTTTCTTCTGTCTGAGCTTCATTTCGCTCGTAACGGTTGTATCGCTCTTCACGGTTAGCGTGGAAATCTTCACGGTCATTGAATTTGTTGAAACGGAAGATAGCTCCGCCTGCATTCCTCAAAAGATAAGCTGCTACATAAGAACGCATTGTGAGAGGAACATTCTTTTTGAACACTTTTTTAAGTGTCTCAAGCTCGTCAGGATTTGCCTTTACTTTTGAAACAACATCTTTGAGATAGTTGGCTGCCTGATCGAGATCAATCTCTCTGTTCTGTCTGAAATTTCTTCTGAAATTGCGTCTGAATGCCATAATAAAAATCTCCTTTTAAAACTGGCGTAAAATTAATTTTTTTTATTTGTCTGCCAAATCTGCAACATAAAGCGAGCCTTTTTTTTCAAAACCGCAACGGGCAAGCAAAGGCTCAAAAAAATCTGGTAAAACAGAATCAGCAATAATGCTCTGAATTCCGCATCTCTTTAAGTAGGAAATGCCGCGTGAAAAAAGCTCTCTGGCAAGACCTAAGCCACGGTAATTCTGATTCACAAAAACTGAGGTGAGAGCCACCGAGTTATTTGCGAAGGACGGAAAACGCGAGAATAAAAGACAAGCGGCAAAATCATCTGACAAAGTACGGCAAACGATTCCTAAAAGCTCTGAGGGATTCTCACAATCAAACTTGCCAAGCCAAAGATGCGCGGCTAAGATGCCTTTTTCGCCGTTTAAGCTTTCTTTTAATTCTTCTGCGATTTTCTTCGCTTCCGTAATGATACAATCACTGTCCTTTTCGTAATTGTATGGATGGAATTCAAAATCCTGCTGAATCAAGTCATCGTATTCTTCAAAATCCTGACTCAGTTTTTCCAAGCCCCAGGACTCACGGAGCGAATTGTACCATTCAACAACAACTTCACGCATTTTTGCTTCCTTGAAAGCATGAAAGCGTTTTTCAATGTGCGGGTACTTTTTTAAAACATTTTTATAATTTCTGAACACCCCCCTTCCATTTGCAAGAATCTGCTCCAGCTCCTCCTTTACATTCGGGATTCGCAGAACCTCAACAAATTTTTCCATAATTTTAAATCCATCGTCCGAAGTCCAGCCGGGCAATGGATAAATGTTCTCATTTTCTTCTAGCTCTTCAGCATCTGATTGAAGCAAAGAATCGAGCGGAACTACACAAGAACCTTCCGCGTCAAAAACGAACTCAGAATTCTGGTCTTCCATCGAGAAAATAATGTCGTCGATAACAGATTTCGTAAGTTCAAATGTCATAAAGATTCTGCGGAACCGTGAACTCTTACTTCAATTCGCTTCGCTTAGAAATCACTTTGCTCACAAGGCCGTATTCCAATGCTTCTTCAGCAGTGAGCCAATGGTCTCGGTCGCAGTCTTTTTCAACCTGCTCTTCGCTCTTACCGGTTTCGTTTGCAATAAGTTTGATGAGCTTCTTTTTTGACTTTGCGATTTCTTCGGCCTGAATCTCCAGATCGGTAGCAACACCACGAGCAACACCGCCAATCAAAGGCTGATGAATGAGGTAGTGGCTGTTCGGGAGAGCAAAACGGCGCTCTTTTGGCACTGAAAGCAGGATGATTGAGCCCATGCTTGCGATAAGACCTGTGCCGATTGTGTAAACTGGCGCATTGATAAAGCGAATCATGTCGTAAATGCCGAAACCTGAATCAATTGAGCCTCCAGGCGAGTCGATGTAGATGTAAATCGGCTTGTCGCTGTCGGCTTCGAGCAAAAGAAGCTGTTTGATGACTTTTGCGGTGTTTTCCTCGTTAATCTCGCCGCTCAAAATAATCTGGCGGGTTTTCAAAAATTTCTCGTTGAGCGAATCTTCCTTCTGCTCAGACTTTTTCTCTTCTTCGTTGTCGTTAAAAATTTTCATATTATAAATATACCTAAATCAAGTCAAAAAGTCCATTAAAAGATTACCACAATTTCTTTGCGGCCGTCCAAAGCTCCATCATGTCACGGTGATGGGCACGGTCGAATGGAATATTCTGAGCCTTCATTTTTTCTTCGATGTAGTGGAAGCGGTTCTCGAACTTTTTCATTGCCTTTTGGAGCGCGACGCTAGGGTCAATTCCGAGCCAGCGGCCGTAATTTATGAGGCAGTGCAATGAATCACCGAATTCTTCCTCAAGGTGAATCTGAGCCTTTTTCTGCTCTTCGGTGGGATTTGTGACCACAAGGGGAACTTTTCCGTCGTAGGAATTCAGGCGCTCCACATCGATGAAAGCATCCTGCATTTCAGCAAGCTCTTCGCAGAACTTCATCTTGACTTCGGAGAGAGAGCCCCAGTCGAATCCGACCTTTGCGGCTTTCTTGAGCTCTTTGTAAGCCTTTAAAATAGGCGGGAAATCTTCAGGGATGGAGTCGAGGATTGAATCTGATTTGCGGCCTTCGACATTCTCTTTGATTCGCTCCCATTGGCTGAGGACCTTTTCGGGATTGCCGGAAACATCTTCCTTTACCTCGGAAGCGCCTTCGCTCTGGGCAAAGACATGAGGATGCCTTCGGACGAGTTTGTCTGCGATTGCGTTAATTGTCTCTTCAACGGTGAAAAGGCCCTTTTCTTCAAAAATATATGCGATGAGGATGACATTGAGCAAAACATCGCCCAGTTCTTCCTTGACATGGGCAGGATCATCCTTGGAGATTGCGTCGATTGCCTCGCAGGTTTCCTCAAAGAAAGTGCTTCGGAGAGAAAGAGGCGTTTGTTCCTTGTCCCACGGACAGCCTTTGCGAACAGCCTTTACGATTTCAAAAAAATGTGCAAATGCGTTTTCTTTCATAGTTTTTACTGAAAATATTATAACACAGTCCTAGGAATTTTCCACGATTTTCTTTTTGCTCCAGCCCTGCAAGATGCGGTTGGGATCGGTGGAAAGCAAGAGCTTGCAGAACATTTCGTTTGTCGGAACGAATTCCTGAGCAAGGATGATTCTCTCGTCGGCGGTGAAGTTTGAAAGAACATAGTCGGCGATGTTGACATTCGCAGGCTTTGAAATGCCAAAACGAAGTCGCCAGAAGTCGGCAGTACCCAAAACGGCTTTTGTCGAACGGAGACCGTTGTGACCGCCCAAGCCGCCGCTCCATTTGAGGCTCACGGTGCCGATCGGAAGTTCAAGTTCGTCATGCACGACAAGGATTTCGTCATTATTGATTTTGAAAAAGCGCGCAAGCTCGCCGATTGATTCTCCGCTAAGGTTCATGTATGTAAGAGGTTTGAGGAAATAGATTTTCTCAGGAGCGTCTTCCGGAACTCTCGGGTTGCCGCCGTCTTTTGTGGTGTAAACGCCCGTCTCGCCCATCCATTCGGCCAGGGTGCGGGTTTCGACAACGGCATAATCGCCTTTAAATTTGTTCTGGAAATAGAATTTATTGTAAAAAGGAAGCTGGCTTGCGAACTGCCATGCGACATTGTGCCTTGTATTCTTGTATTCTTCGCCGTAATTTCCCAAAAAAGCAACGAGTTTAATCATGCGGATATTATAAGGATAAATGTTAAGTTTTGCAAATTGTTAGCCACAAACACGCCTACGCCTGTTTTTGGATTGACTGACATTTGTAAGACAAATTGTATCAAAATGACACATAAGTAAGATAGAAAAAGTCGTGTGGTTCATTTTGACACACAAAAGGGTGCGTTAGGGATAGTAACGGCGGCGTTAGCCGTTCCGAAGCGTAGCGATTAGCAGAGCGAAGGAATGAAGCGACAGCGGAACCGTGGATAGCCCGACCGCTGCGTTACGGAACGGAGTGAAGTAGCGGCGGGAACGCCTTTTTTATTATGAATTATGCATTATGAACTATAAATTAGCGAAACTTGGCACAAAACTTGCTATATATTTAGCGAAAAATTGCACTTTTTAAGGAGATTTGCCATGAAATTAGACGACGAAACAATGGAAGCTTACCTCAAAGACATCAACAGAATCCCGCTATTGACAGCTGAACAGGAAAAAGAACTGGCTGTGGAGGCCTCAAAAGGCTCTAAATCTGCGAAAAACAAGCTCGTTAACGCAAATCTCCGCTTCGTCGTGGCTATCGCAAAGACCTATCAGGGACGAGGCATTGAACTGATGGACTTGATCAGCGAAGGAAACATCGGCTTGATGAGTGCAGTTGACCACTTTGATGTGTCAAAAGGATACAAATTCATTTCTTACGCCGTCTGGTGGATTCGCCAGAGCATCCAGAAAGCATTGAGTGACAAGAGCCGTGCAATCCGCCTGCCGATGAACAAGGTCAATGAGCTTTATCAGATTGAAAAGACCAGAACTCTCGTCGAGACGGACAAGACCGAAGAGGAGCAGACTCGGGAAATCGCAAAGATTCTTGGCATGAAACCGTCTTATGTGCGTGAGCTCATCAACTTCAACCGCGACATGATCAGCCTTGACGCTCCGATCGACTCAGCAAAGAGCGAGGCGGCCGTCGGCGATGTATTCAAGGACGAAATCAACCCGTCACCGGAGCAGCAGGCGCTTACTTCTGCGCTCAAAAATGATGTCGAGACTACGCTCAAGACCCTCAAGCCGAAAGCAGAGCGGGTTTTGCGCATGAGATACGGAATCGGTGGCTACAAGGCAATGTCGCTTAAAGAAATTGGCGATGCGT
>JAEEGL010601338.1_pt1 | contig 17837 bp, 13 predicted proteins | sample 9134231 | NCBI WGS metagenome assembly JAEEGL01 (sample SAMN16246548, study PRJNA631951) | gut metagenome | biome: gut microbiome; feature: rumen; material: fiber-attached | host: Bos | place: Iran: Karaj | collected 2018-10 | reverse complement strand
TCCTTATGTTGTCGGTGATCTCTGAGAGAAGAGAGTGCCAGTCGTTTATGTATGTTTCATATTTGGCAAAATCGGGCGTATCGAGCCATTTTTTTATCTTTATCTTGGCTCCGCGCTCTTTGTGACATTCGTTTTCCATAAGAAGGTATCTGTGACCTTCACCTTCATATATCCTGCCGAGAGGGAAGAGCCGGCATATACTCGGACGCCATTCATGGACGGTGCATCTTCCTTCGGAGGACAGAAAAGTGCAGGCATCCTGCTCGTTAACGCAGGAGTCGCCGCACTTTACGGTCAGCTCCCTGTCGGTCCTTAAAAAGGGCATTATGATGCCGTCCGCCACTTGGAGAGCCAGATGGTTCGCAAGCAGACCGTTGAAGTTCGTCTTTAAGCCGCATTCAAGCCTGTATATGTCATACGGGTCGAGACTCAGCGTGTCACCGGTGCCGCAGCAGCAGGCATGACAGCCGTTGCAGTCATCCACTGCCAGTTTTACCATGTCGTTCGCGTTGTATAGTTTTCCGTTGGATATCTCTTCAATGCTTACGTTTCTGATCATTTTGGTCCTCCGAGGCGTATTTCGTTCATAAAGATACCACAAGCGGCAGTATTAGTAAATGCGGAACAGTAACGAATAATAAAAAAGGCTTCCCGTGAGGATGGGAAGCCTTTTTGGATTTTTGGAATGAGATCAGATCATTTCTTGTATAACTTGTCAAACTGTCTCTGAAGCTCGGCTGTAACATCTTCGATACCTGCCTGCTTAAGAGCTGCCTGCATCTCTGCAACGATCTCTTCTGCGGTTCCCGAATACTTACCGTACGAGATCTTCTTCATGTAGTTACCGAATACTTCGTTGCAGTTCTTTACCTTGCCTTCGATGCTGTCAACGTTGGGAACGAACTGTCCGTAAGGATAGTCGATCTTGATCTTGTCGTACTCTTTGTAGAGAGCCTCGATGTCTGTCCAGTTTCTGGTAGCATCCTTGAGCTCAAGGTTGTCGTTACGTCCCCACCACCAGCTTGTAGCACCGCCGACGTTGTCTGTGTCGGGATTGTAGTTAGCGGGAGTTATACGATATCCGTTGGAGTCGAGAGCGTAGGAGATACCCTCGATACCGTAGTTGATAAGTCTGTAGCACTCAGGATCGTTTCTGAGAAGGTCATATACCATGAGAGCTCTCTCAGGATTCTTGGATGCTGCGGAAACTGCCATTGCACCGTGAGTGATGGAAAGTGCAACTACGTTGCTTGTCTCTTCGCCGAAGTAGAAGAAACCTGATGCAGCGTTGGGATCGTTATAGATCGTGTTGGAAGGAGACTTGGAGCAAAGATCTGTCCATGTCTGTGTATGATGCTGCTCGGCAGCAACGAGACCTACACGATAGTCATCTCTGTTTGTGGATGTGGTGTTGTTGAGAACGTCTGTCTTCCAAACGCCCATCTCATCCCACTTCTTCATCATCTTTGCATATTCTACCATCATCTGTGTATCTGTATATGCGGGAGTGATGATCTTATAGAGGTCATCCTTGGTTCCGCCCCAAAGAGCAGATGAGCAGATACCGTCAATGGGAACGAACTTGGTGTGGCTTGCTACCCAGCCGCTTGCCAGCTGTGTATTCTGTGTTCCGTCGGAATCCCATGCAACGTTGACTCCGAGTTCCTTCTTGTGAGCTGTTACATACTCGAAGTACTTGGTCATGTCTTCCCAGCTTCTTACGCCGTTTGTAAGACCTGCTTTTACAGCCCAGTCAAAACGATAGATAAAGCCGTGGTTGGTCCACTGTGCGTAGTTATCTTCGGGCATTAAGTAGATGTCTCCGTCGTATTTGCAAAGCTCCCAGTGATCAGCGGGAACGCTTGCCCATGTCTGGGGTGCATAGGTCTTAAGCATATCCTCCGTGAGGATCTTAAAACCGCCGTTCTTTGCGTTGGGCCATGCATCAAGCCAGTCGGAAGCGGTACCGATAAGGTCTACGGTTCCGTCCATAGCTGCGATGTTCATGTTGTAAACGGAAAGATAATCTGTCCATCCGATCCAGTAGAACTCGAGCTCTGCGTTGCACTTTGCAGTAAGGATCTCGTTAAGCTTCTTGTTCATTTCCTGGAAACGCTCCATTGCTGCGCCCTCGGGCTTGGAGCCTGTGAACATGTAAGTGATCTTTACATGTTCCTTCGTGTCAACCTTCTTGGCTTTTCCGCTGCTTCCGCAGGATGCAAGTCCAAGAACCATTGTTGCCGCGAGAAGTAATGCTAAAACTTTTCTCTTCATAAATATCCTCCTATTTTTTTATGTTATCCCGGTATGCCGGGGAATAACCTTGATCAACCCTTTACCGCGCCTACCGTGATGCCGCTGATAAAGTATTTCTGAACGAAGGGGTAGAGCAGTACGATAGGACCCGTTGCGAGCATTGCCGTTGCCATCTTGACCGTGTTCGAAGGGATGTCCGTTATAACGACGTACTGGCCGGCAACCGTGCTCTTAAGAGCTTCGGTCTTGTTTACCGTTTCGTAAAGCATGTACTGCAGAGGCTTTACATCAACTCTCGAGCTTAAGAAGAGAGAGGACTGATACCACTCGTTCCAGTAGCCAAGAGCAAGGAAAAGACCGATGGTGGCAAGGGCGGGCTTAAGCATGGGGAGAATGAGAGCCGTAAATATCTTCATGTCCCCGGCACCGTCGATCTTGCCGGATTCCGTGATCTCGTGAGGGATGCTCTTGACGAAATTCTTCATAAGTATTATGAGCCATGGCGACATGAGAAGCGGAAGGAGAATTGCAAAATAGCTGTCCTTGAGCTTGTAAACCTGCGTCATGATCAGATAATACGGAGCAAGTCCCGCAGAGAAGAGGCTTGTAAAATAAATGTAGAAGGAAATGACGTTTCTGAAGGGAAAGTCCTTTCTTTGAAGCGCATAACCTGTCATTGCGATTATCGAAAGACCTATCGATGTGCCGATCACCGTAAGCAATATCGTTACGATGTATGAACGCCATATAAGGCCGGACTTCATAACTGCGTGATAGGCCTCCGTCGAGAATTCACCGGGAATGAGCTGAACTCCGTGAAGGTTTAAGTAGCTCTCGGAAGAGAAGGAGCTTCCCAGGATTACCAAAAACGGGAAAACGCAGGCGAGTGCATAAAGTGTTGTCACAAAGTAGCCGATGCCGCGCACTATGATATCCGAAACTCCAAGCTTAACCTTGTTCGAATGCGGTGTTTTATTTGAATTATTTTTTGCCATAACTTTTAACTTCCTCCTGAAGACAATGTGCCGATGCGTTTAAAACAACGAATAATCCGGCTCGATCTTTTTAACGACATAATTGACCGCCATTACGATCACAAAGCCTATCAGCGACTGATAGAAGCCTACGGCTGATGCCGTTGAGAAGTTAAAGTCCGTTACGGAAGCACGGTATACGAAGGTTTCGATGATATCCGTCGTATCGTAGAGTACTGAGTTTGTTCCAATGATGTTGTAGAACAGACCGAAGTTTCCTTTTACGATACCGCCGAGGGCGAACAGGAGAAGGATGACAATGGTCGGTCTGAGGCTCGGAAGGATGATGTAACGTATCTTCTGGAATGCGTTGGCACCGTCCACTCTCGAAGCTTCGATGACTTCACCGTCGATACCCATGATGGCCGCAAAATATACGACCGAATTGTATCCGCTTTGCTGCCAGAGGTAGATGAAGATGAGGATCGCCGGCCAGCAGTACGGATCCGCGTAGGGCTGCCATCTTTCGAGTCCCATGTTGCTGAGAAGTGTGTTTACAAAACCCGTATCGTAGTTCAGGAAGTTGAACACCAGCACACCTATCAGAACGTGTGAGATGAAGTAAGGAAGGAACATCATGGTCTGTGAGACCTTTTTGAATGCCTTCGATCTGATCTCGTTTAAGAGGATCGCCATAAATACGGCGAAAAGGTTTCCGAGGATGATGAATGCAAGATTATATAATATGGTATTCCTTGTGAGGGACCAAAGCTTGCCGGACTCCGCCATGAACTCGAAGTTCTGGAGACCTACGAATTTACTTCCGAAGATACCCTTCTGATAATTATATTTTACAAAGGCTACCCAAATGCCCGGCAAAGGCAGATAGCTGAAGAAAAAGAAAAAAAGAATACTCGGGAGGCACATGCAGAGCAGAGTGCGGTATTTCTTCACCTTTGCAAAGAATCCGAGTTTGCTTTTTCCGGGTATATCAAGCTTTGCAGCCTTACTTTTTGACATAGATTAACTCCCTTCACACAATAATGGAACGTCACCTTGCACATTTGCAATCGGTTTCATTAATTCAAGATTATACAACTTGCACAGAATATGCCAATTACTTTTGCAAAATTTTTAAAAATGCATCAAAAACCGCATATATATGTGATAAGAATTGTGCACAATTACCTAAAACGGACTTGACAATTAATGTTGGTTTTTGTAATATGTTGACGAAACCGATTTCAAAAATCAAAACGGTGTGAAGTGGTGGGGTTCTATGGCTAAGAATAATGACATCAACAAAGCGATCACGATCTACGACATTGCCAAAGAAGCCGGAGTGTCTCCTTCGACTGTGTCAAGGGTACTTACAAACAACGCCAATGTACGTCCCGAAAAGAGAGAACGTGTGCAGGCTCTTATAGAAAAGTACAATTTCCGTCCCAATGCGCTGGCAAAGGGACTTTCGGACACGCGTTCACGGGTTATCGGCGTGCTCATGGCTGATATACGAAATCCGTTCTATTCGACAGTTTATGTTGCATGTGAGAATGCGGCGATGGCGAGAGGCTATAGGGTCATCCTTTGCTGCTCCCTCGGCGAGACCGAAAGAGAGGTCGAACAGCTTGATATCCTTAAGCAGCAGAGCGTGGAAGCCATCATACAGATCGGAGGCCGTGTCGATGCCGTGATCACCGATGCCGCATATATAAAGAAAGCAAAGGAGATAGCACAGCAGCTTCCCATAATCACCAGCGGAAAGATCGACGAAGTTCCCTGCTATCGTGTGGTCATCGATGCCAAAGAGGCAGTACGACTCCTGACGGAGCATCTGCTTGATCTGGGGCACGAAAGGATCGCCCTTGTGGGTGGACGTCTTGACGTTATTTCGACTTTCGAAAAATATATGACCTATTGCGATATACTCAAATCCCGCGGAATACCGATCAACAAACGTTATCTCTTCGAAGGCGGCTATGATTACGATGCCGGATATAACGGCGTGAAGGAACTCCTTTCTCTTAGGGAGAAGCCCACTGCGATCATTGCCATAAACGATTTTTGCGCCGCGGGTGCCATCAGGAGACTTGTGGAAGAAGGATACAGGGTTCCGGAGGATGTTTCCGTGGTAAGCTACGACAACACGGATATCGCGAATCTTCTTTTTCCGAAGATCACAAGCATAGACTACGATTACGACACATTCGGAAAGATGCTTGCAGACACGGCGATCGACGTCGCAAACGGCAATAATCTTCCTTCTTTTCAATCGGTGACGCCGCATCTTGTGATACGTGAGTCCTCGGGAAAGCGGAAGTAGAGAGGAGCGCATTTATGAAGGCTGACAAAACCGTTAAGATAAGGCTCTCGGACGCACAGACCTTTAACGATAAGAATAATGACGGTTACGGCGAATTTGAGGGATGGGGAACATCCCTCTGCTGGTGGGCAAACCGTCTCGGTTACAGTAAAACTCTTACGGAGAGATCCGCAAGAGCCTTTTTTGATCCCGTTGACGGCATAGGTTTGAACATAGGCCGCTATAACATAGGAGGCGGCGATAATGTGACGGATCCCGACGGCCCTTTCTATCACGAGCCGCATATCAGGCGTTCCGATTCCGAAGTTCCGGGCTATTGCAGGGATGTTACGAAGATAGATCTGAGTAAAAATACAATTGAGTATTATGAGAAAAACTTTGCCCGCGCGGACGCAGAGTGCGGCTATGCCTGGAATTACGACTGGGAAGCCGACAAAAGGCAGATGAACATCCTTAAGGCGGCTATGAAGGCAGCGGGGGATGAGTTCATAGCGGAAGCTTTTTCCAACTCTCCGCCGTGGTTTATGACTGTGAGCGGATGTTCGTCGGGAGGTGAGGATCCGGGAGAGGACAACTTAAGGGAGGATTCCCGTCATGCTTTTGCCGCCTATCTTTCGGATGTTGTAGAACACTGGAAGAATGAAGGAGTTGTGGAGTTTCAGAGCATCGATCCCATGAACGAGCCGGCATCGAGCTACTGGAAAGCAAACAGCGAAAAGCAGGAGGGGTGCCACTTTGACCCGGGAAGATCCCAGTCAGAGATCCTTTTGGCGCTTAAAAAGGAACTGGATAAAAAGGGCATCGACATCATCATTTCCGCATCGGACGAAACAGACATAGATGTTGCTATGGATTCCTATGAAAAGCTTTCTGATGAAGCGAAAAAGATCGTCGGAAGGATAGATACTCACACATACATGGGGGATAAGCGGACGCTTCTTAAAGAAACAGCCGAGAGAGCGGGAAAGAACCTGTGGATGAGCGAAGTGGACGGAGCAGAGGGCATCTTTGACATAGGAAGTGCGGACAGCGGTATGCGTGCCGCACTCGGATTTGCAAACGCGATAATGACCGATCTTAACGGGCTCAAGCCCACGGCTTGGATCATGTGGGATGCCGTGGACCTTCACGTGGATTCGAAAAATGAGTTCGATACCTGTCCGAGAGACAAGGCGGACAGTATCATTGAAGAGGGCAAGCCCTTCTGGGGGATCGGCATCGCAGATCACGACCGGCAGGAACTGCTTCTCGGTAAAAAGTATTATGCCTTCGGGCAGTTTTCAAAGTATATACGTCCGGGTTACTGCCTGCTGGATTCATGTGATGACTGCGCGGCGGCTTTTGACCCGAAGGACGGCAGCATAGTGATCGTCACCATGAATGCGGAAGCCTGTGATAAAAAAGTATGCTTTGACCTGTCGGATTTCCAAAAACTTGACAAAAACACAAAGATCACCGTCATACGCACCGGCGGAACCATGAAGGAGGGGGAAAATCTCGCCGATGTGACGGCAAAATGCAGTGTATCGGTGGATCCCGCCGGCACCGGATTTGAAGCCGACATAAAAGGATATTCCGTTACGACCTTTGTGATAAAGAAAAAATAATATGCAAAACTGTTTGCTTTGCCCGTGAGGAAAGCATATAATAATATTCGGCTTGATCGGGTACACGGGGAAGAAGATGGGAGAAGAAAAATGAAGGTTACAGTTATCAACGGAACCGAGAAAAAGGGTATTACCTACAAGATGAAGGAACTTTTTTTGGAGCAGCTTAAGGATAAGGCGGACATTACCGAGTTCTATCTGCCCAAGGATTGCCCTTCCTTCTGTTCGGGATGTACGACATGTTTTCTTAAGGACGAGCATAAGTGCAAGGACAGGCAGTATATCGAAAAGATCGAGAATGCGCTGCTTACCGCGGACCTTCTGGTCTTCACGTCTCCGTCCTATGTCTGCCATGTGACCGGCGCCATGAAGGCAATGCTGGATCACTTTGGCTATCGCTGGATGCCGCATCGTCCTGCAAAGGAGATGTTCGGTAAGCGTGCCGTTATCATTACACAGTGCCTCGGAGCGGGAGGAAGATCCTCTGCGAAGGATATAAAAGACAGCCTTTCCTGGTGGGGCATTAGCGACATAAGGATCATATCCTTTAAGCTCCTGTCGGATATTGACTGGAATAAAATCCCGGGCAAGAGAAAAGCCGCTTTCACAAGGAAATTATACAATAAGGCAGACAGACTTAAAAAGATTGATTTCACCAAGCCGGCGCGGACAGGCTTATCCGCCAGAATTAAATTCTATATGGTAAGGCTCATGCAGACGGGACTTGGGAAAAAGGATCCCGAATATACGGATTACAAATATTGGAAACAAAACGGCTGGCTTGACAATGTCAGACCCTGGAAGAGCAGTTAAAACAAACGGGCTTCGCTTTATGCGAAAGCCCGTTTTATGTTGAAATTCATCAATAATAGTTGTATATCCTGTAGCCCTCTATCGTGAACTTCGTGGTCCCGGTTCCCTTAAGCTTTACGGACCCTACGCCATTTAGCTGGATTTCGGGACCTGAGGCTGTGCCTATGAGCTTATCCTCGGTGTCGTACAGCTCGACTTCGGCATCCGGACTCAGCTTAAGGATAAGACCTGACGTATCCTCGTGTTTATATTCCCTCAGATAGTATTCGGCAGGCATGATATCGACTGTAAGGTCGTTATGTATGATATTGTCATGGAAGCCTATCCTTGTGAGATTGTTGAATCTTTCGTATGAGGGGTATATGGTATACGAGGTCACTGTCGAGACATCAGCGGTGTCACTGTAGTTGTGAAAATAATCGTATTCCCTTGAGTGTAACGGGAGCCATGCATAGAAGTCGTCGTAAACAGTATTTCCGTAGGTCTCCAGGATGCTGTCATAGGTGATCTTTACAAGATCGTTTCTGCGAACATATCCGAAGGAGCCGGAATTCTTGGGGTCGTTTAAGTAATCATTGCACTTTTCGTCATAGGATTCGAGCCAGGCAGTGTAATTACCGTATCTCTCGTCGAGGAAGCCCATAAGACGGAAGGAAACACCCGCGCATCCGTTTGAGAAGCCCTTGGTATAATCGACAGACGGATCGTTCATCCAAAAATCCATGGGCTGCGAGAGCAGGATGGACAGGTCGACGGAAGCATTTGTCTTAAGGTTATTGATATCGGCGAGGACCGAATGATCGGGATCCGTGACAGCAAGTGTGTTCATCACCTTTAACACAGTATATCTTTGAAGCCCCGAGCTGATAAAATAGTTAAAATCCTGAACTGCGTGGTTTCTGGCTATTGCGATGGCCATGGAACCTATGAGATCGTTTATGTTGGTTACAAACACTTCACCGGGAGTGGTTTCTATGTCATTGTCGCCGGTGGAGCTGTTGTAGGATCTTCCTGTCTCTATCCTTAAATTGTCCCGGCCATCCTTGCGAACATAAATACAGGTCTTCTTCACATAGTACTTGCCGTCTCCGGACGAAAGTCTCAGTGCGTCTTCGGCAGCCTCAAAGAAGAGATCGGCTGTTTCGGCGAGACCGGGGATGATGTAGATGTTCGGCTCGATATCAAAAATAAGGTTGTCCGATTCAATATATGAACGATTGACCGTAATGTAACCCACTCGCTCATTGCCCTTTAAATACGGAGTGGGCGATGCGGTCGGAGCTAAAGTCGGAAGCGGTGTCCTTGTGGGCTTTGGAGTCGGCGTGGGCGTGGACGTCGGCGTGGGCGTGGACGTCGGAGTCGGCGTATACGGAACTGTAAGCGGAGGCGTGTCCGTAGGAACAGAAATGTTTTCTGAAGGTTCTTTTAACTCGGTACTTTGGCCACCGCAGGCACAAATAGTTAACAGACCCAGCGTCAGCAGACTGAACAGAGTTGCTCTAAACAGTTTCATAATAAATCCCCCTTATGATTTTATCCCCAATAAAGCAGGCTATAAAAGAAATTTACATGAGAAATACACCAAAGTCAAGTGGATGGGTTTAAAAACAGCGAGACGGCATCAGGCTATAATTATTTAACTTTTATTTTTAGCTCAGAACAAGTAAAATAGAGTTAATACTATCATGATCGATCGCGAGGTTTTTTTTATGGAAATGACTGTTGAACTTTTTGACAGCATAATCAATACTTCGCAGGATTGCGTTTTCTGGAAGGATATGAACAGACGCTTCCTGGGCGTCAATCAGGCATTCCTTGATTTTTACGGCTTTGATTCTGCGGACGTGTTGATCGGAAAGACTGATGAAGATATGGGATGGCACTCGGATCCCGAACCCTTTAAAAGGGACGAACTCAGAGTCCTGGCGGGCAGAAGTACGTACAAAGTTCAGGGAAAGTGTATGGCCCGCGGTGAGGAACGCGACATCATTGCATCGAAGCGCCCTCTTTACGACGGAGATAAGATCGTTGGACTTGTAGGCAGCTTTGTGGACATAACGGATGTGCTGAAGCGTAACGGCAGCGTCGACAGGCAGATACTTTATACCGTTGAGAGTCTGAGAAAGTACAGCTTTTTTGACAAGCTTGTGGATGAGATAAGTCTCGATGAGATACTGGATCCCCTGACGGGAGTGGTATCGAGAGGATATTCCATGCGTTTTGTTCAGAACCTCATAACTTTGAAGCACCCCTTCACTTTTACCATGGTTGATCTGGACAACTTCAAATTTGTAAACGACAGCTTCGGACACAGCGCCGGAGATAAGGTTTTGATGACTGTTGCGGAAAAGCTCGCAAAATATACGGCCGGATATGGCATTGTCGGACGATTCGGAGGAGATGAATTACTGATTGTTGATCTGGATAATATCTCGAGAAGTGACAAACAGGTCTTCTTTGAAAAGATGTACGGCGATTCGGGCGTTTTGCGCACAAACATAGACTTTGACAACGGTTCATCGTTTATTACGGCGACATCCGGCGTGGCATCGTTTCCTGAGGATGCTGACAGCTTTGACGACCTTTTTGCTTTGATCGACAAGATGCTTTATCTCGGCAAGAGCCGCGGGCGCAACTGTTATGCAATCTACGATGAAAGGATACATAAGGACGTGGAGATACGCAAGCTTGTCACACATGGCATATATACAGCCATGAGCAGGCTGAGAAGCGATGTAGAGAGCGCGGAAGGATTTGAAAATAAGCTGGAAGCCGTCATGAATTATCTTTCGGAAACCTTGCAGGTAAAGGATTTCTATTACGTAAGGACCGACGGTAAGCTGCGCTCCGTAAAGGACAAAACTTTCGAAGCGGATGCTTGCGATATCGCAAACATCATGGATGACGATCTGTTCTCCGATAACACCCTTACCCGTGTGGAAAAGGAAGCACCCGTCTTTTATAATGCATTAAGGAAAAACGGGTTTGAGTCGGTTATGGTTGCCAGGATAAGGGCAAAGGAAAATGTGCGGGGCTATCTTGTCTGTGCGGTTAAGAGAAGCTTAAGAATATGGCAGGAGAACGAGTGCGCGGAAATGTTCTTCCTTGCGGGACTTTTGGCGAACGACTGATAATAAAAATGATTTACGGAGGAAACATGAAATACATAAAGACAGAATTCGAAGAATTCAGTAAACCGGAAATAAAACGCGGACACTTGAACTTAGGCGGTGCGGACAATAAGGGTAACCGTATCGATGTGAACAGCCTTTATCTTGAGAGGAACGGTAAGCCCTTCATAGCGGTGATGGGTGAGTACCATTTTTCAAGAGCGGAAGTTGCCGACTGGTACGATGAACTTTGCAAAATGAAGGCATGCGGCGTAACGATAGTCGCTACATATCTTTTCTGGATATATCACGAAGAAAGCGAAGGAGAATTCGATTTCTCCGGCAATCTTGACATTGGAGCATTTGTGGATACGGCAAAGAAAGCGGGCCTCGACGTTGTTTTAAGAATAGGTCCCTGGGCACACGGAGAGTGCAGGAACGGAGGCTTCCCCGATTGGATCCTTCATAAGGGCTTCAAGGTGAGGACCAACGACCCGGCCTATCTTTCCTATGTCAGGATATGGTTTGAAAAGATATATGAGCAGGTGAAAGGCAGATTCTATAAGGACGGCGGCAATGTGATCGCCATACAGCTTGATAACGAGCTGGTGGACAATGCGGAGCATCTTCTTAAGTTAAAGCAGATGGCGCAGGAGATCGGCTACGATGTGCCTCTGTACACCGTAACGGGCTGGAACAGCAAATACGGCGCAAGGATACCTGTTACGGAGGTACTGCCCATGTTCGGAGGATATGCCGATGCGCCCTGGAACAGCGGAACGAAGGACAATCCGCTGTCCCACAATTTTGCTTTTGACAGGAACAGGAACGACACTGCGGTGGGAGTGGACATCATCCATGATACTGCGGAAGACGGATGGCGTCTGCCTTACGAACTCTACCCCTATGTCACCTGCGAGATAGGCCCCGGACTTCAGCCGACGCACCACAGAAGGACTGTGGTGAGCTCCATGGACGCTTATGCCATGTCCCTTGTAAAGCTGGGTTCCGGAAACAACCTTGTGGGATATTACATGTTCCACGGCGGCATCAACAGGGTAGGAAAGCTCTCCACCTTTAACGAGAGCATAGAGACGGGATATCCCAACGATTATACCGCGATAGGATATGATTTCGGTGCTTGCCTTTCGCCCTACGGCGCAGTCAGAAAGCAGTACAGATTGCTTAACATGCTGCACATGTTCCTTGAGGATTTCGGGAGTGAACTGGCTACAATGCCTGCGATTATGGCAAAGGAGCCTGTTTGGGAGAATGACACCGAAAACTTAAGATACTGCAAGCGTACGGACGGCAAGGCGGGCTTTGTTTTCGTGAACCATCACCAGAGACATGCAAAGCTTAAGGATGTCAAAGGCTTCGTGATCGAAACGGAAAACACGACCTTCACGCCCATTGATGTTATGGGAGATATCTGCTTCATCCTGCCTTACGGTCTGAAGCTGGGAAATAAGACGCTCAAATATGCCACCGCACAGCTTCTCTGCAAAGAGGGCGATGCTTATTTCTTCGCTGCGATCCCGGGGATCACGCCCGAATACTGTTTCGGAAACGATATTGTGAAGCCGGGGGACGGTGAGATCACCGTTTCGGAATGCGACGGAATAAAGATCGTGACTTTGAGTTTTGAAAAAGCCAAGTATTTAAGAAAGCTTGACGGCGGCCTTTACCTCGGCGACGGATGCGATGTCTATGAGACTTTTGAAGGTGTTAAGTGTGCGGAAGAGGGCAGTTTCTCTTACGGCTTCTGGAACGGCAAAGAGTTCGTTAAAAAGAGCGTAACGAAGGTGTTCAGGCAGGCTGAGATAAAGTTTACGGAAATTGCTGCGCCTTTTGCACCTTTCTATCCTTATGAACTTAGCATCGGAGGAGAAAGAAAGCTCACATGGTTAAAGGCTCAGGTGGAGGGTGACGGCGGTTTCGTGGGCTTCCCCTATACCTATGACTGCCTGCAGGTCTATGCCGACGGCAAGCTCATTGCGGATAATTTCTACACGGGCCGTGAATTCAGGATGCCCGCGAGGCTTCTGTACGGAAGAGAGGTCTACGTTGTATATTCGGAGATCCGTGACGATTTCTGGAAGGAACCTTTTGTCGAGGAAGAATAAAATTTAGTGTTGACATTTCTCATGATTTGGCTATAATAACCCACGTACTTTTTGTACCGACAGTTCGTTTGTACCATCCTGTCGTTAAACAAAACCAGGACTATGATCAGAAATATTTTTATGCGATTATAGCTTTGCGTTTTGGCAAAGCTATTTTATTTTGCGGAAAGGAATAAAAATGATAAACAACCTTTTGTTCATTGCCACCGTTTTGATCTATCTGGGGAGCGTGCTTTTGCTCTACAAGTTCTTCGGAAAGAACGGACTTTATGCTTTTGCGATCTTTGGAACGCTTCTCGGAAATATCGCCGTCTGCAAATGCGTCGATCTCTTCGGACTTTCGACCACGGCAGGAGCGGTCCTCTATGCGTCGACCTTCCTTGTTACGGACATATTATCCGAGAAATACGGTAAAAAGGACGCTCAGAGAGCGGTATTGTACAGCTTTTCGGTAATGCTCCTCTGGCTTCTCGGAACACAGCTGATCCTCCTCTTCACACCCAACGAAAACGATTACATCTCGGAAAGCCTGAAAGTCGTATTCGGTCTTGTGCCCAGGATCACCATAGCAAGTCTTATCGGCTTTATATGCAGCCAGAACATCGACGTTGTTCTCTATCACACGATCTGGAAGAAGACCGGTGACACTAAGGCTAAGCTTTGGCTCAGAAACAACGGAAGCACCCTTACGAGCCAGGCTGTGGACACCGTTTTGTTTACATTCCTTGCATTCTGGGGAGTATACCCCACGAAGGTGTTCTTCAGCATCCTGTTCACGACCTATCTTTTTAAGGCACTGGTAGCCCTTGCCGATACACCTTTCATCTATCTTGCAAGAAAGATCAAGCCCAATACTGTTGAGGAATAAGTTTATATAACGGAGGATAAAAACATGAGAGATAAAGAAAAAGAAGGACTTACACAGCTCGGAAACCGCGGTACGAAGTACAGCTTCGACTACGATCCCTCACTTCTCGAAACCTTTGAAAATAAACATCCGGACAACGATTACTTCGTAAAGTTCAATTGCCCGGAGTTTACAAGCCTTTGCCCCATCACGGGACAGCCCGATTTTGCAAATATCATAATTTCCTATGTGCCGGGAAAGAGAATGGTTGAAAGCAAGGCTCTTAAGCTCTACCTTTTCTCCTTCAGAAATCACGGCGATTTCCATGAGGACTGCGTAAATGTCATCATGAAGGACCTCATAAAGGCTATGGATCCCAAATACATCGAGGTTACGGGAAAGTTCCTGCCCAGAGGCGGTCTTTCCATCGATCCCTACTGCAACTACGGCAAGCCCGGTACCAAGTGGGAAGAGGTTGCATGGGACAGGATGGCACACCACGACATGTACCCCGAAAGAGTCGATAACAGATAGGATCAGTCGTCCACGAGATTGTTTATCCAGATCCTCTTTTTAAGGAAGATCGCGCCGAGGGTGACCTTTATCAGATCCGCAAGCTGTACCGAGATGTAGAGCGGCAGGATCGTCATCGTGGTATATGCACTGAGGACATATGCCAGCGGGAATGATGTCGTAAGTATAAGTACCGAATCAAAAATAAAAGTTACTATAGTCTTGCCGCCGGAGCGGAGCGTAAAGTATGACGTGTTCAGAAAAGCATGTACGGGAAGCCAGCATGCGTTTACGCGAAGCAGTTCGGTGGCAAGTTTTTTTATTTCCGGTTCCGTGTTATAAAGCTCCGGGAAAAGGGGCGCGCAAAGGAATTCCAAAAATCCCAGCACGGCGCAGGTGAGAACCGCCAAGGTGATGAGTTTTCGGTCCGTGTCCACGGCTTCGTCGTTTTTCGAAGCACCCAGAAGGTTTCCTATGATGATGGCTACAACTGAGCCCATGGAGATTACCATTACGTTAAAGAGGTTAAATATCGTATTCGATATGTTGACTGCCGCCACAACGTCCAGACCGCGGGTGGAATAGCGCTGGGTGAGAGCTGACATGCCGACGGACCACAGAAACTCGTTCAAAAAGAGGGGGGTTCCGCGGTAAAGTATCTTTCTTACCAGATCGGTGGGGATCGACAGAGACCTGTATAAGCCCTTGATATACGGACATTTGTCGGTATGCGTATGAGCCCAGATAACGATTATTAAGAATTCAGCATATCGGGATATGACGGTTGCAACGGCTGCACCCACAACTCCGAGTCTCGGAGCGCCGAAGTGACCGAAGATCAACACATAGTTGAGACCGAGGTTCAGGAATGTTGCCACGGTACCCGCTATCATCGGGACTCTTGTCTGCTCGGATTCACGTAAGGTTCCCGAGTATGCGTTCGAAAAGGTGAAGGGGATCAGACCGATCAGCATGACCCCCATGTATTTCGCCGCGTGGGTGAAGATAGCCTCGGGATCGAGTCCGGCATCCGTATCCGTCATGAAGAGCCTGATCAGCATCTCCCCCCGGGTTCTGAAAACAATTACGGCAACTGCGAGGATCACTGCGGATATGATGAGTTTGTAGCGCATGGTTGCCCGCACACCGTCATGGTCGCGTTTACCGTAATACTGCGCCGTGAATATGCCGGGACCTGATATTGCACCGAATATTGCAAGGTTAAAAACAAACATCAACTGATTGACGATGGAAACTCCCGTCATCTGCTCCGTTCCTATGGCACCCACCATTATGTTATCCAAAAGTCCCACAAAGTTTGTGATCATGTTCTGGATGATGATCGGTATTGCAATGATCATTACATTCTTATAAAACTTTTTGTCTCCGAAAAATCTGTTCATATTTACCTACTTATTTGAAAATACATAGTCCGAAAGAGGAATTTCAAGGTTTGCCGGCTGATTGTAAGCCGAATTCTGCCATGCTATACCTTCGCGGTATGCGCGGTTTAAGAGCAGGCAGGGAGCGGCATACTCCGTCGGATAGGGCGTCATGTATATGCGTATCCTCGAGGGATCCTCCGTGCATCTTAAGATAACTTCCTCTCTCCAGTCACCGTATATGTCTGCTATCAGACATGCGTTGCCCTTCGTTCCGTTGTTTGTTGTTGTGCCCGTTGCGGAGAGCAGGATATTGGTTTTCTTGTTTTGATAATCCCATTTCTGCACTTCGGGAATGTATGTCTTCTCTTGGTAGTCAAAAAGCTCTGTTAGCAGGTCCCCGTCCCAAAAGATGGAGAAATTGACGGAAGGCTTTTTATTATAGATGATATTTCCGTTACAGTCAAAGGTGTTTCCGTTTGCGGCAGCCCACATCTCGGCGCCTTCGTACCTGGGATCGATGTCCGCAGCCATGCCGCGGCCCGTGTCTTTTCCCGTGTGCACGCCCCATATGATCTCGCCGGTTTCGGCATCGTGAAGCTCTATCTGATATTCCTTGGAGCCTACTTCGTGTACCTGAAATACTTCTATGCGCCCGTCATTGTTAAAGTCGCTAACGTGCATCGCATCGCCGTGCCCCAGCCCCGTGCAGTTGAGGACGGTTCCGTCATTGTCGATTACAAGGGAGCCGTAGATGATCTCATCATAGCCGTCCTTATCTACGTCGTTTACGGACAGGCCGTGGTTCCCCTGGCCTGCGTAGAGTGAACGGCTCGGAGCATCAAATGTCCATGCGGGAGTGAGCTTTCTGTCGATCAGCTTCCATGCGGTGAGGCATGTACGGGCATAGTAGCCTCTTGAGAAGATGGCAGCCGGAGCACCGTCATCTATATATGCGGTTGCCGCAAGGAAACGGTCACAGCGGTTACCGTAATTGTCTCCCCATGAACTCATGTCAGCCACGCCCTTGGCATTTTCCGGACCTCTTGAGGGAATGAAATCCACCGTATCGATGATGGTTCCGGTCCTTCCGTCAAAGGCCGTGAGATATTCGGGACCGGAAAGTACGCGTCCCTCGTATGTCCTGTAGTCGTTTTCCTGTTTGCTTGGGCTTAAATGCGGGTTGAGCTCCGCCATGCTGACTTTCCCCACATGGCCCGTTTCGTTGAGTGCCGAATCGTAGGTCGTCGTGCCGTCAGCGGTCTTGCATATGACTTCCGCAATGCCGTCTCCGTCGTAATCCCATACCTGAAACTGGGTGTAATGGGCGCCGGAACGGATGTTGAGACCTAAGTCGATCCGCCACATGAGAGCGGCTTTTCCCGTATTCATGTCCAGCTTGTAGGCATCGAGGATTGTGGTTCCTGTCCAGCCGTCCTGGGAGTTGTCATGGGTTTCTTCCGAGTCCCACTTTAAAACAATCTCAAGTTCGCCGTCACCGTCCAGATCTCCGATCGACATGTCGTTTGCCGTGTGTTTTGCGTACTTACCGCTGGGAAGATAGGTGTCCCACGGGTATTCCAGAACAAATTCACGGTAGGAGGTTTCGAGGACGACAGCCTTCTCCGAGTGTGAGCTTACGCCTGCGAACAGTGTATATTCGTCCCCCGGTCGGCCGTCCTTGTCGAGGTAATTGGTAAGAGTTCCTTCGTAGATCAGCTTATCTCCCTTTTTGATCGCGCAGATGTCATCTTTGTTCCCTAAGTTCCTCCATGAAAGGAGGACACCGTCATAGGTGCTTATGGCCGTGAAAGCGTGTGCCCTTAGATCCTCCGCGGGATTATGTGTTCCGACGGGGATATCGTATTTAACCGTATATGAGCTGT
>JAEEGL010576776.1_pt1 | contig 17837 bp, 15 predicted proteins | sample 9134231 | NCBI WGS metagenome assembly JAEEGL01 (sample SAMN16246548, study PRJNA631951) | gut metagenome | biome: gut microbiome; feature: rumen; material: fiber-attached | host: Bos | place: Iran: Karaj | collected 2018-10 | reverse complement strand
TGTTTTTATTACTCAAAATACGAAAGTAAATCTTCCTAATATAGAAAAAGTTACATATCAATTAAAAAGGGAGGTGCCTAAGAATTGTCACAGATATTTAAGGTTTTACGAGGAATGTGTTATTCATGGGCAAGCTACGGCGGGGGCTGCACTTCAATTAAAAGAAAGAGGATTTATCCCCGATATAATATACGGACATACTTGGGGACAAACGTTATTTATGAAGGATATCTTTCCAAATACTCCGTTATTATGCTATTTTGAGTGGTTTTATAATTCAACGGGAGGTGATATAGGATTTAACGGGAAAAAGCCTGATATCGATGAGCTTGCAAAATTAAGAGCAAGAAATGCTCATTTACTTATTGATTTATACAGTTGTGATGCCGGTTTTTGTCCGACAAAATTTCAAACTAAACAGTTCCCTAAAGAATTTTTACCTAAAATAAAAACCTTGCATGACGGTGTAGATACGGAAATGTGTAAACCGAATAAAAATGCAAAATTTCTTGTAAAAGATAAAAATTTAACCTTTACAAAGGAGGATGAAGTTGTTACTTATGCTACCCGTGGAATGGAGGCATACAGAGGTTTCCCCGAATTTATAAAAGCGGTTGAAATTTTGCAGAAAAAACGTCCGAATGTTCATGTGATTATAGCGGGTGAAGATAGGGTATGCTACGGGCCGCAGCTTTTGAATACAACATATAAAACAGAAATGCTTAAACAATGTAAGCTTGATTTAGAGAGAGTTCATTTTGTCGGCGGTCTGCCGTTTAATGAATATGTTAACTTATTACAAATATCTTCTGCTCATGTGTATTTAACTTATCCTTTTGTATGCTCTTGGTCGTTATTGGATGCGATGGCTTGTGCTTGTCCTCTTGTTGTTTCACGCACCGAACCTATACTTGAATTTGTTGAAGAAGATAAAAGCGGTATAATGTTTGATTTTTATGATATTGAAGGACAGGTGGAAAAAATCGAATTTGCATTGGATAACAGAGAAAGTATGAATAAATTAAGGCAAAATGCAAGAAAGACAATAGTTGATAACTATGCCTTAAAAGACTTATTACCAAAGCATATTGAATTTATAAAAGAAGTTGCAGGCAAAAAGTAATCTGAAGCTTTCTTTATTCTTCAGTATTTTTTGCAGGGCTTAAAATTTCATTTACATTGTCAAGCAAATCTGTATCTAAATCAAGCTGATTTTGCATTGCCAAATAATCTTGAAATTCCTCCAATTGTTCTCCCTGTTCAACAAAGGGGGCTTGCTGCTGTACTTCTTTTTGCTGCTTCATTAATTCCTCCTGCTGTGCTTGTGATTCTTTATTCAATTGATTATTAATATTTCTTAATTGTGCTTGTTTTATGGCTTGCTCTTGCTTTAAAAACAATAAATACATGCTATTATTAATGTTTTCCATAAATCTATACTCCGTTTCTACCAATCTAACCAAATTCCAACACACTTTCCTGTGTATATTTTTTATATCGGCACATTTTTGAAAAACTTTAGGCTTTTTCTTATAAAATTTACAATTCTTTACATAGTTTGTTTTTGTAATAAGCTGAAAAGCAGGCAATAATGCTATTTTGGCAAAGAAGAAAAATTGTTCTCATAAAAATGTATGATTTTTTTTAATCAGACGTTTAAAAAAATATTTACGTGGTAGAAAAATAGTGTAAGTGTTACACTATCAAAAATATTTAGGAAAATACTTGAATAAACATTTTATTGAAAATATAAAAAAACAATATGAGCAAAGAGAAAAGGAAACATTGAGTGAATTTGCCTGTAAGAGTGTTGATACTCAAGGCAGGATAAATCCGATTGAAGAATGTTTTTTGAGAACGGTTTTTCAGCGTGATAGGGATAGGATTATTCATTCAAAAGGTTTTCGCAGATTGAAGCATAAGACACAGGTGTTTTTATCTTCTTTTGGCGATCATTATCGTACAAGGTTAACGCATACACTTGAAGTTTCACAAATTTCAAGAACCATAGCAAGAGCATTAAGGTTAAATGAAGATTTGACCGAAGCTATTGCATTAGGGCATGATTTGGGGCATACTCCGTTTGGTCATACCGGCGAGGAAGTTTTGAACGGTTTGCTGCCTTGGGGTTTTAAGCATAATGAACAAAGCATAAGAGTTGTTACCGTATTAGAAAATCTAAATCTTACAAAAGAAACCTTAAACGGAATTGAGTATCATACGGGTGAAACCTTGCCATTTACTCTCGAGGGACAGGTGGTTAAAATTTCTGACAGAATTGCTTATCTTAATCATGATGTTGATGATGCGCTCAGGGCAGGAGTTATAAATATTGAGGATATTCCCAAATCCTGTAAAGAGTATTTCGGCAGTGCTAAAGGTGAAAGTATAACCAAAATGGTTTGTGATATTGTAGAAAACAGTTATGAAAAAGATATAATATTAATGTCAGATGAATGTTCAGAGCAGATGAATATCTTTAGGGATTGGATGTTTAGTAACGTTTATATCGGCTCAAAAGCAAAAGTTGAAGAACAAAAGGCAAAAAAAATTATTGTCGAGCTTTTTGATTATTATCTGAACCTTTTAAAAGAAAATTGTCATGGTGATTTTTGTGAGGAAAATATCTTGAAGCAAACTGTTTCTGATTATATTGCAGGCATGACAGACAGATATGCACTTAAAAAATACAAAAAGATTTATCTTCCCTCAATGCATCAGGAAACGGTTAACGATAACTTTTTATTTACGTTGTTAGAAGAAAACAGGAAACTTCAAAGGTTAAAAAATGAGCAGCAATAATTCTACAATTGAATTAATAAAAGACAGAATTGATATTGTCGATATAATATCAGAGTATGTTGCTTTGAAAAAAAACGGTAATAACTATTGGGGTTTATGTCCTTTTCATAATGAAAAAACACCCTCCTTCAGTGTAAACAGGGATAAAGGTATTTTTAAATGCTTTGGCTGTGGTGCTGCAGGTGATGCAATTACTTTTCTTATGAAAATTAATAATCAGTCTTTTTTGGAGGTTATGCAGGAGCTTGCTTTCAAATTTGGTATTGAGTTTAAGCTTGACGGGAAAAGCTCTTCCATAAATGAAACAAAAAAACAAATGCTTGAAGCAAATAAATTGACCGCAAAATTTTATATGGATTATTTACAAAAACAAGATAAAGCATTGAAATATCTTGAAGGCAGACAAATAAAACCCGAAACAATTGAGGAATTTTGGTTAGGATTTTCACCTAAAGGATATGATGATTTGTATAACTATCTTGTAAAAGATAAAGGCTTTAAAGCTGAGCTGTTAGAGCAAGCCGGACTTATTTCTCAAAAATCTGACGGTAAAGGTTATATTGACAAATTCAGAAACAGAATTATTATTCCGATTTTGGATGATAAAGGTAATGTTGTTGCTTTCGGCGGAAGAATTTTTGAAGATGAAAACGGGCCTAAATATTTGAACTCTAAGGAAACACAGGTTTATAACAAGAGTAAGACATTATATGGGTTATATCAAGCAAAAGAAGCCATTAAAGAAAAAGATTATGCCGTAATTATGGAGGGGTATTTTGATGTTATTACGGCTCAGGATAACGGTATAAAAAATGCGGTAGCTTCCTGCGGAACTTCTTTGACTCTGCAGCATGTTAGATTGCTCGGAAAATATACCGAAAATAAAAGGATATATTTGGCTTTCGATGCTGATTTGGCGGGGCAAAATGCTATAAATAGGGGAGCAGAGCTTGTTAAAGAAGAATTTGCCGCTCTTGGTGATGTAAAACAATTTGATACAAGTTTTGCAAATTTAAACATAAAAGATGATTATGCTTGTGAAATCAGAGTTGTTTCTACTTTTTCAGGTAAGGATCCTGATGAATTTATTAAGGAAAACGGTGGGGAAGCATATTTAAGTTGCATAGAAAAAGCACCGTTGTTACTTGATTATCAAATTCAAAGAGTAATGAGTATTGATACTAAAAAAATTACTCCGCAGGAAAAAGCAAAAATAGCAAAAGAATTAGCGCCGATTTTAGCTCAAATTAATAATCGAATAATTTTTGAAGAATATATCGGCAAAATTGCGTTAGAATTAAAATTAGATAAAAATTCTTTGTACCAAGAGATTAACACCTTTAAGAGAAGTGGTTTTCAGCCGAAAAAATCCGAAATAAAAAAGTTAACAAATGTAACAATTTCTTCAAAAAAAGAAATTATGTATCAAAAAAATTTATTGAGCTTGTATTTTATAAATGAAGATAAAATACCATTTGCATGGTTGAATGAAAAACTAAAGGAAACAAAATTCTATGATTCGAACTTAATAGCAATAAAACAAGCGATAGAAGAATTTTCGTCAAATGAAATTACCGTCAATGATTTAATCGACAAATTAATGTTACATTTTTCTCAAAATGACGATGTAAAAAAAGATTTAGCGGATATAATTTATTCTATCGAAGACAAAATTCCTCTTATTGATTCAGGTTTAGTTGAGGAATTTATAAATGAAAATATAAAGAAACTAAAAAGACATGAGTTTAGTTTAATTGAAAAAGACTTGATAACAAAACAAGAATCTGATGAAAATTTAGCAAAAGAATACCAACAAAAGCTGAAGGAGTATCTGGAAGCAAGGTAAGATTGGAGAATGAAAAATGAAAAGAAAAAATGATGAAGATGAAATGATAATAGAAGACAGTAACTATGATGTAACGGAAAGCATGACCGATATATTAGGTGCTGATGCTGATGAAATCGATATATATTCCAGATCGGGTGCGGTTGGCGTTGTTGATGAAGGCAGTATTTCTGACGAAGCTGAGGAAGATACCGAAGAATTAACAATACCTAAAGGTGTTGTTGTCGATGATCCTGTAAGAATGTATTTAAGAGAAATCGGCAGAATAAAATTATTGAGCGGCGATCAGGAAATTGAGCTTGCAAAGAAAATCAATAATGGCGGTAAAGCAGGTGAAATTGCTAAAAAGAAGCTTGTTCAGGCAAATTTACGTCTTGTTGTAAGTATTGCTAAAAAATATGTTGGTAGAGGCATGTTGTTCTTGGATTTGATACAAGAGGGTAATCTCGGTTTAATCAGAGCAGCTGAAAAATTTGATTATGAAAGAGGTTACAAATTTTCTACTTATGCAACATGGTGGATTAGACAAGCAATAACAAGAGCTATTGCGGATCAGGCAAGAACAATAAGAATACCTGTTCACATGGTTGAAACCATTAATAAATTGAAGAAGGTAACAAGAAAATTAGCGCAGGATTTAAGCAGAAAGCCTACGGAGGATGAATTGTCCGAAGCTATGGGTATTTCTATTAACAAATTGCGTGAAATAGTTAAAGTTGCGCAAGAACCTTTGAGTCTTGAAATTCCTATAGGAAAAGAGGAGGATTCAAGATTAGGTGATTTTATAGAAGATAAAGATGCTGATGCGCCTGTTCTTACGGTTGCACATGAACTTTTAAGAGAAGATTTGCACGAAGTTTTGGGCAGTCTTTCTCCTCGTGAAAGAGATGTTTTGAGATTACGTTTTGGCATGGATGACGGCAGACAGAGAACTCTTGAAGAAGTTGGACAACTTTTCGGTGTTACTCGTGAAAGAATCAGACAAATCGAAGCAAAAGCTTTAAGAAAGCTTCGTCATCCTAATCGCAGCAAAAAATTAAAAGAGTATGTGGAGGTTTAATTATATTTTAATAAATTGACGGCTTCTATATAAATCAGAAGCCGTTTTTTATTGCAAATTGTCCGTAAAATCAGCCTTAAACGGGCTATACTCTTCAAATGATATTTAAAATGGTGTAAAATGTTAATATGGATACAAATCTCGAAGAAAAAATTTTAGAGGATAGTAATTTGAAGCTTATCGGTCTTGAGCTTATGTTTTTGACGCCGCAAAAATGTAATTCGGACGATGGTTTAACTGCTATTGAAATAGCGAGAAAATTGAATATTCCTACCGAAATTGTAAAAAAGAAGTTAAAAATATTGTTTGATAAAAAAATTGTTTCTGTTAAAGGTGTTAATCCGAAATATTGGAAATTTGATGAATATATCTTTCAAAAAATGGATGAAGATGATCCGATTTTTAGGCTCTTATCCGATTTTGAGGATGTTGATTTTACAAAATATTTTGAATATTAAAAATCCACTTTTTATATGTTGTCATAGTGAATTTGTATCATTATATTATTAATTATGATGAAACGATTTTTTGCATATTTACTGATAATATCGGGATTGCTTTGTTTTTATCCGTTTTCCGTTCATGCTGATGACGGAGAAGAATGGTCGAAGTACCTTGACGTTTATAATGACGGAGGACTTGACAGACCTGTGGCTGCGCAAGACTATAATAAAGCCGTTGAAACATTAAAGAATATGAGAAAGAAAAAATCCAAAAAGCATACTCCCCCTGTACCACATACTCAAAATGCACCCATAAAAGCAGAAAACAGTAATATAATAAGAATTGATAACGATTTGTATTATGATAACAATATTATCCCGTCAGGATTTTATAAAATAGTCGTTAAAAACGAAAATGATGAGTATTTTGTCAAATTTTATCAGGGGAAGCAATCAATTCTTTCAGTACAGGCTCAAAAAATTAAGCATACGGATTTTTCTCCCGAGAAGGTAACTGCGCTGGAAACGAAAATAATTGATAATAAATACTATAAAATTATGTATAAAAATATAGATGTTGCTATCTGCGCCTATCTTGCAATAATGAATAAATGAAGCAGATATTTGTTTTAAACTGTTCTGTATATTTTGGCAAAAAACAAAGTAAAAACTCCCGGAAATGGATTCGAACCACTGTTAGATGATCCAGAGTCATCTGTCCTGCCGCTAGACGATCCGGGAATAAATTCCATTCGCAATATTATTATAACATAAAATTTTAAATCTATGATAATAATAAAAAAGATGTATAAAATCGTATTTAATACGGATTATTTGAAATCTTTGCTTTTTATATCCTTAATCTATATTACCGATTTTTATTACTTCTCCTTTACGAATTATAAATAAAAAAAACAAACCGAAAAATTATTGTCAGTTAATTTTAAGAAATAGATTAATTTTAAATTTTATATTAGAATAGTTATATTAAATATGAGGGTGAGTTTATGCGTAACAAAATTTTGGGTATTATTGAAAAAAACAGTAAAATTGATTTAAAGGAAGTAGCTGTTCTTTTGGGAACTAATGAAGAAACAGTTTTTAATGAAGTAGTCGCAATGGAAAAAGAGGGAATTATTTGCGGTTATCATACTTTGATAAATTGGGAGAAAACTTCGATAGAAAAAGTTACGGCACTTATCGAGGTCAGAGTTACTTTGCAAAGAGGGCAGGGCTTTGACAGTATTGCGGAAAGAATTTATAACTATCCCGAGGTTAATTCCGTTTATTTGTTATCGGGCGGATATGATTTATTGGTTACGATTGAAGGCAAAACGTTAAAGGAGGTTTCTTCTTTTGTATCAGACAAACTCTCAACCTCCGAAAATGTTTTGAGTACTGCAACTCACTTTATCCTCAAAAAGTACAAAGATCATGGTACTATTTTTGCTAAAAAGCCTGAAGATGGCAGAGAGGTCATTATTTCATGAAATACCCTTTATCAAAAGTCATTACCGAAATAAAACCATCAGGCATCAGAAAATTTTTTGATATTGTTCTTGAAATGGAGGATGTCATTTCATTGGGTGTTGGCGAACCCGATTTTGATACCCCTTGGCATATTAGGGACGAGGGTATTTATTCTCTTGAAAAAGGAAAAACTTTTTATACGTCAAATTCAGGGTTAAAAGCTTTAAAGCAGGAAATCAGCAAATATTTATATGAAAAACAAAATCTTAAATATGATTATAATTCGGAAATTCTTGTTACGGTTGGCGGTTCTGAGGCCATTGATTTATGCTTCAGAGCTATGCTTGATGACGGGGATGAAGTTCTTATTCCCGAGCCGAGTTATGTTTCTTACGCACCATGTGCTGTTTTAGCAGGAGGAAAACCCGTATTTATAGATTTGAAAGCTGAAAATGAATTTAAACTCACACCCCAAGAAATTCTTGAAAAAGTAACAGATAAAACCAAAATTCTTGTCCTGCCGTTTCCCAATAATCCGACAGGCTCGATATTGAACAGGAAAGAGCTTGAAGAAATAGCAAAAGTCGTTATTGAAAAAGATTTATATGTTCTATCTGATGAAATATATTCGGCTCTTACTTATACGGATAAACACGTTTCTATTGCAGAAATAGAAGGAATGAAGGAAAGAACGGTACTTGTAAACGGTTTTTCTAAGGCTTATGCAATGACCGGTTGGAGATTAGGTTATGCCTGTGCGCCAAAAGTTATTTTAGAGCAGATGACAAAAATTCATCAATTCGCAATTATGTGTGCGCCGACAACAAGTCAATATGCGGCTATCGAAGCCTTGAAAAACGGTGATAAAGATGTAGAAATGATGAAAGAAGCCTATAACGGAAGAAGAAGATTTTTGATGCACTCGTTTAATGAGATGGGGCTTGAATGTTTTGAACCGTTCGGCGCTTTTTATGTATTTCCTTGTATTAAGGAATTTGGTTTGACAAGTGAAGAATTTGCCATAAGGTTTTTAAAAGAAGAAAAGGTTGCCGTTGTGCCGGGGACTGCTTTTGGTGCAAGCGGTGAAGGCTTCATCAGAATATCTTATGCATACTCATTGGATACACTAAAAACAGCTATGCAAAGATTAAAAAGGTTTGTAGAAAAATTAAGACAGGATAGATAATATGCTATTTATATTATTAGTCGGAATATTGGCTTTTTTTATGTATATCAGGTATACAAAAGAAAAATTGGCTGTAACTAATTACAGAAAATGGTTAGCCGTTCATATTATGGTTTCCTTTGCTTGTGCTAATATATCCTTCGGTTTGGTTCCTGCCGTATTGGGAAAATCCGCACAAAGCCTTGCAGAATACAGCGGATTGCATTGGTTTACCAATATACCGATTTTAAACGGATTGTTATTAAATCATCCAGTGTTTTCTTTTGTATTATCAGGTGCCATAGCTTTAGCTGCTTTTATAATGTGTCTTGTTACTTTTTATCATATATTTTTTGAGTACTAAAAAATATTTAAACTTTGGGATATTTTATAAGTAAAAAGAAGAGGATGATTTTATCACCCTCGAGAACCTAATACCTACCTTCGTCTTAATTTGCTTTTAAATGTTCAACCAATGCATGTGGGACTGCAAACGAATTGCCTTCAAAATACTCTGATGTTTGTAAATTTTTGAGATAATACGGGTTTGTAATGTCAGCTATTCCGTTTCCTGTATAATCTATACCGTTATCTGTTTTTGTTAGTTCTAATATGCCTTTTTCATGCATATCAGAAAATGATGCATAATAATCTTTATGTGAATTATTTGTGCTTACTGTTATTAAATAAGGATTATTGTTATTTGCATATTTAGAATTAAAATCCCAAGTATCAGAAAGCCGAATTTCGGTATTCAGATTATTACTGTTTCCCAAGAAAACAGGTATTTTCCTGTCTGTTAAATATTCAATTTTTCTTAAAAACTCTTTTGCCTTCTCGTAATAGTTTTCTTCTTTTGCTTTATTTTCCATATATTTTTTTATTTGCATTTTGTATTTATCAATATTATATTGTGTAATTTTTACTCTCTTATTATTTTCATCAAATATTTTCAAGTCCTCCAGCTTAACCGAAAAATTATAGCTGCAGGACAAATTAATTGCATCATAATGAACTCCTCTTTTAACATTATCTATAATTTCCTCCAAGGCTTCCGAAAAATTGCAAATATTTCTTTTTTCTATTTTTGCATCGGGTAATTGGGATTTAATTATATTGGTAACAATATCTCCATGCTTTAATTTTCCGCAATTATCATCTTCGGTGCTAAAATCATCAATTACCGCTATTCTTGGCGCTTCTTTTATTCCGTTTTGAAATTGTGATTTTGATTTTGGAAAATCCAATCCGCTCTTATCAGAGGTTTTGTCTACATTACTTATATCATTATCATTTGCCTTGCGGAAAATATCTGCCGCCAGCCCTAATAAACAAAAGCCCATAAAGAAAACATTTAATCCTTTAATCTTTGACAGGATACCGGTTTTTGATGAAGGAAGAACCATATTCATTAATGTTGTACCGATTAATCCGGAGCCGAAAATTTTATTATTTTGAGAAAAGATACTTTCCTCATTTTGAGAACCTGTGCTGCAAGTTTTCACTTTACCTTTCTCAAATTTTTGCGTATACAAATTAACGCTTATTTGTTTCATTACCTTACCTTATTAAAATTTACCCTACATATTAATAAAGTATTTCTTCCATGAAAAATTGCGTATTTTTTAAATCGTGTATTTTCGGGTACGCACAGCCATTCATTCCGCTTTATAAAATGCTATCGCATTTTACATCGCTTCATTTGTTTGCATTCTAAGCTTTCGCCCTCCCGAAAAAATGACCTGATAATCAAATTAAAACAATTCTTAATTGAAAAAGTCAAATTTTTATTTGGATAGTAATGCGAAAATACGCAAAATTGCCAAATTTATAAAATTTTTTCCACAAAAAAGGCAATTTTTTTTAAGATATTGTTTTTATATAAATATGATATAAAATTTATGAGAGCATGAGGAGAGAAACATGACAAATACGCAAAACATCGAGCTTTTTAAGTTTACAAAGAACCAGCAGACAGAAAAAATAGGTTCTAAAAATCCTTTTAAACAAGCATCATCAGTACAAAAAATAAATTCATCAACAGATGTATCAAAAGCTTTGGCAACCGGAAATATTACAGGTCAAAAAACAGGTGCAGCTCAGAGTACAACTGTAGCGCAAAATGAAGATTCGGTTTTAAACAATGACCATGAATATTTAGATGATATGGGTGTAAGCTTTTCTTCAGGCAGCGGAGAAAACGGAGCAGGAAGCAATAGCGAGGACATAGCCGCATTTTCTTTAGGTGCAGGCTTAGGCGGTATTGATAATGACTTTTTGTCTTCTCAAATAGCAAATGCGCAAAATTTAGCTATGGGAACAGAAGCTTTTTCACAAAACAAATTAAATGAAGATTTAAATAATGCTGCAGCAGCAGGTGCTGCCGCTGCTGCAAAAAAAGCCGCTAAAGAAAATGCTTCATCAGGTTCATCAGGTTCTTCAGGAAATTCGGGTACAGCCAAAACAAGTAACGGAGTTATGGATCAATTAAAGAGCAAAGCAATTGATACAGGAACTACAAAAGCTGTAGAATTAGCATTTTCCGCTCTCGGTTTAGGCAGTAATAAACCATCAGTTTCAAGTCAGGCGGCTGCAACAAGTATGGCAAGTCCTACAGCTTCAAGCTCAATTACAACAAACTCAGCAGCAACTGAAAAAGTCGCAGGAACAGAAAAAGAAGCTGCAGAGCTTGAACAAAACAAAGCAAAATTAGCTCAAAAAGAAGTTGAGCATGGTAAAGCAGTTAATGAAGCAGGTTCTCTAAAAAATGATGTTGATGCCGCTCAAAGAACATCTGCCGAAAAAGAAAGCGAAAGCGAAAAATTAAATACATCAGCCGAACAAAAACAACAAGAGATTGAAGGCTTAAATAGTCAAAAAGAAACAAAAGAAACAGAAATGAATGAGCATAATGCAGCGAAAGAAAAATATACACAAGAAGCAAATAACAATCAAGCTAAATCTGAAGAATGCGGAAAAAAAGCACAAGGACATGAAAATACCGCACAAGAATTAGGCAGTCAAATCACAAACCTTAGTAATGAAATAGGAGGTTTGGAAACAATGCGTGCTAGTGCGAGCGATGACGAACAATCATATTATGATGCGCGAATAGCAAATTTAAGAAGTCAAATAGCTCAGCTTGAATCACAGAGAAGAAATGAAGAAGCCCAAGCAAAAGAATTAAGAAATCAAGAAAAAGATTATGCCGAGAAAGCCGAAACTGCAAGAAATAAGGCTGAACAAGAAGAGCAAAAAGCAGCTGAAGCCCAACAGGAAATTACAAGAATCAGTTCTGAAATTACAAATGCTCAAAGTGAGTATGATAGTATCAATAGTGAATTAGCACAAGTAAATAATGAAAAGACTCAAGCAAATGAAAAAGTCCAAACAACTACTAAAGATTATGATGCTAAAAATGCTGAAGCACAAAAACTTGAGAGTGAAGTAAAAGAATGTCAACAAGCAGTTGATACAAGCCAAGCAAAATTTGAAGCAGCTAAAAGAACAGCAAAAGAACAACAAGAAACCGCAAGGAAAAACGAAAAAGCTGACAATGAAGATGCGTAATTCCAATTAAAAAACTTCAATAAAAATACGCAAACCACTGTCAATTGAAGGTTTATAGCATTTATTAAAATTTATTAAAACAATATGTTCAAAAAAAGCAATTTTTTTGGATATATTGTTTTTATATATATATGATATAAAAATAAGAGAGCATGAGGAGAGATATATGACAAGCACACAAAACATCGATTTTTTGAAATTTACAAAGAACCAACAAATAGGACAAATAGGTTCACAAAATCCATCTAAACAAACTCAAACAACGCAAAAAACAAATTCAGCAAATGATGTATCAAATGCCTTAGCAACAGGTGATGTTACAGGTCAAAAAACAGGAAATGCACAGGCAACAACCGGAATACAAAATGAAGATGCAGTATTAAATGATGCTCATGAATATTTGGATGGAATGGGAGTAAGCTTCTCATCATCAGCTGAAAATAATAACGAAGATATAGGCGCTATTACACTTGGAGGCGGTTTCAACGGCTTCGACAATGACTTTATAAATTCTCAAATAGGAAATGCTGAAAATTTATCTATTGGCACACAAGCATACTCATCAGACAAATTAAATGAAGATTTGAATAGTGCCGCAGCAGCAGGTGCTGCATCGGCTGCTAAAAAAACCTCTAATTCCAATGCAGGTGCTTCAAGTTCGGCAGCATCTTCAAAAGGTGCAGCTAAAGCAGGCAACGGTATTATGAGCCAATTAGGAAGTAAAGCAATAGATATGGGTACAACCAAAGCAGTAGAATTAGGCTTTGCTGCTATGGGTTTAGGAGGCAATTCATCAGGCATAGGAAGCACAAGCGCTTCTCGTGGCATTTCTTCCGTTGGCGGCAGCACAAGTACAGCAACAAATATTTCTTCATCAAGAAGTTCTAACCCCATAGTAGCAGCAGCTCAAACAAAACAAGCTTCCGCAGCTCAAAAGTACAACTCAGAATATGCTAAATTAGAACAGTTAAAGGGTGTTAAAGAACAAAAAGATGCAGCTGTACAAGCAAAACAAGATGAAATAAACAACTCAAAAGATTTGGGTGAAGATGATAAAAAAGCCATAAATGATGCAACTCAAGCGCAACAAGAACTTGAAGGAGCAAAAACAAAGAAAGCAGGTCTTGAATCTACACAAAAACAATTTAAATCCGAATCAAAGAAATTTGAAAAAGAACAAAAGGATTACTCAAAAAAAGCTGAAAGTTCAACAAAAGAAGCAGGAAAATTAAAAGAAAAATCTCAAAGTTTGGCAAATTCAGCAAAAACTCACAGAAGCAATCAATCAAGATATACTTCACAAGCTGCAAGTTACAGAGCTCAAGCGGCTAGTGAAGAGGATTCTTCAAAGGCTGCAGCTCTTGAAAACAAAGCAAGAATATATGACCAGCATGCTGCAGAGGAAGCTCAAAAAGCCGAGCAGGAAGAAAAAGAATCTCAAGTAAAAGCACAAGAAGCAGAAAAGAAAGCACAAGAAGCAGAACAATATAAAGCTCAAGCAGAAAAAGCCGGTGAAGCTAAAAATCAAGCCGATGCCAAATTAGAAGGTTTGGACAAAGAAATAGACGATGCTAAAAAAGCTGTTGATGATGCTCAAAAGAAATATGACGAAGCTCAAAAACAAATTAAAGGCAATACTGAAGCAACAAAATTACAACAAGAATTATCAAAACTCGTATCTGAGCAAGGAAAAGCAGCTCAAGATGTAGCTACACAAGAGCCTGTTGTAGATGCAGCTAAAATGGAAATGGAAACAGCAGGACAAGAAGTAGAAGCTGCCGAAACAAAAGCAAAAGAACAGGAGGAGCAGCAATCACAAAATAAAGAACAAAACCAACAAAACCCTGCTGAAAAAACCTTAGATGACGGTTCTCATATTTATCCGTCAAATAACGGTTGGACTACTCGTGACGGCTATTCTTGCGATGAAAACGGAGTTATCAAAGGAAACGATGCTAATGATACCAAAAATCTGATAGCTCAAAGAGCAGGAGTAGATTCAAAGAACTTAGAATTAAATGATGACGGAAAATCTTATACGGATAAAACAACGGATAAAGTTTATGATGAATTTGGAAAGAAGCATGACAGTATGGAAGCATACAAAGCTGCAAAAGAAGGAAAAGAAAACGATAAAGCTTCAACATTTACACTCGGAAGTTTTGCAGATAAGCAAGGCTATACCGAAATAAAACAAGATGATGATAAATATCATGAATTGGAAGCAAGACACGGTGAAATGAAGTTTTTCAAGAATGAAAAAGGAGAAATTTATTCGGAAAATGGTGAAATGCTCGAGGAAGACGATGCATAAGCCGTAATCAGTTTAAATATTCAATGAGAAGTGGGCTAAAAAGTCCGCTTCTTTTTTATTAATTTAAACGAAATCTTCCTAACTTTGCAAATACTCTGTTTCAAATATAAAGGCTTCAAATGTTTTTGAAAAATGCTCGGGGGCCATGCTTGCTTTTCTTTTTAGTGATTTTAAGAACAGTTCTTTATCGGGCAATTCCTCCCAAACAGAGGGCAAAAATACAGCCTGCTTGTTTCCGTCTTTTATAATTAACCCGTCTTTATATGGAACGAGTTTGTTTAATAAATCTTGCTCATCGGTAAATTGCATAGGTTTTGGACTGCTTAAAAGCGAAACATCCAAAGTTAAATCGTCAAGTTCCGATTTTTCCAAAGGAAGGAAACGAGGATCATGAAAAGCCGCATCTTGAGCATGTTTAATTAAATCATCTATCAATGGTTCATAAGCTATAATTGAACCGATGCACCCTCTTAATTGTCCGTTTCTTTTCAAGGTTACAAAGCATGCACCCTGTTCATCAAATACGGGTAAATGGTCAGTGTAAACAGTATTTTTATCGAAGGATGAACTTATTACCTCCCTGCAGAGCTTCAAAACATAATCGGAATAATATTCTTTTATAAATTTATTTTTACTTCCTTCATACAAAAACCAGCAGCCGTAACCGACAACTCTGTTTTTATCACCGTTAATTGCGGAGGAATTTCGCATATCAATTCTTATTAAAGAAAAATTATTGTTGTTAGCAAATTCAACCAATCCGTAAATGCCAATAGCTCCGCATGCCTGTTCATATCTGAAGCCTTGAACATTACCTGTTTCTATCATTTGGGCAGTTTGGTTATCGAGCTTGCAAGCCTTTTCGTCAGTTAAAAAATGACTTAAATCGGAGGAAATAATAAAACCAAAATCCTTATTATCATAATATTCAGAGATAATTTGCATAATTTTTTGAGGATTTTCCCTGCCTATTAAAACGGGAATAATTTTTACTTCTTCAAAAATATGCTGAATTATGGGAAGTTGTATTTCTATTGAATGTTCTTCTTTATGAGCTTCATCAAATATTTTTGCAGAGAATTTATTAATTAATTCCTGATTAATTTCCTGATTTACCTCTATGTTTCCAAGAGGTGTCTGCCATTTATCAAAACCTGATAAAGAAATTCCCTCAAAGCCTACTCTGTGAGCCGGTGCAAAAATAAAAATGTTTTTAATGCTTTTATCAAGTTGGCTTATGCCCTCATAAGCAAGCTGCCCTGAAAAAACTAAGCCTGCGTGCGGAACAATAACGGCTCTGGTTTTATAACTGTATTCATTTTTATTATTTTTGGCAAACTCCTCGAGTTGAGTATTCAATATACCGGTATCACCCGAATAAAAACTGTTTGCGACAGAAGGCTCTTTTATTTTTTCCATACGGATATTATAATACATTTTATGAAATATCAAAAGATTGTTAATAACAAAATTCAATGTGAAATTTGTCCTAGAAAATGCAAGCTCGGAAAAGAACAGCATGGATTTTGTTATGTCAGAAAAAATGACGGAGAGAAAATCGTTTTAGAAAGTTACGGGTATAATACAGGTCTTGCCATTGATCCTATCGAAAAAAAGCCGCTTTATCATTTCTATCCTGCTTCAAAAATTCTTTCCTTTGGTACTTTAGGTTGTAATATGGGGTGTCAATTCTGTCAAAATTGGCATACAACAAAGATTAATTATGATATTTCTCAATGTAATAAGACGACTCCCGAACAAATCGTAGAAATTGCAAAGCATTATAATTGTCAAAGTGTTGCTTTTACTTATAATGACCCTATTATATTTTTTGAATATGCTTTAGATACGGCAAAATTATGCAAACAGGAAAATATTAAAACAGTTGCGGTTACGTCAGGCTTTATAAACAAGGAACCCGCCAAAGAATTTTTTAATCTTATGGATGCAGCAAATATTGATTTAAAAGGGTTTAGCGAAAAATTTTATCAAAAAAATTGTCTTGCTCATCTTGAACCCGTACTCAATGCAATAAAATATGCGGTTAATGAAACAGCTTGTCATGTTGAACTTACTACCATGCTTATAGAAAATGAAAATGATAGTGATGTTGAAAAAGAATGTGAATGGATTTTGGATAATTTAGGGAAGAATATTCCTCTGCATTTTAGTGCCTTTTTTCCGAAGTATAAGTTTGCTGACAGACAACCTACAAAATTTGAAACGTTAAAAAAAGCTTATGATACGGCAATAGGAAAGGGGTTAAAATATGTTTATACGGGTAATATTCCCGATATAGAAACCTCAACAACTTATTGCAAAAATTGCGGCAGCCCCATTATAAAACGTGACGGCTTTAGGGTAATTGAAGCAAATATAAACGGCTCTCTATGTAAGTTTTGCGGAGAAAAACACGATATTATTGTTTAATCAAAACAATGACGGCCTAATTCGTAAGCTTGCTTCGGATAATCGGTTTGCTTAAGATGTTCAACGCTTTCTATTCCGAGTGCATTTATTATTCCTTTATTTTCTATATTTAGCCAGCTCAAAATAGAATTATAATGCAGATTAAGAGCATCTTTTACAACTTCTTGAGGTGCATGTTGAACTGAAATCAAAACAGCTTTTTTACCCGTTTTAAGCTTCGCATCTATGCTGTAAAATCTGTCTATAACCTTTTTTAAGGTTGAACTCATACCGAAATAATAAACAGGAGTAACAAAAACTATCATATCAGAGCTTAATAATTTTTCTGATAATTGTACAAAATCATCTTTATGAATACATGGCTTCACTCCAAAAGCACAAGAATTGCAGGATATACAATGCTTTACATCTGCTTTTGCGCTGTCAAATTTGAATACTTCGTGTCCGTTTTCTTCCGCACCTCTGATAAATTCATCGGCTAAAAAATTTGATGTACCATTTTTGCGGGGACTTCCCGTAATAACAACAATTTTCATAAATAACTCCTATTCTTCTTTATTAATATATTTTTTTAATAATAATTTTCTCAACGCTCTTGAATTAATTCCGTCAGGCTCAATTTTAAGAAGTCTGTCCAAATATTTCAAGCTTTCTTCATAGTTTTTAATTTTCATTTGTGCAACTGCCATAGCATATAAGGCATCTATAAAATTCTCATCCAATTCCAATGCTTTATC
>JAEEGL010533903.1_pt1 | contig 17837 bp, 13 predicted proteins | sample 9134231 | NCBI WGS metagenome assembly JAEEGL01 (sample SAMN16246548, study PRJNA631951) | gut metagenome | biome: gut microbiome; feature: rumen; material: fiber-attached | host: Bos | place: Iran: Karaj | collected 2018-10 | reverse complement strand
GTTCCGTCGAAAAAAGATTACATATAGCCTATAAAAGGATAGAAATTTAACAAAAAAGATAACGAATAATGCATAAACAAACACACTACTCATGGATAAATTGAAATAAGTAAGGAGCATAACGACGGGAAACATCAACGTTCCCTCTGCTGATGAAAGGAATAGAAACGTCTTCTGCCATTGTAAGTTTTTTTTCTTATCGTAAAAGACCCATCCCGTCAACCAATACAAGTATGCCTTGCACAAGAAATAACAAATGAACAACCCCGTAAAGACGAATACAATTTGATATTGGCTGATGATAAACGAGTCTCCTATCTTGTCGCGGATATAGAAAAAGTAAACGATGGCAAACAACAAACAAGTTTGCAAACCCATGAACAACTGAAACCAAACTTCACCCGATGTCTCCGTCTGTGTTTTTGTATTCGTATTCGACAGATAATAGAATCCCTTTATTTGTCGAATGATAAATGCCCTGGTTCGTGCCATCGTAAACATCGCCACGACAAAACAACCCAACAACAACGATGAAATGAAATTGTCGCCAGCAATGGTATATGGAACGGGATCGCCAGCCACACCTTGCCTACCTCCTTTCAATTCGGGATGAAACAAGGAGTCGTTAGAGAAATACGATTCCCGATAATAGTGTTGCGGAATATCCGAGTCGTTGACCGTCTTTCCCTTCCCATGTCCTGGCATGTGGAGCGTATCGGGCATTTCGCTCCAATGAATCTCCGAAATCTTTGCATGAGCTTGCACGGCAGAATCCTGTTGGGCAGGAGTAGCATCCTTCGGCAATCTACTGATAGCTTGCGCAGGAGTGAGATAATAGCCATGATGAACAACGGGCTGCTGTGTGCCGCCCGTTGTTTCATGTGTGGAAGATTCTGCCTTTAGTATCATCTAATTTTATCAACTTTATTTCAACCCAAACACTTGGCGAATCTCGTCAACACGGTCGAGTTTCTCCCATGTGAAGAGTTCCACTTCCACTTCCTTGTTTGGATTATAATGACTGGTAAACTTCTTGATGACGGTTTCATTCTTGCGTCCCATGTGACCGTATGATGCCGTTTCCAAAAACATCGGTTGGCGCAACTTGAGAGTTCGTTCAATTTGTTTCGGACGCAATCCGAAAAGCGACTTAATCTTTTCGGCAATCTCGCCATCGGTGACGTTGACGTGCGAACGACCATAAGTATTGACATAAACACTCACGGGTTCTGCCACACCGATAGCATACGCCAATTGAACTAACATTTCATCGGCAACACCAGCAGCCACCATGTTCTTGGCAATATATCGTGCCATGTATGCGGCAGAACGGTCTACTTTCGACGAGTCTTTCCCCGAGAAAGCACCACCACCATGAGCGCCCTTGCCACCATACGTGTCTACGATGATTTTCCTACCCGTCAATCCCGTATCTCCATGTGGACCGCCAATCACGAATTTACCCGTTGGATTGACATAATACTTGATATCGTCATTGAACAATGCCAACACCTTTTCGCCACACTTAGCCTTCACGCGTGGCATGAGAATGTTGAGCACGTCAGTCTTAATCGTTGCCAACATTCGTTCATCGTCGTCATCGAATGGGTCGTGTTGTGTAGAAATAACAATGGTATCAATGCGTTGCGGGATATTATCATCGCTATATTCTATAGTAACCTGACTCTTAGAGTCAGGACGAAGATAAGTCATCTCCTTACCTTCCTTACGGATTTCTGCCAACGTATACATGATGAGATGAGCCAAGTCGAGAGACACAGGCATGTAGTTTTCCGTCTCGTTGGTAGCATATCCAAACATCATGCCTTGGTCACCTGCACCTTGTTCTTCTTCCTCATCACGGTCAACGCCACGGTTGATATCGTCGCTCTGCTCATGAATGGCGGTCAAGATACCACACGAATTACCGTCAAACTCATAGTCCGACTTGGTATATCCTATCTTGTTGATGGTTCTGCGGGTGATGGTTTGCAAGTCTATATATGCTTCAGAGCGTACCTCACCCATGATAATTACTTGACCCGTTGTACAAAACGACTCTATAGCGCAACGAGCACTTTGGTCGTAAGCCAAAAACTGGTCGAGCAACGCATCACTGATTTGATCCGCCACTTTATCGGGATGTCCTTCCGAAACCGATTCAGATGTAAACAAATACGGCATAATGTTATTTCCTCCTATTGTCTATATATAAATTAAGGTGTATCTTCGCTTTGGAATTGCAAAGGTACACCTTTTTCCGTGATTGGCAAAATAAACGGAATATTTTCATCTACGTTAACAGGCGACCCATGAGTGATGAGCCGCCTGATACGTTTGTTAAGATTTTCAGAAAACCTTTGTATGAGAGGTTGTTACTCTGCAGGCATCATGCTGATTTCAGCGTGGTTGCCAGCCTTCAACAATTCTTTCACGAAGGCGCTGATGCTCTCTACGGTCTGCGCATTCACAATCTTCTCGTAGTCGGTATGGAAGTCCACGCCAAACTTACGCCAGTTGTTGATTTGGTTGAGCCAATAGCTGTTCTGTTTCAATTGGTCGCCATGGTTCTTCAACAAATATTCCTTCACCTTCTGCAACTTGTCTTTGTCACAAGTATTAGCCATAGCACTCACCTCTTCACGCATAATCTTCAAGGCAATGTCTGCCTTCTCGGGTTTCATGGGACAATAAGCGAGAACCTGTGCGGTGGTTTCGAAATCGTTGCGGCTGAGACTGGATTGTGAAGCTACGGTGTAAGCAGCACTTGCGTCCTCACGAATCTTCTTCAAGTATTCCATACTCAAAATCTGTCCGACGATGGTAGCCTTGATGCCGTTCTCCAATGTGTAAGGAATTTGCTTCGAATACCAATGCATCACGGCGATAGCCTTCGGAGTTTCTGCCTTGTGCTTGAAGTTGTTGACAACTTGACCTTCATAGTCGGTATCTACCTTCTTAGTCTTCACCACTTTCTTTTGTGAGGGCAGCGAAGCGATATATTGTTCGATGAGCGGACGGATAGTAGCCTCATCGTAATTACCGATGATGGTGAAAGTAAATGCGGCAGCATTAGCCGTTTGCTCCTTGGCCATTTGCAGGATGCGGTCGTAGTTCACCTTGTCGAGGTCAGCCACTTCCATAGGCTTATTACGTTTGTTGTGGCAGGTGATGACAGCTGTCAAAGAATCGCTGAACACGTTCTCGGGTTGCAACAAACGGTTCTTCAAACCAACGGCAGTAGTCTGCATTAGGTTATCGTAAGACTTCTGGTCTTTGGCGATATTGGTGAAATAGAGATAAACCAATTGCAACATGGTCTCTACGTCCTTCGGAGTAGAACTACCACTAATATGCTGACGGTTGTCACTCATGCTGAGCGATGCGCTGGCAATCTTACCTGCAAGAGCCTTGTCCAGTTCGGTGTGTGAGAAGTTGCCCAATCCACTGGCCTCAATCACTTCGTCGTACATCTTGATATTAGAGAAATCCTTCTCACCATAGAGAGCAGAACCTCCGAATCCCTCACCACTCAGGATGACTTGGTCTTTCTTCAAGTCGGTCTGTTTCAACACTACCTTTGCACCATTCGAAAGGGTAAGTTCGGTATAACCGAAGAGGTCATTCTTCACTTCCTTCTTGATGGTTCCCTTCTTGGGTAGAACGGTCATCAATGGTTCGTTCTTCACATTGTCCACGTAGGCTTCAATCTGTGCAGAGCGAGCAGCCGAAATGGCATTCTTCAAACCACCTTCCGTAGGATAGACAGCCCCTTCCTTCTCATTGTTAAAGTTCAACACCACAAGGTTGGAGTCTTTCAACGATACGAGTTCCTTAATCAACATGTTAATACCTTCCAATGGCAACATGGGTGCATATTGCTTCATCGTCTCGTAAGTGAAGTCGATGCTGGGAATAGGTTCGTTAGAAAGGAAGTTACGTACATATTGGTTTACAAACTGACTATTGTAGCGTTTGTCCTTGTTTGAATACTGCTTGTCAAGCGAACTAATATAGTTAGCTTTGTAACGACTATATTCAGTGGGGGTGAAGCCAAACTCTGCGGCACGACGAGCTTCTGTCAGCACGGTTGTAACGGCAGCTTCTATCTGTCCGTCTTTGGGCAGAACATCCAGTTCGAAAGCATCAACGCTCTTCGAAAGTAGGTATTGTCCGTCACCAGCAGAAGCCTGCAAGAATGGACTTTCTGGTTTCTCGGCATACTCACGCAAACGGTCGTTGAGCATAGAGATGGCTGCGTTCTTCATGTAGTTGCTCAAGAGATAAACCAACGAACCTTTCAACGAGTCGGGGAAAGCTTCGTGCTTCATCATGATGTCAACCATATTGACTTGTTGTTCCTTGTCTTTGTCGATAACGAAGATTGGCTCGGCATTGTCAGGAACTGGTTCTGTGGTCACTAACGCACGGTTCTCGGGCAACACGATGGGTGAGAAAAGTGTCTTGATTTTCTGTTCTACCTTATCTACATCCACATCACCCACAACGATGATACCTTGGTTGTCTGGACGATACCATTTCTCATAGTATGACTGCAAGAATGGACGCTCGAAGTTGTCGATGATTTCCATCAAGCCGATAGGCATACGATGACCGTATTTAGAACCAGGATAGAGTTTTGGCAGGTCGCGCTCCAACATACGCATTTGAGCACTGGTACGCAAACGCCATTCCTCGTGAATCACGCCACGCTCTTTCTCAATCTCCTCTTGCTCCAACAACAATCCGTCTGCCCAGTCATAGAGGATGAGCAGACACGAGTCGATAATGCTCTCGCGCGTCGTGGGTACATTACTAATATTATAAACAGTCTGGTCGATGCTCGTGTAAGCATTCAAGTCGGTACCAAACTTCACGCCTACGCTCTCGCACCAGCGTAGCAGTTCGTTGCCTTTGAAGTGTTTCGAGCCATTAAACGCCATGTGCTCCAAGAAGTGAGCCAATCCGCGCTGGTCGTCATTCTCTTGAATAGAACCCACCTTTTGGGCAATGTAGAACTCGGCGCGATTCTCGGGCCAGTTGTTGTGACGGATGTAATAAGTCAATCCGTTGTCCAGTTTTCCGACACGTACATCGGGATCATTAGGAATAGAAGGCATTCCCATCTGTGCCAACATCGACATCGTGCCGACGATGGTAAGTAACAAAGTAACAAATAATTTTCTCATTTTCATATAAAACATTAATTGTCTTTAATTTGGATGCAAATTTATCTCTTTTTTCTATATTAGACGCAGTGTTTCATCAAAAACTACATTTTTCTTTCATTTTTTTCATAAATTTAGTATAGATAACGAAAAAAAGACACTCTCAAGTATTGCATTTGCTCAACTTTTTGGAGTTTCAGGAGTTCAGGAGTTACAAGAGTTAAGACATTAGCTATGAACGCTCCGATTTCATAGATTTCAAAGAAGTGGGAGTATTGTCTGTAACTCCTGAACTCCTGTAACTCCTGAACTCCTCTACAACTTCTTGTTCCTCGGATGATGCTCCAGAATCTCTTTCCTGAGTGTTGTCGTGTCGATATGGGTATATATCTCCGTCGTTCCAATGTCTTCATGTCCCAACATGGCTTGAATGGCACGCAAATCGGCACCGCCTTTCAATAATGCCGTAGCAAAGGAATGTCTCAAGGTATGTGGTGAAATCGTCTTCTTGATTCCCGCAGCCTCGGCTTGTCGCTTAATCATAATCAGAATCATCGTACGCGTGAGATGGGAACCACGACGATTGAGAAACACGTAATCTTCTTCGCCTCGTTTGATGTTCATCAGATTGCGGTCATAAAACCACAAATCCAGCTCATGAATGGCTCTTGGCGAGATGGGGACAAGCCGTTCCTTGCTTCCCTTTCCCAACACGCGGATATATCCTTCTTCTAAATAGAGGTCGGTGAGTTTGAGATTCACCAATTCCGATACGCGCAACCCGCACGAGAAGAGCACTTCGATAATGGCTTTGTTGCGTTGTCCTTCGTTGGTACTCAGGTCGATGCTTCCCTCCAACATATCTACTTCTTCCACCGAAAGCACTTCAGGCAAGTGTTCTCCCAAGTGAGGCGACTCCAATAATTCCGTCGGGTCATCTTCTATGAAACCATCCAACACCAAGAAACGATAGAACGACCTCACGCCACTCAATATCCTTGCTTGCGATGATGCCCCTACCCCATATTCATGAATCGTAGCGGCGAAATGTTGCAAGTCTTCCAACTTCATGTCAAGTGGGTCTTTGTCGTTCTTGCGACAATAACTGAGCAAGTAATCCAAATCATGACGATAAGCCTCCAAGGTATTGGGGGAATAATTACGTTGCAATTTCAGGTAGCGCATATATTGTCGTTCAACATCCATCGGTGTCTGATTCTCGTTATAAACTGCAAAATTACGAATTTTTATTCCATTTTCCTACGTTCAACGATATTTTTGTTGGCTTTTCTGACAAAGTTGAAAAAATATCCCTAACTTTGCAGGGAATAATCATACTCGTAAAAAGTCATCAAATATGAAGATACAAATCATCAACGGCCCAAACCTCAACTTATTAGGCAAGAGAGAACCTGGCATTTACGGCTCTAACTCCTTCGAAAGTTATCTGCCCACGCTAAAGGCGAAATATCCTGACGTGGAAATCGATTATTACCAAAGCAATATCGAAGGCGAATTACTCAACAAGATGCAAGAAGTGGGATTCTCCGTAGACGGCATCATCCTCAATGCTGGCGCTTACACACATACCAGCGTGGCTCTGCAAGACTGCATCCGCGCCATCACGTCTCCCGTGATTGAGGTGCATATCTCCAACGTACACCAACGTGAGGAGTTTCGCCACCATTCCATGATTTCTGCGGCTTGCAAGGGGGTGATTTGTGGATTCGGACTCGATAGCTACCGACTTGCCTTGGAAGCGTTGCTTGCCATTCGTTGACGAAACAATCATGAACGACCAACTTTCTTCATACATCTTACAACATATCGAACCAGAGCCTGAGTATCTCTACCGACTTTGGAGGGCTACCAACATCCATACCATTCATGGCAGGATGGCAAGCGGACATTTACAGGGACGACTGCTGAAGATGTTGGTGCAGATGATTCACCCTACCAACATCCTTGAAGTGGGCACATTCAGCGGATATTCAGCCATCTGCTTGGCAGAAGGATTGGAAGATAACGGAAAGGTATGGACTTTCGAAATCAACGATGAAATGGAGGATTTCACTCGTCCGTGGATAGAAAACTCTCCCGTTGCACATCGCATCAACTTCATCATTGGCGACGCTATTACCGAGGCGCCAAAATTGGGAGTGACATTCGACATGGTTTTCATTGATGGCGACAAACGCACGTATATTGAGACTTACGAAATGGCTCTTTCCATCACTCGTGTTGGTGGTTTCATTATTGCCGATAACACCCTTTGGGATGGCCATGTTTGCGAAGAGGCTTATCTTCACGACCACCAAACGGAGGGCATTCGCCATTTCAACGACTATCTACGCCAAGACTCACGCGTAGAACAGGTTATCCTCCCCCTAAGAGACGGCCTTACTATTATCAGGAAGAAATAGATGCATATCTTTACCCATACTCTCTCTCAAACCACAATCGATAGATTGGGTCAACGAACACCATTTTCCCGCCCTTTACTTCCACAATATCCTTATTTTGCAAAACTTTCTTGTTTTTGCTGATAGTATTGGGATTTCCTAAATGGTATTTCGTTCTGGTCTCTGTCGACGAAAGTTGTAGTACTCCATCCTTGATGGCACGAAGCATCTCTATCTGACTGGCAGCCAAAGTCTCCGTATCATTCAGGAACATCGGGGAATTGGTATTAATCATCTGTTTCAGTCCATAGCTAAAAGACTGTTCTGAAACTTCCGTCGCAGTGGCATTCCATACGAAATAGCAGCACTGCTGCAAATAAACAAAAAGTTACCCTTTGGTAACTTACCATTGGGTAACTTTTATTATTCTTGTAACAGCTCAGCACCCCATGGCATGAAGACAAAAATCTTCAATAATCTTCAATAATCTTACGAAAAACTGTTCTGGAATCTGTACAGAATCATCATTATTGTTAGATTTTTGAAGATTTTTGTTCGTGGTAAAGGAGGGGTGCTCCTATATTACAAACATGTAATTTAGGTTTCGCTCGCTGGGGCCAGCGTGGTGAACTGAGTAGTTACGCCTAATGTGATTCTTCATTCTTCATTTTCTCGAAGACCTCCCGTTTTTTAGGTTAATTCGTTCTTTATCAGCGATTTAACATTTTCAAGACCTCCCGTAAGACCTCCCGTAAGACCTCCCATAGACCTCCCGTAAGACCTCACACTTTGGGTAATGTTTAGTGTTGAGAGATTACTTTCAATTTTCTCAATTGTGAATTGATAATCGTGAATAGTGAATTAAAAAATACATGAGGTCTTAGGTGAGGTCTATGGGAGGTCTTACGGGAGGTCTTACGGGAGGTCTTTGATGCTTTTCGGTTTTGCAACTCATTAATAATTAGGTGCTTATGAAAAACGACGGGAGGTCTTGGCGAAAATGAAGAATGTATAATGAAGAATGAAGAATCACATTAGGCAATTCACAATTCACAATTAGACTATTCTCTTGCTTCTTGCTTCTAACTTTCTATCATCATTTAATTCCTATGACACGACATGTTTTCTGAAATATTGACGTGTTTTCATAATTATATTTGTATTTTTGTGCAAAATATTATTTATTCATCAAAATTACGGATATTATGAAAAGAATGTTATTGTTTTTCGCGACTCTGTGGTTAGGAATCATGGGCGCGAGTGCACAGAGTTATCATTATGACGTGAACAACGATGGTGAAGTGAATATCAACGATGTCGTGGCATTGGTGAACAAGATTCTCGGTAAATTAAATCCTGGCGAAGTGGCTGTTGGCGAGGCTGTTGACCTCGGCTTGCCGAGTGGTACGAAGTGGGCAAGTTGCAACGTGGGAGCCACTAAGCCCGAGGAATACGGCGGTTATTACGCTTGGGGAGAGACAGAGGAGAAAGATGTTTATAGTCAAGATACTTACAGGTATTACCAAAATGGTGAGTATGTAAACCTCGGCTCAGATATCAGCGGTACGAAATACGACGTTGCCCATGTAAAATGGGGTGGCAACTGGTGTATGCCCACCTTGGACGATATCAAGGAGTTGCTTGACAACTGCACCTACGAATGGACGACGCTCAATAGCGTGAACGGCACAAAGTTCACCAGCAATATCAATGGCAATAGCATCTTCTTGCCCGCCGCTGGCTACCGCTGGGGCGGCGACCTCTACCTCGCTGGTGGGTACGGCCGCTACTGGTCGTCTACGCAGTACCCAGACAACTCGGACTACGCCTACTACCTCAGCGTCTACTCGGGCGGCGCCGGCTGGTACGGCAGCTACCGCTACTACGGTCGGAGTGTACGCCCCGTCGTTAGAAATTAGTGCATCCTTCCCCAAACGCGGTAACGCAAACCAAAACCCTCCTTGCCGCATGGTATGGTGGTGGGGCGCAGGCTCCCAAGCCTGTATGAAGCCCCACGGCCGTACCATGCGGCAAGTAGGGTTGCCTTCAATACGTAAGAGAGCCATAGCGGATATTTTTGTTGTGTTGTTTTTTCAAAAACATTCGTTTGTTACGATGATTATTCGTAATTTTGCATCCTATTTCATTTAATCTTTCTTGTAACATGCCTGATAACAATTCAAACAACAACATACGAAGAGGAGGGCAAACGCCGATTGACAATACCTACGGACACCTTCAGCCGCAGGCGTTGGAGATAGAGCGCGTGGTGCTTGGCGCGTTGATGATAGACAAGGATGCATTCTCTATCATCTCGGAAATCATTCGCCCAGAAACCTTTTATGAACCTCGTCACCAAAAGATTTTCCTTGCCATTCGTACGCTCAACATGGACGAAAAGCCTGTTGACATCATGACGGTGGTGGAAGAACTGAAGCATGAGGGAACATTAGAGAGCATTGGCGGAGCAGAATACATCATCGAATTGAGTTCTGCCGTGGCTTCCTCTGCACATATCGAGTATCATGCCCATGTGTTGGCACAAAAATTCCTTGCTCGTCAGTTGATTTCCTTTGCGAGTAGGGTAGAGACCAATGCGTTTGACGAAACGTTGGATATTGATGCCGTGATGCAAAACGCAGAAGGTGAGCTGTTCGAGATTTCACAAAAGAACATGAAGACCGACTATACCCAGATTGACCCCGTGATAGGACAGGCGATTGATGCCATCCAGAAAGCGTCTGCCAACAAGGGCGGTTTGACGGGAGTACCTTCTGGTTATACGAAGTTGGATGAGAAAACCTCTGGTTGGCAACCCAGCGACTTGGTCATCATTGCCGGTCGCCCTGCGATGGGAAAGACATCGTTGGCCTTGAGCATAGCAAAGAACATTGCCGTAGATTACGGACAGCCATTGGCGTTCTTCTCACTCGAAATGAGCAACGTGCAATTGGTGCAGAGATTGATTTCCAACGTATGCGAGATTCCTGGTTCCAAGATATTGAACGGTCAGTTGACGGGAGACGAATGGGAGCGATTGGACAAGAATTTGCGTCAACTCACGGGTGCTCCCATCTATGTCGACGATACGCCTGGCTTGTCGGTCTTTGAGTTACGCACCAAGGCACGTCGCCTCGTTCGCGAGAAAGGCGTCAAAATCATCATGATAGACTACTTGCAATTGATGAATGCAAACGGTATGCGATTCGGAAACCGTCAGGAAGAGGTGTCTACCATCTCTCGCTCGTTGAAGGGACTTGCCAAGGAACTGAACATTCCCATCATTGCCTTGTCGCAGTTGAACCGTACCGTAGAGAATCGTGAAGGTCTTGAAGGAAAGCGTCCGCAACTGAGCGACCTACGTGAGTCGGGAGCCATTGAGCAAGATGCCGACTTGGTTTTGTTCGTTCACCGTCCAGAGTACTATCGTATCTTCCAAGACGAGAAAGGCAACGACTTGCACGGAAAGGCACAGGTGATTATCGCCAAGCACCGTAAAGGTGGTATGGGAGACATCCTGCTCGATTTCAAGGGAGAGTTTACGCGCTTCCAGAATCCCGAAGACTCCTATTTCAAGCCAGTAGCCCCATCTACGGAGGGTGAAATCATTGGCAGTAGAATGAATGGTGGCGATGACCCCTTTGGTAGTCCTCCAACAGAAGATTTGCCATATTGACGACCAAAAAGTGCGAATTCGTAAGATAATTGCAGAAAAAAGTGATAATTTATTTGTTGGTATCATGGCAAATGATTATCTTTGCAGCCGAAAATTGTATAGACATGAGAACAATTCATATTGAACTACTAAGCATTATTATTCGAATTCGACTTCAAGATGTGGTCGGAAGTGTACGGGTGTATATGTAGTTTATGGTATGATTTAAAGATATAGAGCCTTTCCACTTCCCACAAGTGTGAAAGGCTTTTTTCTTTGATAACATAATACAAACATAAAATATATGAGTGATAGATTATTTATTTTCGACACAACCCTTCGCGACGGCGAACAAGTACCAGGGTGCCAATTGAATACCGTAGAGAAGATTCAAGTGGCAAAGCAATTGGAGCAATTGGGCGTAGACATCATCGAGGCAGGCTTCCCCATTTCCAGTCCTGGCGACTTTAATTCAGTAATAGAAATTTCCAAGGCGGTTACGTGGCCCACTATTTGCGCCCTGACACGTGCCGTACAAAAAGATATAGACCTTGCTGCCGAATCCTTGAAATATGCCAAGCACAAGCGTATTCATACGGGCATAGGAACATCGGATTACCATATTAAATATAAGTTTAACACCACTCGTGAGGAAATCATCGAACGAGCCGTGGCTGCCGTGAAATATGCCAAGAAGTATGTGGAAGACGTGGAGTTTTATGCGGAAGACGCAGGACGTACGGATAATGAATACTTGGCGCGTGTGGTAGAGGCCGTGATTAAGGCAGGAGCCACGGTGGTTAACATTCCAGATACCACGGGCTATTGCTTGCCGCAGGAATATGGCGAGAAAATCAAGTATTTGATAGACCATGTAGACGGAATAGACAATGCCATCATCTCTACCCATTGTCACAATGACTTGGGAATGGCAACCGCCAATACTTTTAGTGGCGTGATGAATGGAGCACGACAAGTGGAAGTAACCATTAATGGCATTGGCGAGCGGGCCGGAAATACGGCCTTGGAAGAGATTGCCATGATTTTGAAGTGCCATAAGAATTTAGGAATCGACACCAATATCAATACCAATAAAATCTATCCCATCAGTAGGATGGTTAGCGGTTTGATGAACATGCCCGTACAACCCAATAAGGCTATCGTGGGACGAAATGCTTTCGCCCATTCCAGTGGCATTCATCAAGATGGCGTGTTGAAAAACGTACATACATACGAGATTATCGACCCCAAGGATATTGGCTTGGACGATAACTCTATCGTATTGACCGCACGTTCGGGTAGGGCAGCGTTGAAATATCGTCTGCACGTGAATGGCGTGGATATTGACGATGATGCGAAACTCGATAAGGTATACCAGAAATTCTTGAAATTGGCAGACCAAAAGAAAGAGGTTACCGATGCCGACGTGTTGGTGTTGGCAGGTGCAGACATGGCAGATACGCATGGCGTGAAACTCGATTTCTTGCAGGTAACTACCGGTATGGGAGTGAGAAGTGTGGCAAGTATCGGACTTGACATCGCCAGCCAGAAGTTTGAGGCTGCCTCAACGGGAAATGGTCCTGTAGACGCGGCAATCAAGGCCTTGAAGAAAATCATCACCAAGCAAATGGTTATGAAAGAGTTTACCATCCAAGCCATCAGCAAAGGTTCCGACGACGTGGGTAAAGTACACATGCAAGTGGAATATGATGGTCAGGTTTACTATGGATTCGGTGCCAATACCGATATCGTGACGGCTTCAGTAGAGGCTTATATTGATTGTATCAACAAATTTAGGAGTTAAGTATATGAATACGTTATTTGACAAGATTTGGGATAAACATGTGGTGCAAATCATAGAAGGTGGACCTACCCAGTTGTATATAGACCGTCTATACATGCATGAAGTAACATCCCCACAGGCATTTGCGGGAATGCGCGAACGTGGATTGAAGTGTTTCCGTCCCAAGCAGATATTCTGTATGCCCGATCATAATACGCCTACACACGACCAAGACAAACCCATCGAAGACCCCGTTTCAAAGAAACAGGTGGATACCTTGGCCAAGAATTGTGAGGATTTTGGCTTGACGCATTATGCCATGAATACGCCCGACAATGGAATCATCCATGTAGTAGGACCAGAGAAGGGATTGTCGTTGCCTGGTATGACGATTGTATGTGGTGACTCTCACACCTCTACGCATGGTGCCATGGGAGCCGTTGCTTTTGGCATCGGTACATCAGAAGTGGAAATGGTGATGGCTTCACAATGTATCTTGCAACAGAAACCGAAGTCGATGCGTATCAATATCAATGGCTCGTTGAAGAAAGGAGTTACTGCCAAGGATGTGGCTCTTTATCTGATGAGTCAACTCACCACGTCGGGAGCCACGGGGTATTTCGTGGAGTATAGCGGACAAACCATCAGGGAAATGTCGATGGAAGGCAGACTTACTTTGTGTAATCTTTCCATCGAGATGGGCGCACGAGGTGGATTCGTGGCTCCAGATGAGACCACTTTCAAATATATAAAAGGTAAGGAATACGCTCCCAAAGGCGAAGAATGGGATAAGGCTTTGGCTTATTGGAGAACCCTGAAGAGCGGTGATGATGCCGTGTTTGATAAGGAATTGTATTTTGAAGCAGAAGATATAGAACCGCGTGTTACGTATGGTACAAATCCAGGAATGGGAATTGGCATTCGTGAATCTATACCTACGTTGGATGAAATACCCGAAGCAGGAAGGGCATCTTTCAGAAAGAGCTTGGCTTACATGGGATTTGAACCTGGCGAAAAGTTGTTGGGACATCCCATAGACTATGTGTTCTTGGGAGCCTGTACGAATGGACGCATCGAGGACTTCCGTGCCTTTGCCAGTATAGTGGCAGGAAGACAAAAGGCAGAAAACGTCGTTGCATGGTTGGTTCCTGGTAGTTGGACGGTTCGTCGTCAAATCCAAGAAGAAGGATTGGACAAGATATTACAAGCGGCAGGATTTGAGATTCGTCAACCAGGATGTTCTGCCTGTCTTGCCATGAACGACGATAAAGTGCTAGCGGGTAAGTATAGCGTGTCAACGAGTAATCGTAATTTTGAAGGACGTCAAGGTCCTGGAGCCAGAACGATATTGGCAAGTCCGTTAGTGGCCGCCGCTGCTGCCATTACGGGTAAGATTACCGATCCTCGCGACTTTCTTTAATCATAAAATCCATTAGTAATGAAACAGAAATTCAATATCATCACATCTACTTGCATTCCCCTTCCTTTGGAGAATGTAGATACCGACCAGATTATCCCTGCTCGTTTTCTCAAGGCAACCGATAAGGAGGGAATGGGAGATAACCTTTTTCGTGATTGGAGATACAATGCAGATGGTTCTCCAAAGAAAGATTTCGTGTTGAACGATTCCTCTTATTCGGGAGTGATATTAGTTGCGGGCAAGAATTTCGGTTCTGGTTCCAGTCGCGAACATGCTGCTTGGGCCATCGCGGGATATGGTTTCCGTGTGGTCATCAGTTCTTTCTTCGCCGATATACATAAGAATAATGAATTGAATAACTTTGTATTGCCCGTCGTGGTAAGCGAACCTTTCCTTCAAGAGTTATTCCAATCCATAGCCGAAGACCATGGTACGGAAGTGGAAGTTGACCTTCCTAACCAGACCGTTACCAACAAGAAAACGGGTAACAGCGAACATTTTGAGATTAATGCATACAAGAAGCATTGTTTGATGAATGGGTTGGACGATATCGATTATCTGGTACAAAATAGAGATAAGACAGAAGCATGGGAACAGCAGAACGCGTGAGTAACGGACAGTTAAGACAGCCATTCGTAGAGATTATGGATTGTACGCTTCGAGATGGCGAACAAACCAGTGGCGTGTCGTTCTTGCCTCACGAGAAATTGATGATAGCACGTTATCTGTTGAGTGAGGTGAATGTTGACCGCATAGAAGTGGCTTCCGCACGAGTGTCCGACGGAGAGAAAGATGCCGTGAAGATGATTTGTCGTTATGCGGAAAGCGTTGACAAACTCGATAGGGTGGAAGTGTTGGGCTTCGTGGATGGTTGTCGCTCTATCGACTGGATTCGTGATTGTGGTTGTCAGGTGGTGAACCTATTGGCAAAAGGGTCTTTCAAACATTGTCAACAACAATTGGAGAAAACACCTCAGGAGCATATTGAAGACATCATGCAATGTGTGGAATATGCGAACATGCATGGTATGGACGTGAATCTCTATTTGGAAGATTGGAGCAATGGAATGTCTGAATCCGTGGAATATGTCTATGAGATGATGGACATATTGACGAAGACGAACATAAAACGCTTCATGCTTCCAGATACCTTAGGTATCATGAATCCCTTGCAATGTATAGAGTTCATGCGCAAGATGATGAAGCGTTATCCCGATAAGCATTTTGATTTCCATGCGCACAATGATTATGATTTGGCGGTATCCAATTCGTTGGCAGCCGTGCTTTGTGGTTGTAAGGGATTGCATGTTACGGTGAACGGATTGGGAGAACGATGTGGTAATGCTCCATTGGCAAGCGTTCAGGTAATTCTGAAAGACCATTTCAATGCCCGTACCAATATCAGGGAAGACAAACTGAATGACATCAGTCGTTTGGTAGAAGGATATAGTGGAATTGCCATTGCGCCCAATGTACCTATCGTGGGTGAAAATGTTTTTACCCAAGTGGCTGGTGTGCATGCTGATGGCGATAATAAGGACAATTTGTATTGCAACAAACTCGTTCCAGAACGATTCGGACGCAAGCGGGAATATGCTTTGGGCAAGAATTCGGGTAAGGCAAACATCGCCAAAAACCTACAGGAATTAGGTCTTGAACTAACACCAGAACAAACCAAGAAGGTGACGGAGAGAATTACCGAGTTGGGAGACCGCAAGGAATTGGTGACACAAGAAGATTTGCCGTATATCGTTAGTGACGTGCTCAAGCATTCCGTACCCGAGGATAAGGTGAGACTGTTGAGTTATATGGTATGTACGTCATACGGCTTGAAACCGCTTGCTTCCATCAAAGTGGAAATCAACGGTCAGGAATATGCAGCCGACTCCACGGGTGATGGTCAGTATGATGCGTTCGTGAAGGCATTGAGGAAGATATACAAGTATAATCTCAATCGTACCTTCCCCGTTTTGGCAAACTATACGGTGAGTATTCCTCCTGGTGGTCGTACCGATGCGTTGGTGCAAACCATTATTACATGGAACAACAACGGTAAGGTGATTCGCACGCGAGGATTGGATGCTGACCAAACAGAAGCTGCTATCAAGGCAACGTTTAAAATGCTCAATATGTTCGAGGATGAAATGTAAAATTAAAACTATATATTTATGAAATTAAAAATAGCCGTTCTTCCTGGTGATGGAATAGGACCAGAGGTAATGAAGCAAAGTTTGGCAGTGCTCAATGCTATTGCCGAGAAATGTGGACATGAATTCGAGTATGAGGAAGCTATCTGTGGCGCACATGCCATTGATGAAGTGGGCGACCCGTTTCCCGAAGAGACATTCCAAACATGTATGCGAGCAGATGCTGTATTGTTTGCTGCCGTCGGTGATTTGCGATTCGATAACGACCCTACGGCAAAGGTTCGACCAGAACAAGGCTTGCTTGCCATGCGTAAGAAGTTGGGTTTGTTTGCCAACATTCGTCCTGTTGCCACCTTTGATTGCTTGATTCATAAGAGTCCTTTGAAAGATGAATTGGTTCGTGGTGCTGATTTCATCGTCATTCGTGAATTGACAGGAGGTATGTATTTCGGAGAGAAATACCAAGATAATGACAAGGCGTATGATACGGATATCTATTATCGTCATGAGATAGAACGAATCTTGAAAGTTTCTTTCGAATACGCCTTAAAACGTAAGAAACACCTAACCGTAGTGGATAAGGCGAATGTACTGGCCTCAAGTCGTCTGTGGCGTCAGATTGCCAAGGAGATGGAACCGCAATATCCAGAGGTTACGGTAGATTATATGTTTATTGATAATGCTTCGATGCGTGTGCTCACCGAACCGCGTTTCTTTGATGTTATTGTCACAGAGAATACGTTTGGAGATATTTTGACCGATGAGACAAGTTGCATCACGGGTTCGATGGGATTGCAACCCTCTGCTTCACTCGGAGAACATACGCCATTGTTTGAACCTGTTCATGGCAGTTGGCCACAAGCAGCGGGGAAGAACTTGGCTAATCCATTGGCGCAAATACTCTCCGCAGCCATGCTACTTGAACATTTTGGATTGAAGGAAGAAGGAGCGTTGATTCGCAAGGCAGTTGATGAGAGTCTTGCAGCTAATGTACGCACGCCAGAGATTCAGGTAGATGGAGGTGCACATTATGGCACGAAAGAGGTAGGAGAGTGGATAGTGAATTATATCAAGAATGCTTGAAAGAAAAAGGCTATAGCTGTAGGGGCTATAGCCTTTTTGCTTGATGGGGTTAATGGGCTTTGTGGGGTTAATGGGGTTGATGGGCTTATCTTACGCCACCACCGTGACCGCCACCAGAGAAACCGCCGCCGCCTCCCCATGAGGAAGAGCCGCCGCCTCCTAAGGCTCTTGCTTCTCTT
>JAEEGL010311194.1_pt1 | contig 17837 bp, 12 predicted proteins | sample 9134231 | NCBI WGS metagenome assembly JAEEGL01 (sample SAMN16246548, study PRJNA631951) | gut metagenome | biome: gut microbiome; feature: rumen; material: fiber-attached | host: Bos | place: Iran: Karaj | collected 2018-10 | reverse complement strand
TCTGAGAACAAATAAAAAAGCATAGCAATAGTCACTGACTTTTGAAACTAGCCCAATAATTAACACTTTAACTTGAAAAAGTTAGAGTGTTTTTTATTCTCTCTTAATCAGCCAACAAAACGGATATTATGCCATTATAACTTATTTTGAATAATTTGTTTATAATTGATACAAGAGATACCATTTTATGCTATAATTAAAATATAAATAGTTTGGAGATGGATTATGGTAACTAAAAAGTTAAGTTTGAAAAGTATTTTAAGTTTTATGCTCACTTTTGTTTGTGTTATAACATGTGGCATTGCGCTAACTGGATGTGGCAAAAATATGGATAGATATATGTCAGTTATTCCAACTGATCAAGATTATAAAGCAACATTAAATTATACTTGGGGTGTTGATGATAGTAATTATGAAGAATACTGGAAGGTTATTCGTAAGAATGTTACATTTTGTGGACAAGAAAGAACTGTGATTTATGTTGAATATTCTTATAAAAACAACAAAAATCATAGTTATGACTATGAAAGAACTCTCTTATACACTTATAATAATAATCAAGGATATGTTCTCAGATTAAATGGCAATCAATGGGAGACATATACTGGGTCGTTTGGAGATAAATGGTCTGACATTTACGGATCCTATTCGAAACCAGGCAGTTTTGTTTATGAAATGACGTCAGATATAAATGGAAGAGATTTTCCGTCAAGCAAAAAAGTTCAAACCACAGAATATTTAGAGTATGATTTTGGTAGTTATGGTGAAGTATTTAGAATTTCAAATAATCCATATCATGTATTGCTTTACTATAATATTGAAAGTGGTACCACATTTAATCACAAAGAGGCCACATTGATGCTTGGTACACCAAGTGAAACAATACCACACCTTTCAACTGTAACTCCTGAAATGATTGGAGAATAACAAAAATGACTTAGCTTAAAGCTAGGTCATTTTTATGCAAGTTTCAAAATTGATAACCTATATTGTTATGTTTTTATTTTAAGAGCTTTTGCAAAGAATTTGCATTTAAAATTGTATTTGAAATAAATTTTCCCTTATAAAAGTTCGCCCAGTTATTTAAGAAGCATGGAGCATTTTTGGCTTTTTCAAGAGAGTCTATTTTGATAAAGTTGAGTTTGATATCGTTTTTTTGTGCGTAATCGGTCAGTTCTTTGATTTCATACTCGACATATGGACATTCATTAGTATAGTAAATTGTAAAGTCATTGTTGTCAATTTGCATCAAATGTACATTTTTTCCAAATTGTGGTGGGGGAGAATTGTCAAATTGTAGAGCATGTAGTTCGTAGTCATTCGCTTGGTCTACTATTTTAAATCCAAAATGCTCAAAAAACTTCTTTTCACCTAAAAAAGGTTTTTTCTTAGTGGTAACAACTGTACAAATTCCTGACATTTTCTTATTTTTAGCATCATTTATGGCATATTCAAGTAATTCTCTTCCGATTCCTTTCCCTTTAAAACTACCAGCAACCCACAAGCAGTATATATACATGTAATTTTTTCCAATAACGGGCGCCCAAGCTGTTTCTATGGGCTCATATTCAATAAAAGTTTTTCCTCGAGCATTAAGTTTTCGAAATACATGACCATCTTTAAGTTTAGATTTTATCCATTCCTTCTTCTTATCTACACCATCTTGGTGCTTAGGATCTCCTATAGCACAACAAATGTGTTCGCTGTCAATATTTGATTTGTCCAAATTTATATATTCGTTCATATTTATTTAAACTCCCTCTTATTAAATATAATGTAACTTATAAAGATTGCAGCAGCGAGTGTAATCATACTAGTAATAATGCTGACAACAAAAGTGCTGTTGGGGTACATTGGGGTAGAGAATATGGCTGCAAAGTTTACAACACCTTTGCCAATATAAGCTCCCCCAAAGTAGTTAAATAAATCTATGCCAGCAAATGGTAGGTATGCGCATATAAACGAGTTAGCAAGTATTAGCGGAGTAATAAATACAAAGAAGAAGATAACCATAGATACAATAGTTGTAGCAATGTTATTTTTAAATATATTTGCAAATGCTGCAGTCATAATAGTGTAAAAGAATATTTTTACAATCAAAAATAGCAAATATACAAACATTAGCATAAATGGAGATATTCTAAATGCTGAGCTTGCATTGAATATAGCTACTATCGGAGTAGCATCGAGTCCGTACACAATCCAACCTGTAATAAATAGTATGAGAGCACAGAGGATTAGCAGAGCAACACTGATAATCAGAGTTGATAATATCTTTGCAGATAAAACTTTGTGACGTTTGAATGGACGAGTAAGCAATACTTTTAGAGTACCATTTTGTGTTTCTCCAGCAATTTGACCCGCAATGGTTAGCATTGCTAACAAAATGATTACCATGCTACATCCTTGTAGCCCATAAAACATTAGGTCATATGCATTTGCAGTTTGTCCAGAACTAATTGCTAGGTTAAATGGGGTAGAAGCGGTATTTGGTGTCAAATCTTTTTTGAGTAGGTAGGTGTTTTTTGTAATGCGTTCTTTCAATTGATATACACATACATCTTGATATCCTGCATATTTTTGCGCATAGGTGTCATTCATACCTTTTATGCTTTCAAACTTTATACTATCGTTTACTAACTCCAAAAACATGTCGGATATGTAAAAATAATCTGAGAGATTCCTTTTATACTCTGCACTAGAGATAGATTCATCTTCTTTGTCTACAATTGCGTTTTCTAAGATGATGCTTTGAGTTTCCTTAGAGTATTCATAAAGGAAAGTCAAATCTTCAAGACTTTTTTCAGATAATGTAACATCCATAATTGTAGTTGTAGCAAATTCATACAGGCGTTCAAATAGTTCATCTTGTGTAGCTACTGTTACTATATCAATATAAGTCTCAATAGCAGATAAATCTTTGTTGTCAGCACGGAAAGTTGATAAAGTGCGAGATAGTAGGGCAGTGAAATTTTTGTAATCTTTCTCTTTCACAAACAATCTTAGGTTGTTTGTTGCTACAGAAGTCTTTAACTTATCGTTTACTGTTTTTAGGTTGTCTATAATCTGTAATCTAAAACTTGTTATTGCAGTAAAATCAGGTGCTCTTTTTGCTTTTTCAACTTCGACTGCTCTGACAAATCCAGAATTAAACAAATATTGTGTACCTATTATTCCATTTGTACCAGTATTGTTGCTCAGTAGCAATCCAATTGAGTCGACAATTGATTCTTGTTTTGCAATCGAATCAAGAGTGGCATAAGCGCTATTCATTTTTGCATCTGAAATATTTTTATTTAAGGTTGGATTATTTCTGAAGTTCTCGTATATAGTATTTTTGTTGTTACCATCAATTTGTGCATAATAACTTGTATCGATCCTATTTACTGGGTCAAATGTAACACAGGAGAAAAATAATACTACAGCAAGAACTGCTGTGATAATATAAATAATTGGTCGCATAACAATTTTATATAGCTCACCACCAACCAAACGATGAAATTTTAGCATTATTCCACACCTCCATTGTCATTTTTTATCTTATATTGTTTTATAATATCTAGATAAATCTCTTCCAAGGACTTTGTTGTGGTATTGGTAGCAAAAATTGTTAGGCCATGACTTTTTAGAGCAGAAATAATAGCTGCAGTCTTCGCTTCATTATAAGGGATGATGACGGAATTACCAGCAAGTTCTGGAGATATGTGAAATTGTTGATAAATGATTTTACAAGCGTAATTAGGGAAGTCAACATAGATTTGTATATTTTTATCAGCATTATTTTGTTCTTTTAGTTCTGCAAGTGTACGTAATTCCAAAATGGCACCATTATCAAAAATTGCTACGGTGTCACAAATTTGTTCAATCTCGCTCAAAATATGACTACTGATAAATATAGCAATGTCATTTTTTCTAGCAATAGAACGCAGTATTTGTCGCAAATCGATGACACCATTTACATCGAGACCATTTGTAGGCTCATCTAAGAGCAAAAATTTGGGTTTATCTAGTAAGGCTTGGGCAAGATTTAGTCTTTGTAGCATTCCTAGCGAATATGTGCTGACTTTGTCATTGATTCTATTGGTTAAACCTACCAATTCAATTATGTTTTCTAGTTCTTTTGCAGTACATTTGCGTGTTAGGTTAGCAAAATATTTTAGATTTTGCATTCCTGACATATATGGGTATAATTTGCAATTTTCCATGACAACACCGAGATTATCCATCGCTTTTTCAAATTGCTTGCTAAGAGAACAACCACAAATTGAAACTGTGCCAGTTGTTGGGGGAGTGAGGCCGCAAATTATCCTAATGAGTGTAGATTTTCCTGCTCCATTTGGGCCTATAAAACCAAAAACTTCGCCTTCATATATCTCAAAAGAAAGGTTTTTTATTATCTGTTTTGAGCCATAATATTTGCTGATGTTTTTGATTTCTAGTACTTTATTACTCAATTAATCAAACCTCCTATAATCCACTTTTTTCACTGAATTATAACATAATTATTTTTAAATGTAAAGATAATAATTGACTTTGATAAAAGTTTTTGTTATACTCTTTGTGTAATTACATAAAATAGGTGAGACAATAATATGGGTAATAATAATATTGATTATATATACGAGCGTCCTCCCACAAAAAACGCACCTAGAGGATATACTTTTGCTTCAGTTACACTAATACTTAGTTGTTGCTTTATGGCGGGAATGGACATATGGTGCTATTTAGGATTATTGCATCAGACTAACTGGATTCTCATCGTTTGCGCTGTTGCAACAGGGCTATTATTGCTGGCATCTGTAATATTTTTCTTTAAAAAAAGCAATGGCTGGCTCAAGACTGTGTTTGTGTTTTTGATAATTGAGAGTTTACTCGAATGGGGATACTTTCTAATAGCACAATTTGGGATATTAGAATACTTACTAAATCCTGATAAAATGCAAGAGGCTCTGAGTGAAGTAGGTTGGTGGAAGTATCTATTGTTCTTTGCTTTACAATTTTTGCAAGTAACATTTATTCCTTTACCAGCGATGGCAACTACTATTGCTGGTACTCTGATGTTTGGCCCAGCAATGGCATCAATACTCAGTTTCTTAGGAATAATGTTTGGATCAATAGTTGCATTTATCATAGGCGATAAATGTGGTGAAAAAGTAGTAAAATGGATAGTGGGCGAAAAACAAATGAGAAAGTATTCTCAGATGCTATATGATAAAGGGAAATATATGTTTTTCCTTATGATGCTATTTCCATTGTTCCCAGATGATATCCTGTGCTTAGTTGCAGGTATGACTACGATGTCTTATAGATTCTTCCTTACAACAATATTACTCACTCGCCCTATAGGTATAATTATGACCTGTTATCTAGGTTCTGGAGAGATTATTCCTTTCACAGGATGGGGATTAGCTGTTTGGGCCGTTATTGTTGCATTTATGATATTTGCATTTTGGTTTACTTATCACTACAAAGACTGGATTGAAAAAGTACTAAACAAAATGGGGGCTTTCTTTACTAGAAAATTTGGTTCACCTCGAGATAAGGCTTTTATTTACCTAAATATCAACCCCAATGTCAAACTATTACCAGAATCAACTACAACTATCGAGACAAAAGCAAAAACTAAATCAAAAAAAGAAACATAAAAAAGCATATACCTGCAATTTTGTGAGGGTATATGCTTATTTTTTGAGGTTTTACTGCTTTTTTATGCACGAAAAGCTTTTATAGCATTTAATAAAACACCAATAATCCAAGATATAACAAAGTCTATAGCAACTATACATGGAATCAACCACCCAAGGAACATATTTACATCAAATATCTCAGGCATACCAAAACAGAAGCAAGTAGCTATGCTAAATATTGCTAGCAGTGCTGCATAAATGCATCTAATACCGAGATTTTTCCACCAACTGATATTACGAGCATAGATCTTTTTGTTTATATCATTTGAATAAATAATTATGCTACTAAATAGGTAAATTATAGCAAAAATTCCAAATACAAAGTAGAAATAATCATGAGAAGGGATATAATGCTCATATCCAGAGCTTATTTGATATACAAATAGCATTTCTACAAAGAAAATAATGGTCATTAGTATTGCTCGAAACAGGTTAAATCTGTTTTTGTAAACAAATTTCTTTGTATTTACCTTTGCAAAAGCTTTTTTGTCATATGGGTGAATGACAATGTTTTCCTGTTTGATATGGTTGTAGTTTACATTCTTAGAAACTAGTTTTTGAATAGGTTTGTTAGCCTTTGAATTTTTAACTTTACTAGTTAAATTATACCTAGAAGCGACTTCATCGAGAGCGTTTTGCTCTCCTGTAGTTTGTAATTTATCAAGATTTTTATCTTTTTGTCCAAAAGTAGGGGAGGCAGGCACTCTTGAGGAAGCGTTTTGCTTGGTTTTTCCCTTTTTGAATACTGCTGCAACTTGCTCTGTGTATTTAGAACGGTGTTTTACAGGTTCATCTTGCGGAACTTCCTCAGGAGCAGAGGCGATAATGGGTTTTTGTTCCTTATGAAATTGGGTAGCAGGCATCGAACTAATACTAGCCTCTATGATCTTTGTACTATCATCTTTTTCATCTTCATCAATAAAACTTTCCGCTTCCAAATCACCTAAAATGTCTTTATAATCGATATTATCAGTCTTTTCGTTAGCTAATTCTTCATCAAAATTGTATGTAGGCTCGACACTACTAGTTATAGGTTCATCATTTAGCTCAAATTCATCATTTTCTTCGGTAAAATTGTTAAAATCGGGGTTATTGTCATCAGGTTCTGGAGAATAACTCTCTATTTGCTCAGTTAAATCTTGCTCTTCATCAGATTTTTCATCATCCTCATCATCTCCATAAGGATTAAAGTTTTCTATTTCCATTGAGGAGCCACTATAAAAGTCCTCCGCTTCATTTTCATTCTCATTGATTTCTTCCGAATCGGCAATATCCTCAACAGGCTCTATATTATCATCAATTTCTCTGCTTTGAGGCATTTCAATATCAGAAAAATCAAAATCAGGCGCTGTTTCAAAAGAATCGTTGTCTTCTGGCTCTGGTTCTGGTTGTTCCTCTTCGATTGTGGGTTCTTCATCTTCAGATTGATTAGAATCCTCATTGGTAAAACTCGTATAGTCTTTATCACCTTTTTTTAATAATTCTTCAGCAGTAGGGTGGGGCTCTACTTCATCTTCATCCTGAGATTTTTTCGGCTTATCTTTAGTCTTTTTAAACTGATCAACTGAGGTCATTAGATTTAATTCTTCTACACCCAAATCAGTAATTTTATAGTAGTGCCTTCTGCCACCTTCTTTACCATCTTCCCAATATGATTCAACAAACCCTTTTTCTTCTAGTCTGCGCAGCGCACTATACAGGCTGGGTTGCTTTACCTCTACATCAGGTGAAATCTCACCAATACGTTTTATCATGTCAAGACCGTAGTGTTCACCCTCATCTAACACTTTTAAGATAAGTGTATTTAAGTTGTCGGCCATATGTCCTCCTAAATTCTCTTTTAGTTTATAAAATTTTGAATTATTTGTCAAACAATTTTGCTAATAATCACAAATTTACACAATATTTTGCTTTTTTTAGACACAGAATTGCCAAATTATTTTGGATATGATAAAATATTTCTGGTGACAAAATGATAAAGATTGATAAATTAATTTACTCTAAACGGCGTTCTATCCAAATTCAAATTACTCCGATAGGGGAGTTGGTCGTGCGAGCACCAAATCGATGCTCTGAGAGCGCTATAATGCGTTTTGTAATGCAAAAACAAAGCTGGATAGAGCTTCATCAGCAAAATATTCGAGAAAAAAATCAATTGAATAATGACATCATTAGCACAAGCAGCGTGCTATTTTTTGGCAAATCATATCAGATAAATCAAGATAATATAAAGACTATATCATTTGATGATATAACAAATACTTGCTTTGTACCGAGTAAATGTAGTGATATACCGCTATATATAAAGAGAGTATATCAAAAGATGGCACTAAAATATCTGCACGGTAGGGTAGAGCATTTTATGAAGATCATGCATAATATACCAAGTAAACTAAGATTAACGAATGCGCAAACATGTTGGGGCGTATGTAATAGTAATAGGGTCGTATCACTAAATTGGCGTTTGATTATGTTACCGATAGATGAGATTGATTATGTGGTAGTGCATGAGTTGTCTCATTTATCACAGATGAACCATTCCAAATTGTTTTGGGAAATCGTAGGTAAAGTCATACCAAATTACAAATACATTAAATCAAAATTGAAAAAGCATGACTATTTATTAAATTTGTATAGGTAAATTTGAGGGACTGTGCCCTTGATTTTGCTTATTTTGACGTCTTTAAATTATGCGCAAAAGAATAGTTTTGCGCATAGTTACACTAAAATAAAGGATAATTAAGACTTTTTACACCTTTTTCTATATAATATATGTTACACATAAAATAAGGACAATTTGAGAGCGATTTTTGTAAAAATGGATGAAGGATTATCCACATGATTTTTTGTCAGTATGTAAAAAACCCCTAATTTTTAGGACGCGATGAGAGCGGAGATTTTTTTTATTATGAGGGATTGTCCACAAGTTAATTCATTATTTGTAATCTTCCCCTATTATAATTTAATATTATGCAATTTTGCATAGTATTGTTTTTAGATAAAAGTAATAAAAAATAGTGAAATTTTTTTACGCATAGTTTGACTATTTATTTTACAAATTGTCTAAAATTTGATATAATCAAGATTAGAGGTGTGATATGTCAGAACAATATTATGAAACACGAAATGATAATATAACTTTGCGTTTGCGGGAAATCAAACAAGATCTCCCCTACTTTTGTAGTGAATTCTTTGTCGGGGTGGAAAATCAAACGACTCCACTTACTAGGATAAATTATGCATATGATCTAAGAGTATTCTTTCACTATTTGTGTGAAAAAGTACCTGATTTTGCTCATCGCAATCCAAAGCAGATTTCACTAATGGACCTCAATTTGGTAGGACCTACTGATATTGAAAAATTTATGGAATATCTTACATTGTATGAATACAATGGTAAAAAATATCGCAATAATGAAAAGGCCAAATCTCGTAAACTCTCTACATTACGTTCGTTTTTTAGTTACTTTTTCAAGAAAGAAAAACTTCAAAGAAATGTGACAGATATGGTAGATTTACCCAAATTGCATGAGAAAGAAATTGTGCGACTTGAGGTAAATGAAGTGGTGGATTTATTAGACATGGCCGAAACAGGTTATGCTCTCTCCCCCACTCAGCAAGCTTTTCATCGCCACACAAATTCTAGGGACTATGCTCTGCTAGCTCTGATGCTAGGCACAGGGATTCGTGTAAGCGAATGTGTAGGACTAGATGTAGATGACTTTGATTTTGATATAAACGGGTTTAAGGTAGTGCGTAAAGGTGGCGCCCAAGTGATATTATACTTTTCTGATGAGGTTGCGAAAGCGTTGCTAGATTATCTAGAAGACAGAGCCCAAATTGAGGGTTTACCTGAGACTGAACGAGCAATGTTCCTTTCATTACAGAAAAAACGTATCTCAACGCGTGCTGTACAAAATTTGGTAAAGAAATATAGTAGTCTAGTTACCCCACTCAAAAAAATCAGCCCTCACAAATTACGTAGTACGTATGGCACCAATCTTTATCACGAAACAAAAGATATATATGTAGTAGCTGATGTGTTGGGACATAAGGATATCAATACTACCAAGAAACACTACGCAGCAATGAGCGAAGATATTCGTCGAGAAGCAGCCCAAAAAGTAAAACTAAAAGCAAATTAAAAAGCCTACAAATTAGGCTTTTTTATATTGAGGAAATCGAGATATAATGTACTCAATCAATTTATCTTCTTCTTTTGCCATCCACATAGTGGCACCATTATTTTTAAACCACGTTGTTTGGCGTTTGGCGTAATTGCGTGTATTCTTTTTTATCAAGTCAATGGCTTCATTTAGGCTATAATCTCCATCTAAATATGCCCAAATCTCTTTATACCCTATCGCTTGCATGCATTGAGCTGAAGGTGTGAGACCAAGATTACGCAATGTTTTTACCTCATCAACAAGCCCATTCTCCATCATCTTGTCTACTCTAATGTTGATGCGTCTATAAATCTTTTCCCTTTCATCATTGTAAAAAATATACTCATAATCATAGTTTTTTTGCTTAGTTTTAGATTGAAAGTCAAACCCAAATAACAAGCTGTCTATATATAGCCCAGTTCCGCCAACGATTACGGGAAGTTTGGCTTGTTTGTTTATTTGGTCAATAGCCTTTTTAGCACGCGATACAAAGTCATACGCATTAAAGGTGTCAAACACCCCCACTATATCTACCAAATGGTGTTTACAAAGTTTACGTTCTTCTTTTGTAGGCTTAGAAGTAGCTATTTCTAGCCCTTTGTAGACTTGCACTGAATCAGCGCTGATTATTTCCATATTTAGATATTTACTCAATTTTATGGCAAAGGCAGATTTCCCCACAGCTGTGCATCCGCCTATAGCTAATAACTCTTGCATTATACTATCCTTTTAAACCATTTTTCTATTTCTTTGCGAGTAAATTTCATCAAGAAAGGTCTGCCATGAGGACATTGTTTGGTTACATTGGTCCCCAAATCTTTGATCAAGTGGATCAACTCATCTTTACTTAGGTCATCTCCACCTTTTACAGCGTGCTTGCAGGCTGTTTCTGCTAGTTTATCTTTTACAATATCTACACTCTTGATATTAGCAAAGTTATTGAGTTCTCCTAGAAAACTATTGAAAAAATCAGTAACATTTAGATCAGGTAAAATGCTAGGGATTGCAGAAATTTTGAATGTTGATTTACCAAAAGGTTCTATCTCAAACCCTAGAGCACGTAAAATGTCGATTTTATCAAGTACAAATTGCTCTTCGAGACTATTTACAGTGATGTTATACGGAAGCAATAGCGGTTGACAGCTAATATCTTGTTTTTCAATGCCTGCAACGAATTTATCATACAATAATCTCTCGTGGGCTGCGTGTTGGTCAATAAAGTATAGATTATCCTCAAATTCGACTATTACGTATGTATTAAAGGCCTTTCCTATTACAATAGTAGATAAAGATTCTTTCCAATTATCGCGAGCGTCAGGCATTATGCTTTGTTGGGTTGCTTTTGGGACAGTAGTTGTTTTTTCTGTATAATCAAAATTGGGTTTTGGAGGCAAAAATGTAGGTCCACTGGGAGAAGTAAATTTTTCTATATCAATCTCATTCAATATTGTAGCTGGAGTGCTGGAATGCGCCATATTGTCTGAAACTGTGTGAGTAGGTATTTCAATAGGCTCGATAGGAGTAAAATTTTCTTGTGGAAGAGTAAATAGTTCGATGGTTGGCTCCGTTTGTTCTTTTTGAGTACTTTCACTGGCTAGATAGTCATACAGCCTATTTGTCACACTATTATAAATAAAAGCAAATATTGCTTTGGTATCTTGAAAACGAACCTCTAATTTATTGGGATGCACGTTGACATCGACCTCAGTAGGTGGAAGCGAAAGATTGAGTATATAAAATGGATAACACCTTTTGAGCATATAAGCCTCATAACATTGCGCACATGCCACGTTTACAATGCTATCTGCCACCCATCTACCATTCACCATAACAGTTTGATATGTTCTGTTAGACTTAAAAAATGTAGTCTTACCGATATAGCCAGATAACTGTAAATCACCTGATTGTATATTTATTGGGAGTAATTCATCTAGCACATCTTTGCCATATATGGCAAATACAGCATCTTTTAGACCTCTCCCTGTACTAGAGTAGACTAATTCGTTATCGGCATAATATTTAAAGGATATTTCAGGATTAGCTAGTATTAGTTTTGTGACAAAAGCTGTAATTTCACTTTCTTCTTTCCTGGGTGTTTTTAAAAATTTTTTCCGAGCGGGAGTGTTGTAAAATATATTACTTACATTTATGCTTGTGCCGACTGGCGCTCCTTTTTCAAAAACAGGCGTGCTCACTCCCCCACAGTGGCTAATGGACCAGCCTGTTTGGCTTTGAGTCGAGCGTGAAGTAATCTCCACCTCACTTACAGCCCCAATAGATGCTAGTGCCTCACCACGGAAACCTAACGATGCTATAGAATATAAGTCATCTTCTGTAGCAATCTTACTAGTAGCATGAGGAAGGAAAGCCTTCTCTAAATCTTCTTTTTCGATACCACAACCATTATCGCTAATGCTAATCTTCGTTATTCCTCCATCGATAATGCGTATTTCTATCAAAGTTGCACCAGCATCGATACTATTTTCTACCAATTCTTTTACTACAGAAGCTGGTCTTTCGACCACTTCTCCAGCAGAAATTTTATTAAAGACTTCGGGTGGTAAAATATTTATTTTTGCCATCAGCACCTCCTACTTGATTTTAGATTTTAATTCGGCTAATATAGTCATAGCTTCTAGTGGTGTAAGGTTATTTATATCCACATTGGATAGAGTTTTTTCTATATCCTTATATTTCTTTTTCTCGAGCTCGTCCATGTAGTCGTATTTTTCTACGAGTTTGGTAACTACTTCGTCATCCTCTTTGAGTTGACTTTTTAGCATCATCTTTGCTCTTTCAATGACTTGAGGCGGAAGCCCCGCTAGTTTTGCTACTTCTACACCAAAACTCTTGTTGGTACTACCATATTCTATTTTACGAAGGAATGACATTTGATTGTTAAATTCACTTACCGTTACTCTCATATTCACGACCGCTGGTAATTTACCTTGCAGTTCGGTAAGTTTGTGATAGTGTGTAGCAAAGAGCGTACGGGCTTTGATAAAAGTAACAATGTACTCAAGGACTGACCAAGCTATGCTAAATCCATCCTGAGATGATGTACCTCGCCCTATTTCGTCTAGTATAAGTAAGCTATTTTGTGTAGCATTTTTTAATATATTTGAAACCTCTGCCATCTCTACCATAAATGTACTCTGTCCCATGCCGAGGTTATCACTTGCTCCAATGCGAGTGAAAATCCTATCTGTAATTGCTATTTCAGCCGAGCTTGCTGGTACAAAACTACCAATATGGGCTAGCAGTACAATCAGCGCACATTGACGCATATATGTGCTTTTTCCTGCCATATTGGGCCCAGTTATGATAATAGTGCGTTGCTTATCATTGATTAGCAAATCATTTGGTACAAAACGCTCATCTTTTATCAATTTTTCGACTACAGGATGCCTACCATTTACGATTGTATAGCCACCTATATTATGGTTTATTGTAGGTTTTGAGTAGTTATTTTCGATAGCGACATCAGCAAGTGATAACAAACAATCGATTTTTGCTAACATCTGACTAGTATGCTGAATATCAGTGAGTGAAGCCAGTATTTTTTGACGTAATTCATCAAAAATACGCAATTCAATAGCTAGTTTTTGCTCTTCTGCTGATAAAATATTCTCTTGTAATTGCTTTAATTCGGTTGTTATAAAGCGCTCTCCATTCGTAAGAGTCTGAATCCTTTGAAATCTAAATGGCAGATTTTCTGCCACAGCTTTTGTTGCAAAGAAAAAGTACCCACTGATGCGGTTATATGAAATGCGCAAGTTTTTTATCCCTGTAGCAGCACGCTCTTTGGCTTCTAGTTCGTTGATCCACTCTGCCCCCTTCTCTTTCGCCTCCAGGCACTTATCAAGTTCAGCACTAAATCCTCTACGAATAAAATCCCCATCTTTTATCGCAGTAGATGCTTTTTCTTCATCTATTGCATTCAGTAGTAAGGTAGATAGAGCCGAAAGATCTACAATGTTTTCGTTACAATTTAGTATGATATTTGACTTAAATTTGGATAACAACGCTTTTATGCTGGGAATATGTGAAAGAGCATAGCCTAAGGCTAAACAGTTTTTGGGATTGAGATTACCATAACTTGCTCTACCGCAAATCCTTTCTATATCGCCAATGTGAGATAGCAATTTGTGCAGTTCTGCTCTAGAAATGGTATCTAGAGTCAATTCTTCCACACCATTTAGCCTATCATTTATCTCCACCCCATCTTGTAAAGGATGCTCTATCCAGCTGCGCATAAGCCTTGCACCCATTGGTGTATCAGTCTTATCCAATACCCAAAGCAGCGAACCTTTTTTCTTTTGCTCAGCTAATGTTTGGCACAATTCGAGATTTAGTCGAGTATTTACATCCAAGTGCATATAGTGCCCATCAAATATCACTTTGAGTGTATTTATATGCGAAAGGTCTCGTTTTTGGGTATAGTACAGATATGAAAGTAAACCTCCAGCGGCTGAAACTGCTTGGGCTTTGTTTTCACAGTGCAATTTGTCAAGTTTATCCTCATTGAGCTGCGTAAGTAGTGTCTTTTTTGCATTGTCAAATTCAAAAGCGCTATCATCATAGTTGAAAAATTGTGGTACAACACCCATTTTACAACATTGCAAATCGGTGCTGACAAAGCTAGAGTTTTTATCTGCAATTACTTCACTGGGCATAATGCTAACTAATGTATCATTTAGTTTTGTAAAGGCATCTTCTCCAGAGAATTGCTGGATATAAAATTCACCTGTAGAGATATCTATCCAAGACAAACCTACAATAGTCGATTGAATGCTACTTACACTAGCAATAAAGTTGTTCTTTTGTGTAGATAGTTGGGCATCATCCATCACGGTCCCTGGAGTTACTATTCTCACGACATCACGCTCAATAATTTGTTTACTAGATGGAGGTGTAAGCTGCTCACAAATAGCCACTTTGTACCCGAGATCTGTTAGTTTTGCAATATATAGGTCTGCAGCATGATATGGCACTCCACACATAGGTGCTCTTTCATCTAGACCGCAATCTCGACCTGTGAGAGTGATTTCTAGTAGTTTGGAGGCAAGCACTGCATCATCAAAAAACATTTCATAAAAATCACCCAATCTATAAAACAATATGCAATCTGGATATTCCTTTTTTTTCTCCAAGTACCGTTGCATCATTGTAGACATTTTTTTCCCATTATCTTTTTGCATATTAAATCTTTCCTATTAAATCACCTGATTGATAGTCAATTATTTTTACAGTCACAAATTGCCCCACATTTATGCTACTATCTTTTTCTATCTTTACCACCTTGCCACATTGAGCTTTGGCTACAAAATAGTCATTATTTTCACTCTCCACCAGCACTCGTTGCTTACTCCCTACCATAGTATGAAATAGTTCATCACTAATCTTGTGCTCTATTTTTAGTAAATCATTGACTCGTTTGTGTTTTTCCTCTGTGGATACTTGATTTTCCATAGTAGCTGCAATTGTGCCTTTTCTAGGGCTGTACATAAATATAAACGCATTATGATATCTGACAGTTTCAATTAGTCGCTTGGTGGCTTCATATTCCTCATCTCCCTCCCCTGGGAAACCTACGATTATGTCAGTAGATAGTGTAATATTAGGTATCAAAGCTCTGATTTTATTTATCTTTTCTAGATAAGACTCAACTGTGTAATTTCTATTCATTGCTTTTAGTATCTTGTTACTACCAGATTGAGCTGGAAGGTGTAATGACTTGCTAATTTTCTCATTTTGAGCCATCACCTTTATAAGATCATCACTGATATCTTTGGGATGAGATGTCATAAAGCGTACTTCAAAATCTCCATCAAAGTGCGCTATTGTATCAAGTAACTTTGGGAATAACACCCCACCTGTGCTATTGTCTAGTCCGTATGAATTTACATTTTGTCCCAGTAGTGTGATGACTTTGTATCCCTTAGAGATAAGCTCTTTGACTTCTGTATAAATAGCTTGTGGGCTACGACTTACCTCTCGTCCACGAACAAAAGGCACTATACAATATGTACAAAAATTATTGCATCCGTACATAATATTTACATAAGCATACAACTTGTTATCTCTCACGAGCGGAATGCCGGTCGTATTTTCTTGATAATTTCCTTCTATTACCCTATTTAGATACTTTTTATTACTATTATACTCATCTAAATAATCTGAGAAAAATTCTATATTGTTTGCACCAAAAATAATATTGATAAATGGAAATTTCTTTCGTAAAATAGAAGGCTTGTCTGTTTGCTGAGACATGCATCCGCAAACTGCCACAATGATATCTTTATTCTTCTTTTTTAGTGGTTTGATTGCTCCAATATTTCCCATAATCTTTTGTTCGGCACTTTCGCGTATACAACATGTATTAAATACAATTACATCTGCATCATTTACCTTTTCGGCCTTTTTTAGTCCTTTTCCCTCAAGCATTCCAGCTAGTTTTTCACTTTCGTGGACATTCATTTGACAACCATAAGTATAAATAAAATATTTATTCATTTTTCCCTCAACAAAATTTTTTATATTATACAATATTTCACCAAATTTATCAATAAAAAACCAATAAATTTTACCAAACTGAATATAATAAAAGTAAAGAGGAAAAAATGAGTAAAATACTGAGAATATTTTCTATTTTGGGGATAATATCGATTTTTTGTTTGCTGGGAGTGTGTCTATTTATCTTTATATGTTTATCTACAGCAAATACCATATCTCTTGACCTAGACAAATTAAATGCTATCACTACAAAGGTCCAAATACTCGACACAAATGGAGAGGAAATTGCCCAAACAAACAATCAGGGCACTCGCAACACAACTATTGCTACTTTGCCTCAATTTGTGCCCCAAGCTTTTATTTGCACTGAGGATAGAACCTTTTATCAACATAATGGTCTAAACTATCTTAGAATTATAAAAGCGGGCATAAAAAACCTATTTAGTGGTTATGCCAAAGAAGGTGCCTCAACTATAACCCAACAATTAATTAAAAACACTCATCTTAGTGGTGAAAAAACACTAAAACGAAAGCTAATAGAAGCGTTTCTAGCTATCAAGCTTGAAAACAAATATACCAAGGAAGAAATTTTAAATACATACTTAAATGCAATTTATTTTGGCTCAAATGCCTATGGAATTGAAAACGCTTCGTGGAAGTATTTTAATCATTCTGCTAAAGAATTAAATTTGGCAGAAAGTGCCACTTTGGCTGGAATTATCAAATCTCCAAATACATTTTCTCCCATAAACAATCCACAAAAGTGTCTAGCTAGGCGAAATTTTGTGTTACAGCAGATGTTAGATCAGGGGGCTATATCACCTGTGGAATACACAACATCCATTAATACCCCACTCAATATAAATTTTTCCCCTTCACAAAATGATGAATATCTATCATTAGTCATTGATGAAGCAACGAATATACTTGCTTCTCCCCCTAAAAATATACCTATGTTAGGATTAAAAATAATCACTTACTTTGATAGTAAAATCCAACAACAATTTGATAAATCTAATTCAAAAGAAACTTTAAACCATTCCTTTGTGCTTTTAGATAACAAGACTAATGGAATCTGTGCGCTGAAGGGCAATATTTGTCAATTTCGTCCAACAGGCAGCACCCTAAAGCCCTTGCTTTGCTATGCTCCAGCATTTGAAAAAGGAATACTATCCCCTGCTACCCCTATACTAGATGAAAAAACTACTTTTTCAGATTATTCCCCCCATAATTTAGGTGAAAAGTATTATGGTTGGGTTAGTGTTAGGTTTGCACTAAAAAACTCTTTAAATATCCCTGCTATAAAGACGCTAACCTACACAGGCATAGATTATAGCTTAGAATTTTGTAAAAAGCTAGGATTGAAATTTACAGATAAAGATAATCATTTAGCTCTAGCATTAGGCGCAAGTGAATATGGACAAAGTTTACTCGACATAACAAATGCTTACGCTTGTTTTGCTAGACT